>JAEEGL010237356.1_pt1 | contig 20436 bp, 17 predicted proteins | sample 9134231 | NCBI WGS metagenome assembly JAEEGL01 (sample SAMN16246548, study PRJNA631951) | gut metagenome | biome: gut microbiome; feature: rumen; material: fiber-attached | host: Bos | place: Iran: Karaj | collected 2018-10 | reverse complement strand
TCGAACCCACGGCCTCCAGGGCCACAACCTGGCGCTATAACCAGCTTAGCTACACCCACCTGGCGCGCCCTGGCGGATTCGAACCGTCGACCTACTGCTTAGAAGGCAGTTGCTCTATCCTGCTGAGCTAAGGGCGCATCAACAGCGGACGGAATTATACCACAATTTGCGTGATATGTCAAGTCCCCCGCGCGGCGCGTGAAAATTATTGTGCGCCGGACGGCTCCCGCCGGCGGTTCTGAACAAAAAAGTCCCGCAAGGTTGACTTTACTGTGCGAAATATGCTATAATTGCGGCGAAAACAAGTCCCTTTCGAGCAGGGATAAAAGATAAAAAATTTTTTTGAAGGCCATAAGGAAAACCGCGCCGCCGTTCGTATAAAGGGTGAAGCGGTGCGGTGCGGCCGTTCTGGAGATTTTATGGGAGAGAGCATCGACAGATGGGCGGAATGTTACCGTCGCTGGCTTAACGGAGACGAGGCCGCCTTTGACGAACTGATGAGCGGGCTTTTCTACGGGCTCGTCAGCTTTCTCCGCGGAATAGTGAAAAACACTCCGGCGGCGGAGGATGCCGCGATGGACGCGTTCACTGATCTCGTCGTGAACCGGCACAGATATAATTTCAGGACACAGTTCAAAACGTATCTCTATATGCTCGGCCGCAGCCGAGCGATCGACCGCATGAGGCGAGACAGGCTCTTCACCCTCGCGGAGCTTTCCGAGGAAACCGCGGCATCCGACGACGAAGAGCTTGACGAAAAACTTGATCTTGACGAAAAGAAAAAAGCACTTCGTGCCGCGATAAAAAAGCTCCCGCAAGACATGCGTACAGCCGTCCACCTGGTATATTTCGAGGGGATGACCTACGCCAATGCCGGGAAGGTCATGAAAAAGAACGCAAAGCAGGTAGACAACCTGATATACAGGGCAAAGCAGGAGCTGAAGGCCCTGACGGAGGAAACCGGAATATGAAAAAGCTTTCGGAATACAAAGAGGAGATATTCCGCCGCAGCGGAGAGCGGCTTGTGAAACGCCGGCAGAGACTGAGAGTCGCGACGGCGGCGCTTTCGGTGCTCATCGTCTGCGCGGCGGTCCCGCTCGCGGTATTTCTGCCGAAAATGATATCACACGGCGGAACGGACGGCCGGGAAAACACTCCGGATAACAGCCCGGCGGTATACGTTGTGCCGAATTCATCTGATACCGCCCTGGATCTTTTCGCCCTGCTTTCGAGGGTATGCGGCGAAGACAAGACCGTCGCTCCGCGCTATGACATCGGGAAAACAGATTCGGCCGATTCGGACCCGCCCGGTGTCGTGCCGCCGGGGGAGGCGGAATCGGCCGAATCGGTTCAGTCCGGCGAAAAACAGTGGGTCGACGCCGCCGCAGAACTTTCGCAGTATTTAAGCCGGCAGGGTGTTAGCGTATTATTTGATTCCTCCGGCAAGACTGTGATAATAATATCCGAAGGGGACTACGTCGGGCGGTACGTCCTCTCGGGGAACGTTCTCACCCTGCCTGACGGCAGGACAGTCGCCCTTGCCCCAGAAGAACTTGCGGAACTGAACTCCATTCTTAAAAAGCTCGGATAACGGGAGGAAACATGATGAAAAAAGCGATAATTGTTTTAATCTCGGCGGCGATGATTCTGTCGCTTGCGTCGTGCCTCAAAAAAAACGGAAATCCGCCGGCCGGCATTGATTCCATAGTTTGCTACGGGCCCGCGGGAAGCCTTCCCGGCGGAGCGAAAGCGAGCTATATCCGCGTCAGCTATATCAATGAGGAATATCCTCTGAAGAGCGTTTCGGTCGCGAGGTCAAAGGAGGACCTCAAACCGATCTCGGATATTTATCTCGATTACGCGAGGAAAAATACTATCGACAAGGAATACGTCCCGCAGATCGTAAATGATTTAGGAACTTATGACGACGTCTTTTTCAGCGAAAATAAACTGATCGTCGTACGGCTGCACTCCGGGAGCGGCTCGACACGGTTTAAGGTGACGGGGGTCGAAAACGACGGAAACGGCGACCTTTCGGTGTCGATCGACACAATAAATCCGGAGATGGGCACCGCCGACATGGCGGAATGGGTGATCCTGATCGAGACATGCGGCTTCGTGCCCGGAAGGGTGACCGAAAACACTCTGAAAATGAGCGACGTAAATCTCGGCGGATTCCGCTTCGGCGTGAGATGGGGCTGTTACGGGATCAGCTCGTACGACCTCTCGACCGGAAAGCTCGTCAAGACGACCGATGCTACGCATCCCGAGAACTACGTGACGAATTATCATCCTGCGTTCATGGAGATATATGAGATATATAAAATGATAACCGCCCTCGACGTCTTTTCCTATCCCGACGCGTTCGACCCGTTCAACGATCCGGACTCCGACGTGATGCGCATGTCGAGCCCCTCAGCGACGATAGAGCTTTACGTCACGATCGGCGGCTCGGAGAAGCGGATAACTGCGCCGAACGTCTGTCTCAGCTACAGCTCGGAATATGAAAAAGGGCAGAGATTCCTCGACGTCGTGAAATACATAACGGATATAATCACGTCATCGGAGGAATGGAAAGCCCTCCCGGACTATGAATTCTTTTACGATTGAATGATTATATAAATCGGCTTTTTGAGAAAAAAGGAGAAAAACAATGAAAAACACGTTAAAACGCTTTGCGGTGTCGATGATCGCGGCCGTGACGCTTCTTTCGCTCTTCGGGTGCATGAGAAACCCGGGGCCGCAGAATATGATGGACAACATAGTCCCCCGTCCCGTCGGGCCGTCAAACTCGGCTCCGACAAACGGAAACGTCACGGGCTTTGCCGTTGATCTTTTCCGCGAGACGGCTGAAAACGGAAAGAACACGCTCATTTCGCCGCTTTCGGTGCTTTACGCCCTCGCGATGACGGCAAACGGTGCGAAAGGCGAAACGCTGACCGAGATGGAAAGCGTTCTCGGAATGGAAATTGACGGGCTCAACTCGTATCTGTACGACTATATGGCGTCTCTCCCGCGCGCGGATAAGTATAAGCTCAGCGCGGCGAACTCGATATGGTTCACAGACGACGAGAGATTTTCCGTTGTGGACGAATTCCTTCAGCTGAACGCCGATTATTACGGGGCCGACGTTTACCGCGCGCCGTTTGACGAAAAGACCTGCGGCGACATAAACGGCTGGGTTAAAGAAAAGACCGACGGGATGATCAAAAAGATACTCGACGAAATAAATCCCGATTCGGTCATGTATCTGATAAACGCCCTCGCCTTCGACGCGGAATGGGAGGAGATATATTCCGGAACCACGGTCCATTATGGCAACTTTACGCTCGAGAACGGCACGAAAAAGGCGGTAGAGTTCATGAATTCACAGGAGAACGCTTACCTCGAGGATGAAAAAGCGACGGGATTTGTCAAATACTATGCCGGGCGCAAATACGCCTTCGTAGGTCTGCTGCCGAAGACGGGCGTGACCGTTTCGGATTACGTCGCCTCGCTCGACGGCGAAAAGCTGTACGGGATGCTCTCTGATCCGTCGCGCGAAAAGGTCAACGTCGCGATACCGAAGTTCGAGACCGAATACGACGTCACGATGAACGACGTTCTTATTAAAATGGGCATGCCGACGGCGTTTGACAGATACAAAGCGGATTTCTCGGGGCTCGGGACGTACAGAGACGACGGCGCGGTCCGGAACGTATATATCGGGAAGGTGCTCCACAAGACGTTTATAGCCGTCGATGAGAAGGGAACAAAGGCCGGCGCCGCGACCGTTGTTGATTTGCCGACGGCAACCGGTGCCGCTCCGATATCTGAGCCGAAGAGGGTTATTCTCGACCGCCCGTTCGTCTATATGCTCATCGACTGCGAAAACAATCTCCCGTTCTTCATCGGAACGATGTACAACGTGGAGAAATAAGTGACTATATAAGGCGCCCTTGTGTAAAGGGGGCTGACCCGGAGGGGCTGGGGGATTGTAAGGCAAGCGCATTAGTTTTCTGTCCTGAATGTCGCTCGTTTCCGACAATCACTCCGCCGGCTCTGCCTACAGCTCCACATGAGGGGGAGCCAAGAAAAGAGCTTTTTTAAAAAACCCTCTTGACAAACCGCGGACGCGGTGGTATAATACGCGCAACTTAATAAAAGGCCGTGATGCGGACGGGCGGAACAAAGGATGTCCAAAGAGAGTCGGGGAATGGTGTGATCCCGGCGTCAGACGATCCGCCGGATCACCGCGGAGCCGAGAGCACGAAGCCGCGAAGCGGGGGAGGGCTTTACGTGATTGCTGCGTCAATGCATAAGACTTGATTGAGTCTGAGTGCTCCCTCAGGGGAGAATTTGAGTGGTACCGCGGGTAAAGTAATCGTTTCAGCCCGTCTCAAATTTTTTGAGACGGGTTTTTGTTTTCAGAGGAGAAAACGTTATGAGACACAGCGAATCTGACATGAGACTGTACGAAATAGCTTCGAGGATCAGGGAAATGCGCGAGATAATGGGCATTTCCCGCGAGAGCATGGCGAAACTCACAGACGTCACGCCGGAGGTCTATTCGGTTTACGAATCCGGCGGGGCGGACATCCCGTTCTCATTCATACACAAATGCGCGATCGTCCTCGGAGTTGAGCTCACCGAGCTGCTCGAGGGCGGAGGCGGCGCGCGCCTGACGTCATACACCGTCACGCGGCACGGAAAAGGTCAGCAGACCGCCCGTGAAACGGGCATCGAGATCGACAACCTCGCGCCGAATTTCAAGAACAAGATAGCCCAGCCGTACTGGGTCAGATACGAGTACGCCGAAGAGCTTCAGAACAAGCCGATCCACCTGACGAAACACGACGGACAGGAGTTCGACCTCGTAATCTCTGGCTCGCTCCTCGTCCAGGTCGGCGAGAACAAAGAGATACTCAACGAGGGCGACTCTATATACTACAACAGCTCGACGCCGCACGGAATGATCGCCGTCGGAGGTCAGGACTGCGTTTTCTGCGCCGTCGTGCTCCCCGGCAAGGAGACGAGCGAGGAGACCGTACGCGCCGCCGTCGCCGCCGTAAGGTACGATACGCATCTGCTTTGCGAAAAGTTCGTCGAGGTCTCGGAGGATGAAAACGGCACGCCGGTAAAGGTCGATTTCAAAAACACCGAGAGCTTCAACTTCGGCTTCGACTGCGTCGACGCGATAGCCGAAAAATATCCCGACAAGACGGCGATGGTACACCTCGACAGTAATAAGAACGAGCGTGTCTTCACCTTCAAGGATATAAAGAAAGAGTCGGCGCGCGCGGCGAATTATCTCGAAAATCTCGGCATAAAAAAAGGCGACCGCGTCATGCTCGTGCTGAAAAGGCACTGGGAGTTCTGGATCGCCATGGTCGCGCTGCACAAGCTCGGGGCGATAGCGATACCGGCGACGTATCAGTTAAAGGTCCACGATTTTGAATACCGTTTCCGCATGGCCGACGTGAAGGCGATACTCTGCACGGCCGACGGCGACACCGCCGACATGGCGGACGCCGCCGCCGTTGCCTGCCCGTCCGTCGGGATAAAGATTCTCGTAGGCGGAAAACGCGACGGCTGGCGCGATTTTGACAAAGAATACACGGTTTTCTCAAGCGTTTACGCGAGAAGAGAGGACACGCCGTGCGGCACCGACCCGGCCCTTATGTTCTTTTCATCGGGGACGACGGGCAACCCGAAGATGGTCCTGCACAGGCACACCTATCCGCTCGGGCACTTCCTGACTGCGAAATACTGGCACTGCTGCGAGCGCGACGGGCTTCATTTAACTATATCCGACACCGGCTGGGGCAAATCTCTGTGGGGAAAGCTGTACGGCCAGTGGCTTTGCGAGGGTGCGGTCTTCGTTTACGACTTCGACCGCTTCTCGGCGGCCGACATTCTCCCGCTGTTCGCGAAATATAAGATAACGACCTTCTGCGCGCCGCCGACTATGCTCCGCATGATGATAAAGGAGGATCTGTCGAGATACGATTTCTCGTCCGTCAGACACATGACGACGGCTGGCGAGGCGCTGAACCCCGAGGTCGCGCTGAGATTCGAGGAGGCGACCGGGCTCGAGATAATGGAGGGCTTTGGCCAGACCGAAACGACGCTCACTATCGCCAACTTCTGCGGAATGCCGGTCAAGATCGGCTCGATGGGCAAGGCGTCGCCGCAGTACGACGTCAGCATAGTCGATCCGGACGGCAATCCCGTTCCGAACGGCGAGGTCGGCGAGATAGTTATAAAGATCGACGAAAAATATCCCGTCGGGCTGTTTGACAGATACTGTCTCGACGACGAGCTCGATTCGCGCTGTCGCCGCGGAGGTTATTATCATACGGGCGACACGGCGTGGCGCGACGAGGACGGCTATTTCTGGTATGTCGGACGCGTGGACGACATCATCAAGTCGTCCGGCTACCGCATCGGGCCGTTTGAGATCGAAAGCGTCATAATGGAGCTCCCGTACGTCCTCGAATGCGGCGTTTCGGCGGCTCCCGACGAGATAAGAGGTCAGATCGTCAAGGCGAGCGTCGTGCTCGTAAAGGGCACCGAACCGACCGATGCGCTCAAAAAGGAGATACAGAAATACGTCAAGGAGCACACGGCGCCGTACAAATACCCGCGTCTCGTCGTGTTCCGCGACGAGCTGCCCAAGACGATAAGCGGGAAGATCATACGCAACCAGCTCTGAGCGCAGAACGCAGAGTGCGGACCGAAAAACCGCTCATCGCTCATTACTCATCGCTTTCATTCCTGCTTATACCCTGTTTTAAAACACAATTTCCGGCCGTCTGTAGCCGGTATAAAACAATAAAAAACAAGAAGGAGAAATCACTATGTGGTTTGAGACACCGACAAGGAAAATATTCGCCGATTCAAAGAGAGGCGAAAAGAACAGCTATACCGTTTATCTTGCCCGCGAGGGGCGCGAGGGATGCCAGGCGGTCTTCAGATACGAAACTGCCGTCAATTCCGCGCGCGTTTCGGTGAGCGCGCCGGCAAACGGAAAGGGCGGGACGCTCGGCGTCTCCGTCTTCGGGGAGAAATACGTTCCGACCGTCTTTGCCGAACCGTATTTCGCGACGGACAAGGTCGACGGGAAAGAATACCTGTTCCCGGACGCGCTGTATCCGCTCGACGGCGAGATCACCGTTCCTGCAAACACGTCGGTGCCCGTCTATATCCTGTTCGACACTCACGGCGCCGCGGCGGGTGACTATGCCGCCGAGGTGACGCTCACCGCCGGCGGAAAAACGCTTGACCGCGGTGTGATCACGGTCCGCGTCTGGGATTTCGCCCTGCCCGCATATCGCTCCATGAAGACGGAAGTCGGCATTTTCAGGGAATGCCTCGCGAATTTCTACGGCCTTTCCGACGAAAAGGAAATCGAGGAAAAATATGCGAAGTACTATGACTTCATGATCGACAACAACTGCTGTCCCGGAGGGCTGCCGTACGACATTCTCGACCCACGCGCTGACAGATATCTAGACGACCCGCGCGTAAACACCGTCATCGTCCCTTATTCCGGCGACGACGAGATACGGGCGTATTACGAAAAGCTTAGCCGCAAAAAAGAATGGCTTGAAAAAAGCTGTTTCTATCCGATCGACGAGCCGCAGAACCCCGATAGCTACAGATATATAGCGGAGTCGGCGAAACGGCTTAAAGAGCTTTTCCCCGGATACCGCATGTGCTCGCCGTTCTTCGTCGACCCCGACATGGGAAACGGACAGGACGGAGTAGATTACGTGACCGGTCTCATGAACCTGTGGTGTCCGAAGCTTTTCTGCTTTGACGATGCCGCGAAGTTCGGCAACGAAATGGAAGGGTACGACAGAACGTTTGCCGAGAGGATGCGCGAGCGCCGGGAAAAGGGCGAGGACGTCTGGTGGTACGTCTGCTGCGATCCCGGAGAGCCGTACGCAAATCTCTATATCAACATGGAAGGCGCCGTAAGCCGCTCGATATTCTGGCAGGCGGATCTTTACGGTATCAACGGCTTCCTTTACTGGTGCTGCAACTTCTGGGACGACGTCGAGGATCCGTGGGAGGATATGAGGACCGTCAGAAAAGACATCAGCCCCGTCATATTCGGTGACGGCTCGCTGGTCTACAACGGCGAAAAAGTCGGCGTTGACGGACCTTGTCCGTCGCTACGTCTCGAGGCCGTGCGCGCGGGGATCGACGACTATGAAATGATTGTTATGGCAAGAAAGCTCGGCGTTCCCGCCGAGGCTGTCGACGGTGCGGTGAAGCTCGTCGCGCGCAGCGTGACGGATTACACCCGCGACGATTATGATATCGTTAAGGCGAGGGTCATCCTCGGTTCTCTGATTGAAAAAGCCGTTTCATAAAAAACGCAAAAAACTCTTGACAAAAGACGACGGATGTGGTATAATATCTAAAATCTTTTTGAAAGACGCTGACGAAGAGTGCAGCCGCAGAGAAAGCCAGACAGAGAGACGGCGTTTGGTGCGAGCCGCCGGTACTGCTGCCGCTGCTGTAGCTTCCGAGTCGGAAGGAAGAAAACCCGGTTTTTTCGGGCGAGTAGAACCTTCCCGTGACGCTGCGTTAATGCGAAGGGGTTGTCAGACCCCGTTGAGCGGTCCCCGTTCGGGGGCAATTTGAGTGGTACCGCGTGCGTTTTCAGGCGCTCGTCTCAAAGTCATCTTTGGACGAGCGCCTTTTCGTCCTTAAACAAGGAGTGCCTATGGCAGGAATAACCGGTCTTGATTTCAAGATAAAGGAAATGGCGGGGAGGATAAAGGAGCTCCGCCTGATAGAGGGCCTGACCGTCTATGAAATGGCGGCCAAGACCGACGTCCCGGCGGAGGAGTACATACTATGCGAGACGGGAGAACACGATCTCAACTTCGCGTTCATATACAGATGCGCCCTTGCCCTTAACGTCGACGTCACCGACATAATCGAAGGACACAGCCCGACGCTGAAATCGTTCACTGTCACACGCCGCGGGGAGGGGCAGGAGATCGCGAACGCCCACGGCATGACGTACTACAACCTCGCATACGCGTTCCAGAACAGGATCGCCGAGCCGCTTTACGTCAGGTCTGGATACGACGAATCGCTTCAGCACAAAGACATCGAGCTGACGACTCACGACGGGCAGGAGATGGACCTCGTCATCTCGGGAAACCTGAAGGTTCAGGTCGGCGAGCACAGCGCGGTGCTCGGCCCCGGAGACTCGATTTATTTCGACAGCTCAACGCCGCACGGAATGATCGCCGTGAACGGCACGGACTGCGAGTTCTACGCGATAGTGCTGAATCCGACGGGCTCCCCGATTCCCGAGCTTCAGCCCGAGGAGACCCGCGAGACCGAAAAGCGCGAGCCGCGCGAAAAGGACGCCGAGCCGAGGATATACGAAAAATTCGTCGACGTGACGGAGGACGAAAACGGCACGCCGACGGAGATAAAATTCAAAAACACGGATAGCTTCAATTTCGCGTTCGACATAGTCGACGGTCTAGCAGACGCAAAGCCGGACAAGCTCGCGATGCTGTACGTTGCTAAGGACAAAACCGAGAGGCGTTTCGCGTTCAGAGATATGAAACGCGCGTCGAATCAGTGCGCGAATTACTTCAAATCGCTCGGCGTGAAAAAAGGCGACAAGGTCCTGCTGCTCCTCAAGCGCCATTATCAGTTCTGGTTCGCCGTGCTCGGGCTCAACAAGCTAGGGGCGATAGCGATACCGGCGACGAGCCAGCTCAAGGCGCACGATCTCGAATACCGTTTCAACGCGGCCTCGGTCACGACGGTCGTATGCACCGCGGACGGAGACGTCGCGGCGACGGTCGAGGAGGCGTGCAGAACGTCCCCGACGGTCGTAAACAGACTGCTTGTGAACGGCAGACGCGAGGGCTGGCACGATTTCAACGAGGAATATCAGCTTTATTCGACGCATTTCAGGCGCACGGACGAATCGCCCTGCGGCGACGATCCGATGCTTATGTTCTTCACGTCGGGAACGTCCGGATACCCGAAGATTGCGGAGCACAGCCATAAATATCCGCTCGGGCATTTCCATACCGCGAAATACTGGCACTGCGTGGAACCTGACGGACTTCATTTCACGATATCCGACACCGGCTGGGCAAAGGCGATGTGGGGCAAACTGTACGGTCAGTGGCTCTGCGAGGCGGCGACGTTCGTTTACGATTTCGACAGGTTCTCAGCCGCCGACATAATGCCGATGTTCGCGAAATACAGGATAACGACATTCTGCGCGCCGCCGACGATGCTCCGCATGATGATAAAGGAAGATCTTTCGAGATACGATTTCTCGTCGGTCAGACACATGACGACGGCGGGCGAGGCGCTCAACCCGGAAGTGTACAGACAGTTTGAAAAGCTCACCGGTCTGCAGATACACGAAGGCTTCGGTCAGTCGGAAAGCACAATGATAATCGGCAACCTGACAGGCGCCCGGCACAAGGTCGGGTCGATGGGAAAACCGGCTCCGGTATACAGGGTGGAGCTTGTATCCCCGGAAGGAAAGCCGGTTCCCGCCGGCGAGGTCGGCGAGATCGTTATAAACATAAAGGACGGTCTGCCATGCGGCCTTGCGACGCGGTATTACGGCGACCCGGAAAAGACCGCCGAAATATGGCGAGACGGATATTATCACACTGGCGACACGGCCTGGCAGGATGAGGACGGTTTCTTCTGGTACGTCGGACGCGTTGACGACATCATCAAATCGTCCGGTTACCGCATCGGACCGTTTGAGATCGAAAGCGTCATAATGGAGCTCCCGTACGTTCTCGAATGCGGCGTTTCCGCGGCTCCGGACGAGGTCAGAGGGCAGATAGTCAAGGCGAGCGTCGTGCTCGTGAAGGGAACTAAGCCCACCGAGGAGCTCAAAAAAGAGATACAGGACTACGTCAAGAAGCACACTGCGCCGTACAAATACCCGCGTCTCGTCGTGTTCCGCGACGAACTGCCCAAGACGGTCAGCGGCAAGATAATAAGACATGAACTCTGAAAGGAGACATATAAATGAAACTCGAATACAGATTTGAAAAGAATACCAACCCCAAGGCAAAACCGGCGGACGAGAGCAAGCTCGGCTTCGGAAGGATATTCACCGATCATATGTTTATGATGGATTATTCGCCCGAGCTCGGCTGGCACGATATGCGGATAGTCCCGTACGGCCCGATACCGGTGACACCGGCGTCGACGGTTTTCCATTACGGCGCCGAGATCTTTGAGGGAATGAAGGCGTACCGCACGGCGGACGGACACATCCAGACGTTCCGCCCGTTCGACAACATAAAGAGAATGAACGACAGCGCGGAGCGCCTCTGCCTGCCGCAGATCGACCCGGAGCTTTTCATAAACATCCTTGACGAGCTCATAAGGATAGACGCCGACTGGGTGCCTCACAGCGAGGGAACGTCGCTTTACATAAGGCCGTTCACTTACGGAAACGACCCGCACCTCGGCGTTCACGCCGTACACAACGCGACGTTCTGCATAATTCTTTCGCCGGTCGGCGCGTATTACGCCGAGGGCATAAATCCCGTAAAGATTGCGATTGAGTCGGAGGACGTGCGCGCCGTGCGCGGCGGAACCGGATACGCGAAATGCGGCGGAAACTACGCGGCGAGCCTGAGGGCCGGCGAGCGTGCCGAGAAAAAGGGATTTACGCAGGTGCTGTGGCTCGACGGCGTCGAGAGAAAATACATCGAGGAGGTCGGCTCGATGAACGTCATGTTCAGGATAGGCGACGAGATCGTCACTCCTGCGCTGACCGGCTCGGTGCTTCCCGGAATAACGCGCCGCTCATGCTGCGAGCTGCTCCGTGAAAAGGGATATAATGTTTCCGAAAGACTCATATCAGTTGACGAGCTGTTTGACGCCGCGAAGAACGGCACACTCGTTGAGGCGTGGGGAACAGGAACGGCGGCCGTCGTTTCGCCGATCGGCTGGCTCAACTACAAGGACAGCGAGTACACTGTAAACGGCGGAAAGATAGGAAAGCTTACGCAGTGGCTTTACGACACGCTGACCGGCATTCAGTGGGGCAGGATCGCCGACACGCACGGATGGATCCACACAGTTCTCTGACAATACCGGCTCCGCGCCGCGTAACGGTATTCTGCGGCCACTACGGCTCCGGCAAGACGAACATAGCGGTAAACTACGCCCTCTGGCTCAGAAAAACCGGCCGCAGCGTCGTTGTCGCCGATCTTGACATAGTCAACCCGTATTTTCGCACCAAGGACAGCGAAGACGAGCTCCGCGCCGCCGGGATCGACGTAATATCCCAGCAGTTCGCAAACAGCAACGTCGATCTTCCGGCCCTCCCGTCCGAGATCTATTCGATAGTTCAGAACAGAAGCCGGTTCGCCGTCGTTGACGTCGGCGGAGACGACCGCGGTGCCTATGCGCTCGGGCGGCTCGTTCCGGGCATCATTGCCGAAAACGACTTCGTTATGCTCGACGTCGTCAATTTCCGCCGGCCGCTCACGCGGACGGCGACGGAAGCTCTTTCCGTCATGCGGGAGATAGAGCGGGCCTGCGGGCTGCCTTTCGGAGGCATCGTGAACAACAGCAATCTCGGCGCTGAAACGGATCCTGAGACGCTGACCGCCACGTACGCGGAGGCTGATGAACTTTCCAGGCTGAGCGGGGTTCCGGTTTTCATGAACTGCGCCGAAAAGAGCGTCGCGGAACGGCTAGAAAACATTTTTCCGCTAGATCTTCAGAAAAGATTTTATATGTAATGTGAAGTGAGGTCAGATATGGCAAAAGTCACGTTCAGAACCGATCTCTGCAAGGGATGCGGGCTCTGCGTTTCGGCTTGTCCGAAGCAGATCCTCGTCATTGCAAAAGACAAAATAAACAAAAAGGGCCATTCGCCCGCCGAAATGACGGATCAGTCAAAATGCATCGGATGCGCTTTCTGCGCGACGATGTGTCCCGACTGCGTCATTACGGTCGAGAAGTAAGGGGGTGCTGCCGATATGTCAGAAAAAGTGCTGATGAAGGGCAACGAAGCGATCGCCGAGGCGGCAATCCGCGCGGGATGCCGTCATTATTTCGGTTACCCGATAACGCCGCAGACAGAGCTTGCCGCATACATGGCAAAGAGAATGCCGAAGATCGGCGGCGTATTTCTTCAGGCGGAGTCGGAGATCGCCGCGATCAACATGGTCTACGGCGTCGCCGCGACGGGGAAGCGCGTGATGACGAGCTCGTCGTCTCCCGGCGTTTCGCTCAAACAGGAAGGCATTTCATACATCGCGGGGGCGGATCTGCCTGCGCTTATAGTCAACGTTCAGCGCGGCGGTCCCGGCCTCGGAGGCATACAGCCGTCACAGTCGGATTATTTCCAGGCAACAAAAGGCGGCGGACACGGCGACTATCATCTGATAGTCCTCACCCCGTCGTCGGTCCAGGAAATGGCCGATCTGACCTCTCTCGCGTTCGACCTTGCGGACAAATACCGCATGCCGTCGATGCTGCTCGCCGACGGAACGATGGGCCAGATGATGGAGCCGGTCGTCCTTCCGGAGGAGCACGAGACCGTCACCGAAAAGCCCTGGGCCGTCACCGGGACGGAGATGAAGCGCAGACACAACATAGTCAACTCGCTTTTCCTCGTTCCGGAGGAGCTTGAAAGATACAATTTTGAAAGATTCGAAAGATACGCGGAGATCGAGAAAAACGAGGTCAGATACGAGGAGTATTTGACGGAGGACGCCGAGTACTGTCTTGTCGCATTCGGCATCGCGGCGCGTGTTTCGAAAAAAGCCGTCGAGGAGCTTCGCGCAAAAGGCATAAAGGCCGGTCTCGTGAGGCCGATAACAGTCTGGCCGTTCCCGAAGGAGCCGATCGCGCGGCTTGCCGGGCAGGCAAAGACGTTTTTCTCCGTCGAGCTTTCGATGGGACAGATGATAGAGGACGTAAAGCTAGCGTCGGGATGCAGAAAGCCGGTATATCTCGTCAACAGGGCCGGCGGAATGATTCCGACAGTCGAGCAGATCGTGAGATCCGTCGAACGCGTAAGTGAAGGTGAATGACATGGCAGTTGTTTTTGAAAAACCGAAAAGTCTGACAGACGCCGAGCTTCATTACTGCCCGGGCTGCACTCACGGAATAATCCACCGCCTTGTCGCCGAGGCGATCGACACGCTCGGCATCGAGGGCAGAACGATAGGCGTCGCGCCGGTCGGCTGCGCCGTGATGGCGTACAATTATTTCGCCTGCGACATGGTCGAGGCGGCTCACGGCCGCGCTCCGGCTGTCGCAACGGGGATAAAGCGATCGCTCCCTGACAGGATCGTTTTCACTTATCAGGGCGACGGAGACCTCGCGTCGATCGGAATGGCCGAGACGGTGCACTCCGCGACGAGAGGCGAGAACATAACAGTTATATTCGTCAACAACGCGATATACGGAATGACGGGCGGCCAGATGGCTCCGACGTCGCTCCCGGGCCAGGTCACTCAGACCTCCCCGTACGGCAGGGACGTCGCGACGGCGGGATATCCTATAAGGGTGTGCGAGCTTCTCGCGACGCTCGACGGTCCGCAGTACATCGAGCGCGTTGCCGTGAACAGTGTGAAAAACGTCCGCAACGCGAAAAAGGCGATCGAAAAGGCGTTCCGCAATCAGGTCGAAGAGAAGGGCTTCTCGTTCATCGAGGTCATCTCTTCCTGCCCGACAAACTGGGGAATGACTCCGCAGAACGCCCTGAAATGGGTCGACGAGAAGATGATACCGTATTACCCGCTCGGCGTTTACAGAGACAGGGGGTAAAAAATGACAACACAGATTCTTATTGCCGGATTCGGCGGTCAGGGCGTGCTTTTCGCCGGCAAGTTTCTCGCCTACAAAGCTCTGCTTGAAGGGAAACAGCTCAGCTGGCTCCCGTCCTACGGTCCCGAGATGCGCGGCGGAACGGCAAATTGCGCCGTTATCATCAGCGACGAGCAGGTCAGCTCGCCGATAGTGTCGCACCCCGACGTTCTTATAGCCATGAATCTCCCGTCGCTCGACAAATACGAGAAGGAAGTCGCCCCCGGCGGAATGATCTTTTACGACAGCACGCTCATCGGGCGAGACGTTCAGCGCAGCGACGTCAGGGTTGTGAAGATCCCGTCGACGTCACTCGCGCAGGGAATGGGCGCCCCGACGCTCGCAAATATGGTGATGACCGGAAAGCTCATCACCGAGTGTGACGCGATTTCAGACAGATGCATTGAGGACGCGCTCAGAAAGGTCGTCTCCGCCCGCCACGCCGACCTGCTTGACGTCAACCTGAGGGCTATAAAGCTCGGAATGGAATATGAGGGCTGACATGAACAGGGAAACGATCTGCGTTCAGGGCGGATACCGCCCCGGCAACGGCGAGCCGCGCGAGATACCGATAATCCAGAGCACGACGTTCAAATACGACACAGGCGACGACATGGGCAAGCTTTTCGATCTCGAAGCGTCGGGATACTTTTACTCGCGCCTCGCGAATCCGACGTGCGACTATGTCGCCGCAAAGATATGCGAGCTTGAGGGCGGAACGGCCGCCATGCTCACGTCATCGGGGCAGGCGGCGAACTTCTACGCCGTGTTCAACATAGCGAACTGCGGCGATCACGTCGTGTCGAGTTCATCGATATACGGCGGGACATTCAACCTTTTTGCCGTGACTATGAAAAAAATGGGGATCGACTTCACATTTGTCGATCCCGACTGTTCCGCCGAAGAGCTGAATGCCGCGTTCAGGGAAAACACAAAGGCGGTCTTCGGCGAGACCATCGCCAACCCGGCGCTCACGGTGCTCGACATAGAGAAATTCGCCGCCGCCGCGCATTCGCACGGTGTGCCGCTTATAATCGACAACACTTTCGCGACGCCGGTCAACTGCCGTCCGTTCGAGTGGGGAGCGGACATTGTGACCCATTCGACGACGAAATACATGGACGGGCATGGCTCCGCCGTCGGCGGTTGCATCGTCGATTCCGGAAAATTCGACTGGACGAGATATCCCGACAGGTTCCCGGGGCTGACGACGCCCGACGAAAGCTATCACGGCGTAACGTATACCGAGCGTTTCGGGCTCGGCGGGGCATTTATAACCAAGGCAACGGCACAGCTTATGCGCGATTTCGGCTCGATTCAATCACCTCAGAGCGCATATCTGCTCAATCTCGGCCTCGAAAGCCTGCACGTGAGAATGAAAAAACACTGCGAGAACGCTCAGAAGGTTGCCGAATATCTCGCGTCGGACAAAAGGGTCGCGTGGGTCTCATACTGCGGCCTGAAAGGCGACAGATATCACGCCCTCGCCGAAAAATACCTGAAAAACGGTTCCTGCGGAGTCGTAAGCTTCGGCGTGAAAGGCGGGCGTGCTGCCGCCGAAAAGTTCATGGAGGGGCTTCGTATCGCGGCCATTGAGACTCACGTCGCGGACGCGCGTTCATGCTGCCTCCATCCGGCGAGCACGACGCACCGTCAGATGAGCGACGCGGAGCTCAGGGCTGCCGGAGTTTCTCCCGATCTCGTCAGGTTCTCCTGCGGACTTGAGTCGGCCGACGATCTTATCGCCGACATCAGGCAGGCGCTTGACAGAGCGGTTCCGGAATAATATAGATCATCAGATAAAGGGGTGGCCGTATGCCGATAAAAATTCCTAACGGGCTTCCGGCGTACAGAACGCTGACCGACGAGAACATCTTCGTCATGGACGAGCGCCGCGCAACGACGCAGGACATCCGTCCGCTTCGCATCGCGATACTGAACCTCATGCCGACGAAGATAGTTACGGAAACTCAGCTTCTGCGGCTTCTCGGAAACACGGCGCTTCAGGTTGAGACCGAGCTTATTCACACGGCGTCTCACAAATCGAAGAACGTTCCGGAAGAGCATCTTCTGTCGTTCTACAAGACTTTTGACGACGTATGCCGGGAGAATTTCGACGGCCTCGTCATTACCGGCGCGCCGGTCGAGCAGTTACCGTTCGAGGACGTTGAGTACTGGGACGAGCTCTGCCGCGTGATGGAGTGGTCGAGGACCCACGTCCACAGCACGCTTCATATTTGCTGGGGGGCGCAGGCGGGCCTTTACTATCATTACGGAATAATGAAATACCCGCTTGAAAAAAAGCTTTTCGGCGTGTTTCCGCATAAAGTCGAGCGTAAAAGCTCGATACTTTTCCGCGGCTTTGACGACGTTTTCATGGCGCCGCATTCGCGATATACGGAGGTCAGGCGATCCGACATTGAAAAATGTCCCGATCTTAAGATTCTCGCCGGATCGGACGCGGCCGGCGTGTACGCGATCTCCGACGAGGGCGGCCGGCGCATCTTTATAACCGGTCATCCGGAGTATGACGCGCTGACGCTCGATGGAGAATACCGCCGCGACAGGGCAGCGGGTCTCGAAACGGCTCTCCCGGTGAATTATTATCCGGGAGACGACGACACGAAATATCCGGACGTTACGTGGCGGTCTGGCGCGAATCTGCTGTATTCGAACTGGCTCAACTATTTCGTATACCAGACGACGCCGTACGACTTAAGTGAGATAAGATAATGAAAATAACCGAAGCGATCGAAAAAAACGGGCCGTCGCTTTCCTTCGAGGTGTTTCCGCCCAGGACCGAGAGCGACCTTTCGGACGTTTTCAGCGCGGCGGAGAGCATCGCGGAGCTCGGTCCGTCGTTCGTTTCCGTGACTTGCGGAGCGGGCGGCGGCAACAGGCTTTATACGCTTGAGCTTGCCGGAAAGATCATGGCGAAAACGGGAGTTCCAACTCTTGCGCATCTTACGTGTGTTTCGCTCCGCGAACGTGATTTTGATTCAAGAATTGACGAGATACGCCGCGCGGGAATCGAAAACGTCATGGCGCTCAGGGGCGACGTTCCGTCCGACGGGGTTATATACAGAGATTTCCCGCATGCGAGCGATCTTGTCGGAAAACTCAGGGCCGCGGGCGGATTCTGCATCGGCGGAGCGTGTTATCCGGAGGTGCATCCCGAATCGGAAAACAGCAGAGAAGACATCGCGAATCTTAAAACAAAGGTCGACGCGGGATGCGACTTCCTTACGACACAGATGTTTTTTGACAACGCGTCGTTCTACAGCTTTCTTTACAGGCTGCGCGAAGCCGGGATAGAAGTCCCGGTATTTCCGGGCGTGATGCCCATCACCAACGCGAGACAGGTCCGGCGCGCGAGAGAACTTTCTGGATGCTTTGTCCCACAGAGATTTTCGTCGCTTGTCGACCGTTTCGGCTCCGACGACAGAGCAATGAAACAGGCGGGGATCGTTTACGCCTGCGACCAGATCATCGATCTGTTTTCAAACGGAATAAAGAACGTTCACGTTTACACGATGAACCGACCGGATGTTGCCGAAAAGATAATCGGAAATCTCTCGGACATTATTTCACGCAAATGAGCATGCAGGAAAGCGTCGGGCGCGTATCGGTGCTGACGTTTCAGCCGCCGCCGGTCGACCGCCGGGAGATAATGAGATACGCGAGGTCGGGAGACTCCGGCGACTGTATGGCGGTGCTGGACGGCGTCCTCGGAGAGCTTCTCCCAGGGCTACTTTTCCGTGTCTGTCACGCTGCAACGGACGTTTCCGTCTCAGAGGACGAGGTTTCGTTTTCATTCGGGAAAACCGTTTCCCGCTCGCTCGCGGAGCGGCTGCGGGACTGTGACTCGGCTGTTATATTCGCGGCGACCGTCGGTTTTGCACCGGACATCCTCGTCCGCAGGTACAGGTTCGATCCGCTGCGCGGTCTGCTCGCCCACGCGGCGGGCACGGAGCGCGTCGAGGCGCTGTGCGACGCGTTCTGCGCCGGAATAAAAAACGCCGTCCCGCGGTTCAGCCCCGGGTACGGCGATCTGCCGCTTTCATTTCAGCGGGATATTTTTGATTTTCTTTCGCCGGAGAGGCACATCGGACTGTCTCTCGGCGAAAATCTTATTATGTCGCCGTCAAAATCGGTTACTGCGATCGTTGGAACGCATAAGACCGCGGATTAAAAATCTGCCCGGGGAACGCCTGTTCCCGGAAATACGGAGGAAGACAGATGGATATAAAAGAGTATATTTCCGGCGGCAGGCCGCTCATACTTGACGGTGCGACGGGTACGATGCTCGGCGAATACGGCGTCGGGCACACGAATTATCCCGAAAGGCTTTCGCTGACCGATCCGGAAATAATAAAAGATATCCACAGATCTTATTTCGACGCCGGAGCAAACTGCGTCTGCGCCGACACTTTCGGCGCGAACGCCCTGCGGTACGGCGGATCGGAGCTTAAAAACATCGTTTTCGATGCCGTGCGTCTTGCACGGCTAGCTGCGGACGAGAGCTGCGGGAAGCAGGAAAAATACGTCGCGCTTGACGTCGGTCCTCTCGGAAGGCTTCTGAGGCCCTTCGGAGATATTGAATTCGAGCAGGCGGTCGGGATCTTTTCTGAGGTCATGCGCTTCGGCGAGGCGGCCGGCGCAGATTTCATATTCATCGAGACGATGAACGACATATATGAGGCAAAGGCTGCGCTGCTCGCGGCAAAGGAGAGCACGGCGCTTCCGGTGTTTGTTTCCTGCGCCTATTCCGAAAACGGACGGCTTATGACCGGAGCCGATCCTCTGACCGTGATTACGGTTCTCGAGGGGCTGGGAGCCGACGCCGTCGGGGTGAACTGCTCGTTTGGGCCTGACAGACTTGAACCGGTGCTCGACGTTTATCTGAAACGCGCGTCCGTCCCGGTGATCTTCAAGCCGAACGCCGGACTGCCGGCTGTCCGCGAAGGAAAAACCGTGTATGATCTTTCACCCGGAGACTTTGCTGAAGCGGTCGCCGCGGCAGTCGGAAAAGGCGCATCCGCCGTAGGCGGTTGCTGCGGAACGACGCCCGCGCATATCGCAGGGCTCTGCGGAAAGCTCGGAAAGGATACGACAGTCGGCAGGCGGGTTCCTGAGCACGTCACGGCGGTCACGTCGGGCTGCAGATGCGTCGCACTCGGCGACAGGCCGGTCTTTATAGGAGAACGCATAAACCCGACAGGTAAAAAGCTTTTGCGCAAGGCGATAACCGAAGGGGATTTCGAATACGCCGTTTCCGAGGGAATACGTCAGCAGGACGCCGGTGCCGACATAATCGACGTCAACGTCGGCGTGCCCGGAACGGACGAGGCGGCGAATCTCGTCAGGTGCGTTACCGACCTTCAGGAGGTCACGCTCGTCCCGCTTCAGCTCGATTCGGCTAAGCCGGTGGCGCTCTGCGCCGCGATGAGGATATACAACGGCAAGCCGCTTGTAAACTCGGTGAACGGCCGTAGAGACAGCATGGACGGCGTGTTTCCGCTAGTGAAAAAATATGGAGGCGCCGTTGTCGCTCTGCTACTCGACGAGGACGGCATTCCGTCAGATACGGCCGGCCGGCTG
>JAEEGL016267400.1_pt1 | contig 20437 bp, 14 predicted proteins | sample 9134231 | NCBI WGS metagenome assembly JAEEGL01 (sample SAMN16246548, study PRJNA631951) | gut metagenome | biome: gut microbiome; feature: rumen; material: fiber-attached | host: Bos | place: Iran: Karaj | collected 2018-10 | reverse complement strand
TAGAACGTGACGCCGTGAGCGTTCTTGGCGGCAACTTCTGCGTGTAAATACTGGCCGCATACGTTTCTGCGGGCTGTGTGCTTTGTGAAAGTACTGGGGGTGTCGTAAAAAGTCATAGTGCCGGACTTCGGAGCAAGCACAATATTCGAGCACATTTTCGCATTTTTATTGAAAGTGTTGATATCATTGATTTCGTCGAAGCGATTGTATCCGGGATCGGAAACTGCATAGAGATAATGATTGCCTCCGGAAAGTCCGGTGCTTCCATCCCTGAGATCGACAGAGAAATTCCTCTTTTTAACTTTGTCGCCCCAGTTGCCGTCTATTGTGGTCAAGTTCAGTTTGTCATTTTTTATTTCGGCGCTGACTACAATATCTACGTGGCCGTTAGAGTATTTGAGATTGGATGAATCGATTGTTGCAGAGGACTTCTCCGCGAAGGAAAGGATATCTCCTGGCTGAATGACATAGGTTCCGTTTTTGATGTCTTTAAGCGAATACGATTTTCCGTATTCGCTATTCAAAAGGCCAAAGGAATAAGCCCCTGCGGTGTACGTGTAGGTAATCAAGGAACCTGCACCAGCCTTCATGTTTACCCACGAAACGAAAATGGCGCACCATGCACAGAATCCTTGCTTCCCTGTCTCGTCATGAAACCATGCTCCATATGCCGTTCTGTCGACCGCTCTTTCAGCATACCCGATCTGAGACTCTGCTATGGCAATAATCTTTTCCCGTGTAGATTTCCCTGTGGCGAGAGTGGGAAGAGGTTTAATCGGATCGTAAGTTGACGGGTCGTAAGATGCAGCGCTTGCATTCACGATTCCGAAAATGGAAAAAATGACGAGCAGGATTGCAGCGATGCGAATCCGCATATGAGTGGCATGCTCGATTCCGATTGCGCTTGATCTTTCTTTTTTGCTCTTGGAAGCGAGCGTCTTGGACTTTGTAGTCCGTTTGTTAGTAGTGGTTGTCATAATAAACCTCCTGAGGGAAAGATAGACAGACCTAGCTGTCTTCGGGCACAATCGTATAATGATGGTTATCTAAAAAAGCTGACTTTACCTTAGCCGGCTGTGAGTAAGAAATACAGCCGGCTTACTGTATTTGCGAGTCCTTCTGAAAGATACTACTTGATTGTCTTAGACAATTGTTTTAAAATATGAAATATCAAAAAAAGGAGGACTAGCAATGTCTTTAGTTCCAGCTAAGTGCACTTCGTGTGGTGCCGCTTTGATTGTAGATGACAGTCTTGAATCTGCATATTGCGCATATTGTGGAGTTAAATACCTTGTTAGAGCGGGTATTGCATTTAACAAAGTGGAAATTCAAGGAACAGTTCAAACAAGAACTGCCGATTATGTAGTTAAAGCGGGAAAACTTGAATCATACAATGGTGCGTCCGTTGATATATCGATTCCAGAAGGCGTCATTGAAATAGGTGACGGAGTATTCAAATCATGCCGAAATATAAAAAGCGTTTTGATACCAGAGGGTGTGGTTGAAATAGGCGGTGGTGCTTTTAACTCCTGCACAAAATTGGAGAGTATTTCTTTGCCAGATAGCTTGACTACTATCTCTTATGGAGCCTTCAGTGGATGTAAAAACTTAAAAAGTGTTGAATTGGGCTCTGGATTGCGTGAAATAGGTAATGAAGCTTTTCATGGATGTGATTCTTTGAAAAAGATAACTGTCAGAGGGGAGTCGATTAATAAAGGTGAATGCTTTGTCTTCCCACCGAATTTTAATCATCTCAATGCATCTGTTTTCTCAAGTATGCCTCGAGAAATAGTTTTTTTATGTAAGGATGACATTTTTTGTGATGCATTATCCGCATATCCCAGGACAGATTATGATTATAATATTCTTCGTGAAGGAACAGATTATCACTTCAAGCCTTTCATAGAAGATAGGAATTGCTCTTATGACAGTATCTATATAACCCAAAAGAACTGCTGTAATCGCCCCAAATTATATTTTAAATCATATTATTACAAGGAAACAAAACCCTGGAGGCGATCGAACGGGCAAGTGGAAACCGAATACAATCCAAATAGCAAATCATTTAGACAAGAATTGATTATGGAGAACTACAGATGGAGTTGCTCTTTTGACAATATAAACAGAGTATTCTATGCCCGGAAAAGCAATGCAGATCCCGTTTCGCAGGTCGACCTGGAGCGCAAGGGAGACCCAAGTGTTATAAGAGTTCTGTTTACTGAATCACAAACCAGCATTAACAAGCTCCCTAAATAATAAAACTAAATAATCTAAATATTCGCAAATCATGCCATCAATCACGTCCGAGAGTTACTACCCTCGGGCTTTTTTTATTTCCCGATACCATTACAGAAAGAACAGATATATGGCAAAGAAAAAACTGGACTGTGCCGAAAAAGTGATACACGATGATATATTTGTCATATGGGTTTTGCTAAGGAGGCGCACTTAGAGACAGAGAAACGCAGATCCGATCTTTTAAGCACGTACTACCGATCTTTTTGGCATGTACGCAAAACGGCAAAATCGGTCAAAACCCTCGATTCTCCCGCAATCCGATCTTTTTAGACTACACGCCACATGGTGTATAGTCTTAATAGATCGGCACCCGAAAAACGGCGAAATTCGCCGTTTTTCTGCGTTTTTCGCCGTTTTTCTCACTTTTTCCCAACATCAAAAATGAGTGAAATAAAAAGATCGGGTGGGCAGTTTTCAGGGGGTAGGAAGGATTCGAACGCTTTTGAACTGCTCAAAAAGCACGCAATTGTTCCGGGTATTCTTCCAGAAACAACAAAGAAGTGATTGCGGAAGAGAAGGAGAATGAGCCGGAAGCGCCTTCTTCCTCAACGGCAAACTTCTTCACCGGCAAAAAGGTGGCATTCACCGGAACCGTCAACGGCATGTCAGCGGGCACGATGGCAGGCATACTGGAACTCATTGGCGCCATAGTTTCAAAAACGGTCGAACCCGACACTTTTTGCCTTGTTGTAGGCAAAAATCCCGACGCGAGAATTCTTTCGCAGGCATTGCTGAAAAAAATAAAAGTTCTTACGGAAGAGGAATTCGCGCAGATGCTGGCACAGTAGTTCCACCGGGGATGCGCATTTAAAAAGAAATCCCGCCCGTTTAACAGGGCGGGAGAATAAATGAGGAAATTGCCGGATCAAACAGTTAGATTAAACCGTTAATCCTCTTCGAAATACGACGAGATTATGAATCCGGTCGCTATGTTGTTATTATCGGTGAAATCGACGCTGCCTGCAAACTTTGCGTTCTTGACCAATTTAAAAGTAATCTCTGTTTTGTCTCCTTTTTCCTCAACAGCTTCTACCGTGCAAAGCATACAGGGCAAGTAGGGATAATCTTCGGCGTCATCTGATTCATCGTCGTAAATCAGGCATTCGATTCCGGTATTCTGCAGCTTTTCAGCCGTCGTTGCCCAGTATCCGCCGCTCCTGAATTGTCTTGTATAGATTCCGCGATCATTCAAGTTATCATACAACTCGTTCCATGTTTGGGGTATAGCGGGCAGCGAAGGGCAAAAACCTATGCGGCCCATATCTTTCCAATCGCTTATTTTGTCGCTATTGTTATCAAAGTCCCACCAGAGAATCTGCCCAAGTGAAACCTTTAAATCCGGCACATCATAATTATAGACTATGCCGGATGCAATGCTGCCTATCGAAATTGCGGTCCTGTCATTGCACATTTTGAACATTGTATCATTGTAGAGTACGTAGTCATTGACAGCGGCTGCACCCGGAGTAAGAAAAAGAGCGACACGAAGAACACAAGGAAATGATTCTTCGCCAACCTCATCTAACCATTCGTTGAGATATTCGTCGCTACTGTCGAAATCACAACCGTTTTCCCCAATCATATAGTTAAACACATTGCCAAACTCATCAGCAAAATCATCTGATATTTCGTATTTGACCGGAATTCCGAGGTGTATTACGTCGATTTCCTGGCCTGTTTTTAAAAGAGTTGCTTTTCTCATAACGTTCATGCTCCTGACATAAAATAGTAGTTCCGGGACAGTTTTTATCCGTACCGCAATTATAATAATACACATGGCAAATTTCAAGTGGCTGACGGAAACAATCGTATCCCGCACCATATAAACAAATACCCCGGTTTTCTTTATGGATTTCCCTGCGGTTTTTCCATTTCTCCATTGACTTTATTGCCGCCGAATTGGTACAATCATCAAAACGGAAATTCCCGGTTTTAAAGGTGAGAATAAGAAGTTCAGAAGGAATGGCATATGAAAAAGTTCAGAGGGATCACGATAGAAAACGATTCTGCGAAGATCCTTTATCTCGACGAAGAAACAGGCGGGACCTTGTTTTTTGAAGAAGATTTAAAACCGTATTACGAATACGAAGGCAGAGACCTCGGGCACAACGTCTTTTCTTCCGAATACTACCGGTCAGACGGCGAGGAGCTTTGCGGCGAGGTCAACGGAGAGTTTCTTGAAAACTTCATTTGCGACGCGGTCAGCAACATTCAGGACGAGCTCGGGGAGAAGGGCGTCGTTGTTGATTCTTCGGATTTTGACTGCTCGAAGTGGGGCGATGATTATGATCAGGGAGAGCTTGATGAGTTTGACGCCGTAAACCATCTCTTCAACGACGCAATCAGAAAAGCGCTTGATTTGAACGAAAACTGGGAGAAAAACGACTAAACCAAGCACAGTGAAATTGACTGTGACGAAAGACATCTGTATTCGGAGGAAACCATGAAAGGTTACAACACTGATATTATTAAAAACGCATTGAAGCGTATGGTTGAAGAACACGGGCCGGAGGTGTTTGACGTTGCCGGCGAGCCGGAAGCGCTTGTCGAGTATCTTCCTGATGACAGTAAGTATAATGTGGTCAGGATGGCTTTTCGTATGGGCTGCTATCGCCGGCTGCAGGAATTAAAAAAACAATACGGCCGGTTCGAACTGGCGCAGAATCCGCTGAATATCGAATTACAGAGTTTCGGAATAACAATCGAGGCCGCTGAAACCGCTGCGGAAGTAAGTGTGATGGCTGCGGAAGCGGCGGGCCTTACGGCAAAATCCGCAGAAGAGGAGCAGTTCATGCGGGAATCGGGTCGTTTCACAATACCGGAAGATTCCAAAACTGTGTTTTTCGGCACATACCCTCAGAGTTCAACCGGAGAAAGAGCTCCGATAGAATGGAGAATACTCGGCCGGGAAGGCAATAATTTCTGGCTCACAAGCGAGCACGCGCTGGATTTCAAGCCTTTTGGTACAGCAATCAAAAACAAATGGGAAACTTGTACTCTCAGACAGTGGCTCAACGATGCATTTATCAATAATGCGTTCACGAAAGAGCAGCAGAGCAGACTTTTAACAATTCGAGAATCGATCAAGAATTGGCGGGAAACCGAAGAAGCCCCCGAATATATAACAGTGGAGCACAAAGTGAGCTTGCCCGGGCTTAGCAACATAGATCAGCTGTTTAATACTGTTGGGGACAGAATAGCGACTGTTACGGATTACTCCAAAGCTTTGGCCGATAAAACCATTTATGAAGACAGTGCGTTAAAAGATCAGATTGCCAAATGGTGGATCGGCAATAACGGCAACATCGAAGACAGTGCATGCGTTGTATCTTTTAACGGTGAAATAGAGGAGCTTCTATGGGGATATGAATATAGATTTGTACGTCCTTTAGTCTTGGTGGCCCTTTCTGACGGTGAGATAGATGAGCTGGATGGAAAAACGCGGGAGCACGAGTTGTCGCGTAATAATGCAGAGTTATTACGTGAACAAAAGGAATCCGAAGCGAGAAAAGTGTTTACGGTAGACGGAAGAACCGTCACTTTCGGAATATGGAAGTATAAGGCGAATGGCGAAAAAGCAAACATTGAATGGCAGGCATTAAAAACTGACGGAAACAAAGCGCTGATTGTAAGCAAACAGGGCCTCGACTGCATCAGGTTTAGCGTTGAGAGAGATAAAGAAGTCGCATGGGAAGACAGTGATTTGCGTGAATGGCTCAACGACACGTTCTACAACGAGGCGTTTACAGACGATCAAAAGAAAAGGATCAAGAGTTCAACCGTCCGGTCAGACGGAAACAGGTCAAAGAACATTCCTGAAACAGAGACGATAGACAATGTGTTTGTTTTAAGCGTTTCCGAGGTAAAGGAGCTCTTTAAAAGGGAGGAAGAACGGACGTATACTATGACAGAATACGTTGAATCTATATTCGCTAAAACACATACAGTTAACTTCAGATGCTGGCTGCGAACTCCCGGTAAGAGCAAGTATTATGTGGAGACCCTTTATGTTGACGGAAGAATATACGAAGCAGGTCAGACAGCTGAGTATAGTTGTGTCGCAGTGCGCCCGGCGATGTGGATCGAGCTCGACGCGGAAGAAATAGACAATATTAACCGCTTGATTCGGGAGAAGGAAGAAAAAGAAGCAAGAGAAAAGGAAGAGCTTGACCGCATGATAGCGGAAGCTAAATCGACCGTAAAAGTAACGGGCGACACTGTTATATTCGGCGCGTATCCCAAAGGACCGGATAACATTGAAGCGCCGGTAGAATGGCAGATTCTGAAGCGGGACGGCAACAAAGCTCTGCTTTTGAGCAAATATGTCTTGCTTGAGAAAAAGTATCACAGTAAGGCCGGCGGCGCCACCTGGGATTGCTGCTCGTTGAGGACGTGGCTTAACAGCACGTTTATCAAGAAGTTATTCAGTAAAGACGGACAGAAACGGATCCTGGAAACAGAAGTTTTGCCCGATACCTCCAGCAATCCGTTGGCGGATGAGAGAATAAATCCCGGAGAGAAAACAGTAGACAAGATTTTCCTGTTAAGCTATTCGGAAGTACGCGAGTTTTTCCCTGAAAGAGAAGCTCACGGATGTTTAAATTTCTACGGTAGAGAAGTATCTTGGCTGACAAGGACGCCGGGAGTCATTCGCTATATGCCGTCACGCAGACTGGCAGAGACAAAAGAATGCGTTCTGAATTCATACGAGAATAGCAATGAAACAAGTTTGGAACACGGGATACGGCCGGCAATGTGGATAACACTTGACGGAAACTGATACTGATGCCGAAGATGGACAGGGGAGTATAACTGCCGGGGTTGTTTCCCGCAAACGGAACGAGGTAAACACGTAATGACCGATGAATTGTTGAATTTGACCGATGAGCGGTTTGAGATATGCGACGGCAATCTTTTAGAGTACAGGGGAAATGACTGTGTCGTTGTTATACCCGAAGGCGTGATATCTATTGCCTGTCATGTATTCGAAAACGCGTTTGATACGGAGGTTATCTGCCTTCCGCGCAGTATTCGCAGCATCAGCTGTCCGTTCGACCCGTACAACATCAGCTTCAAATACAGGCTCAGGGAGGTTCACGTTCCGGATATTGAGACCTGGCTCGGCATCGACTTTGCCGATCAATTCTCGAATTTTCTCTCGGTACATAACGGGCTCAATCCGGAAGGCGGGAACCTGCCGCCCGAACTGTTCGTCGGAGAGGCTCCGCTGGTCGACCTTGTCGTTCCCGAAAGCGTCAAAAGCGTAAAAAAATACTCGTTTTCGAATTGCGGGACGCTCCGTTCGCTGGTAATCGGGAACGGCGTTGAAGAGATCGGCAAAGGCGCGTTCTGCAACTGCGTTAATCTTGAGTCTGCGATTCTTCCCCAAAAGGGTTGCCGGCTGGCTCCGTATTTAGGCATATCCGACGGCATTTTTGACGGGTGTGAAAAGCTGACCGCGGTGGAGCTTCCGGAAGACCTGACCGAAATACCTGCCTGCATGTTCTCGGGCTGCAAATCGCTGAAATCAATCAAACTGCCGGAGGGAATCACGTCCATCGGGCGGCGCGCAATCGACATCACCGCTATGGAGCGGATCGAGCTTCCCGACACTCTGGAAAAGCTGGGAATGTATGCTTTGAGTTTTGCACCGTGGGTGTCGCCTGCGGATTACTGGAAAGCGTTCAACGTGTACGGCGGCGCCTGCTATCTGGGAAGTGCCCGCAATCCGTATATGGTGCTCATGAAAGCTGAAAACGAGAAAATAACCGCATGCGATGTTGCTGCGGGAACGAAGTTTATCATGTCGAGCGCCTTCAGCGGCTGTAAGGAGCTTCGCGAGGTGTCGATTCCCGGTTCGGTGAAGAGAATAGGCGAGGACGCCTTCGGAAACTGCCGGAAGTTGAAGAATGTCAGTATTGAGAATTTCGAGTGTGATATTGCCGAAGACGCCTTTGACGGCTGCGACAGTTTTGACCGGCCGGTGCTCGGCAACACAGGAATCGCGGTGAAGACTGTCGGATATTCCTCCGGCAATACCGACGGTAATTCTGCGGGTAGCTTCGCGGGGGAAAAGGTTTTTATTCTGACCGCTGAAAAACAGTGGTGCTACCGGAGATATGCCGGCGCTGACGGAAATGTCAGGGAGACGCTGGCGAGCCGTTCCGAACACATGTCCGTTCTTAATGACGAACTGATCTGGGGCTTGCTGTCGCTCCTGCAGTCGAGGAACTGTGAGACCGGAAAGAACGGGTACATACGGTTCGATCCGCGCGACTACGGCGGAATAAACAAGATCGGCAGGAAAAATATTATCGAACTGTCGGCGGAATTAAGACCGCTGCCGGCGGGCGATGAGATTCACCGTTTTGTTAATGCGTTTTTCCCGGAAGCCGGCGAACCCGGAGACTCTGTGGAATTGGACAGAACTGTCTGCGCTGAGATCACAGCCCGTTTTGAGGGTTGCTCGGAGCGTGAATTAAGCAAATCGTCCCTTCGCGCGTTGTTTGAAAAGGACGTGCTTACGTACGAGGGAATAAGGCTGTACAGGGAATTGCTGAAAAAAGGCCGGGGCAGGCGGGATGTTCCCGGTGAGCAGGAATGGGGCGCCGGAGACGGACAGGAATTCTTTCCGTTCTGAGATTCCGGAAGAAAGCTGCTTTAAACGGGACCGGGTATAAAACCCGGAGATACATATCGGGAGACGCAATATGACAGAGTTTAAAATGAATGAACTGTATACGGTCAAAGAAGAAGGGTACTTCACGTTGACATTCAAATGCACAAGAAGCGACCCTTTTAACGGAGCGGCCTGCTTCTTGCTGACGGGAATACAGGCGGACGCTGAAATAAACGAATGTCCGGAGCTTTACTCGCTGCTTTGGGATTATTATAACAATTTTGCAGGCAAAATGATTCCGGTCAAAACCGTTGACAACACGTATGCGGTAGCCTACCGTGACGCCGATTCGCCGGATTACGAAGACGTTGCCCCCGCTCTTATGATTGACAGCAGGAACCGGGTGGGAAACAGACATTTGCTTATTAAATTGGTGACTGACGGAAAATATCAGGGAAACGCCACCTATTTCTATATTTCCGACGAAAAAACAGTCTGCTATTCTGTCGACTCGGATGACATGTACGGACAGCGTGAAACCCTGGAAATTTGGCGGTACGGTGAAAAACCTCCGTTGTTCAAGCGCTGTGTCGAGTGGCTTTTCGGTTATTTCTCTGACGATTGCAATTTAGCCGGTCCAGGCGCGGATCCGGGAATAGCGACCGAGACGCTTAAGGCAATTTGCGTTGACGAACCGGACATCGAGAACATCATCACGGACAGCGATGAAATGACAAGGCGCTATTATTCGCTTTTCGACGATCCGCAGAACATGTTCGCGACGGGAGATGTTCCTCTTGTACTGGCGTATCTGATGCCGGAAAAACAGTGGCCCTGGCCGGTAGCAGACTGTTTAAGCGAACGGGGCATTGACGCGAACGAAGTGCCCGGCCGGGTTGCGGCTTTATTAAATAGTGCGGCTGCCGATAAGTTTACGGCGCCCTGCGGGATATTATTGTTGGGGTCTTATCCGTCGTCGCAGGTCGTCGCGGGCGATGAAGTTTTGCATAAGCTTCACGAGATGTCATTAAAGCAGCCGGACTCTGACGAGTTTACGGTCGACGGTCAGCGCTACCTCCGCGTACGGTCGCAGGAAGATTCCTCACCCGGTTCCACTTACTGGTTCGAATACGTTCCGGTGTCCTGGACGGCGTTCCCGAACGGGGAAGAAGTGGACCTGATTTCCGACCGCGTCATTGATATGATGCCGCTCCCGGACGAGTATTATGCCGACAGCTATATGAGCGACGTTTTTCTGAACCGCAGCGTGCAGCGCCGGCTCTTTAGCGAAGCCGAGAAAAAACTGCTGATTCCCGGCGGGGAGATTGTGCTCGAGCAGGAACCGAACTATTTCGACAGCGAAGGCAACTTTATCGAGGAACTGTTTTCGCCGGAAGTCCTCGAGGGGTATCTGACGCAGCCGTCCATCTCTAACATCAAGAATTATCGGCGGCAGCAGTCTATGGAGTGCCCAATTGCCACCGGTTTCGCCGCGGCCGCGGGCACAACGCTGAAAAACGACCGGATTGCGACGATTTCCGACGCTTTTGTTCTGCCTGACGATGCACCGATGTGCGGAATCCGGCCGATGATCCGCATGACGAAGACAACGTTCGCAGAGCTTTCGGAACAAGCTTAGGCAAACAGACAATATGGTATTTTCAAGTCTGCCTTTTTTGTTCATATTCCTTCCCGTCTGCCTGATCTTCTACTATGCGGTTCCCGGATGGGTCTGTGAGAAGACCGGCGACGGGGCCGGCGGTGTGGTCAAGCGGCGGAAAAAGGACCTAAGGTTCAAGAACGCGGTTCTGCTCGTGATGTCCCTCGTGTTTTACACGGCGGGCGAGCCGGTCTACGTTCTTTTACTTGTTTTTTGCGCGCTGGCGGGCTGGGTTAGCGGTTTCCTTATCGAAAAGTACAGGGAGTCGTCGCCGCAAAAAGCAAAGGCCGCCGCCATAGTCTGCGTCGCGCTCTGCCTTTCAATACTCTTTGTTTTCAAGTACCTCGGGTTTTTCTTCGACACGCTGAGGTTGCTTCCTTTTGTCGACTTGCCGGCGGTGAAACTGACGCTGCCCATAGGCATTTCCTTTTACACATTCCAGACGATTTCTTACGACATTGACCTCCTGAAAGGGCGGACCGGCCTTCAAAGGAATTTCGGCAGGTTCCTGCTGTTCGTGTCGCTGTTCCCGCAGCTGATTGCGGGGCCGATTCTCCGCTACAAAGACATCGAGGCGCAGCTTACAGACCGCGCCGCGACAAAGGAGAAATTCTGCGCAGGCATCGCGCGGTTTCTGTGCGGGTGCGCCAAGAAGGTCCTCATCGCCAACACCCTGGGCGAGCTTGTGGATTTCACTTTTTCCGGAGGGGCGGAAGGCGTTGCCCGCGCGAACGTGTGGTTCGGCGTGCTGGCGTTTTCGCTCCAGATTTATTACGATTTTTCGGGCTATTCCGACATGGCGATCGGGCTCGGAAAGATGTTCGGTTTTGACTACGCGGAGAACTTCAACTATCCCTACGTTTCGCGTTCGATTACCGGGTTTTGGCGGCGCTGGCACATCTCGCTGGGAACGTTCTTCCGCGACTATGTGTACATTCCCCTCGGCGGCAACAGGCGGCACCGGGTGCTCAATCTGTTCGTCGTGTGGCTGTTGACCGGGCTGTGGCACGGAGCCGGCTGGAATTTCGTTATATGGGGGTTGTACTTCTTCGTTCTGCTCGTCGCGGAGAAGTTTGTTCTTAAGGGCAGGCTGGAGAAGATTCCCGTACTGTCAAACGTTGTCACGCTTCCGCTGCTCGCCGTCGGGTGGGCCGTTTTCTATTTTGAGGACATACGCCAATGTCTCGCGGCGCTGGGTTCGATGTTCGGTATCGGCGGCGCGCCGCTCTGGGATCCTGTGGGTGCGGGAATGTTCCTTGCGAGACTGCCTGTGATACTGGTCGCCGTGGCGGGTTGCGTGCCTGCCGGCGCGGCTGTCGGGAAGAAAATGGCCGCTCTCAGGACGCAAAGACCGGTGCTGTGGTTTGCGCTGATGCTTATTTACTCGGCGGCAATGCTATTCCTGTGCGTTTGCGCGCTTGTGAGTTCGACGTACAATCCTTTCCTGTATTTCAGGTTCTGACGAACCGGGTGAGTGTATGAAGAAAGACGAAAAACGTTCAAAAAGAATATCCGACCTGCTGAGTACGGTCATCATTTCGCTTTTCATCTCGGTTCTTTTAGTTGGCGGCGCGTTAAGCCTGATTTTAAAGAGCGGCGACGTGTCCGAAAAGGAACAGCGGGCGCTGAAGAAGTACCCCGTTTTTTCATGGAGTTCCTTCTTTGACGGAAGCTTTTTCAAGGAGGCCGAGGAGGCCTACAACGACCGTTTCCCTCTGAGGGACTTCTATATTGATACCGCCGCCGGCATACGCGAGTTCATGACCGTAAAGACCGGCAGGGAGTTCATTCCTATTGACAATGAAGACGAGGACTACTTTAACCCGGTCGGAATAGGCACGCCGGCACCTGAGACATATTTAGCGCCTTCCGCCACTCCCGAACCGGCTGAGAATGATCCGCGCCCCACCGGAGACGTCGCGTCATCAACCCCTGAGCAGACTCCGGATGAGCAGGGAACCGCTTCTCCCGGCGAAACCGCAGGACTTTCAGAAACGCCGGCAGACGCAACTTCTACGCCGACACCTACTCCTTCGCCTACGCTCACTCCCACTCCTACGCCTTCTCCTTCGCCGACCCCGACCGCCGCGCCGTCTTCGCCGGCTCCTTTTGACATCTCAGGCTACGAGGTGTTCACGGGCGGCCGCACGCTGAGCGGTGTCGTAATTGAAGGCGGCCGCGGGATGGAAGTCTTCAACGGCACTTCCGAGGCTGCGGAAGGCTACACCTTGTTCATGAAGCGTCTTGCTTTAAAATATCCCGGAAAGAACGTGGTGTCCGCGGTGACTCCGAACGCCTGCGCGTTTTACGCCTCGAGCGAGTACACGACCGAAAACCACGATCAGAAAGCATGGCTCGAGCTTGCCGCGAAAAACATGCAGGGAGTCATCGTTCCCGACCTCTATAACGCACTGGCGGCGCATAAAGACGAGTACATTTTCTTCAAAACCGACCACCACTGGACCGCGCTCGGCGCATACTATTCGTATAAAGAAATCTGCCGGAATCTCGGGATGACTCCCGTCGACATCAACGCTCTTGAGGTCCGGAAAATCGAAGGGTTCCTGGGTTCAATCTACAAGAAAACCAACAGTAAGACTCTCGAGGCTTCCCCCGATACGATCTTCTGCTATATGCCGAAGGTGCGCACAAACGCGCTGTGCTGCTGGAGCAGATCCACTCTTAATTTAAAAGAATTGAATCCGATAGACGTGGTGAATCCGTACTACGGCGGAAGCAACCTCTACGTCTGCTTCATCGCGGGCGACAATCCGTACACTGAGATTACGACCTCCGCGGGAACGGGAAGAACGTGCCTCATAATCAAGAACTCGTACGCAAACTGTCTCGTTCCGTGGCTCTGCCACAATTACGACAAGCTGTACATTCTCGATCCGCGCCACGTCAACACAACCGGCGACAACCAGTTCAGTCTGGGAGGATTCCTCGAAGGTCATGACGTCGACGACATAATCGTCGTTTCGCACACGCTTTTCGCGGCAACGACCGACAACGTGTTTTATGCGGGGCTTATGAGGCTTTCGTTTTAAATAAAACGCCGGCGGTTTTCGCGACTGGAACGTACCATTTTTATTGATCCGGATAACCCTTGGCTAAACTAGAAGAACTGGCAGTCTTTACTTTCCCTTAAATCTTGTGGACCGGACCGTGCTGAAAAAGTGACACATAGTGATATAATAGTCATATGGGTATTAATAAAGAGGCACACTTAGAGACAGAGAAGCACAAACGCGATATTTGGCATTGATTAATGCCATTTCGATTGGCAGTAATCAATGCCTCTTTTATTTCAGATTGCGTGTTGCTTCAACGAGATATGCATAAGACTCGGCGTTTTGCTTTTTGATATAAGATAGTTTTTTGAAATCATTGCCTTGAAGACGGGCGGTTAAATACTCTTCCGGTGATTCGATTTTCCGGTACGGATTGCCTGAAAGCAAGCATGAGGCAAGATATATGACTTTGCATGCTCGCCAGGTGGCATCATCGGTGTTATATCCTTTGAGAAGGATATGATTGCCGAGAGACTTAATGCCTCGCAGATATTCTAAGTAATCGTCTCCGTCAAAAGCACCGCGGCTTATGATACTTTTGCAAGCGCGAACAGTATCTTTCAGAATATCATCGCGTGACCATGAGCCGCCACGGAATTCTGTTTCTTCCAGCGCGGAATTGGCGTATGTTTCTGTCAGCAAATTAAAATCTGATATATAGTCTGTGAGTGTTGACGTATCAAACAGTTGTTTCGCTATTTCAAGTTCTCTGCCTGTTCCTAAGAGAATTCCGGTCGTGTGAGGCGCAAAAGCGGTGAGTTTGTCGCCAAGGATGCAGTCTGCGGTTGGCATTTCAACAAATAGATTATTTTCGGTTGTGAGGAGAAGGTCATTTTTAATCTCCTTCCGCATTGTTTTTGCATAGGGTATGCGAGAAAATACAACATCAAGGAGAATGTAAAACTCCTTGTTTCGTACCGGTGAATGATAGGTGAACTTGAAATGTCTTTTTACGATTCCGTTTCTTCCCTTGCGAATATCTTCGAATTTGTCAACAAACGGGAAAATGGATGATGCTTTCTCTATATAGCCGTCCACGTCTGTTCCGGGTTCAACGATAACATCAATATCGGTGGACAATCTGGCCGGCTTATCCAGTATGAGCATCAGGCTGGTCCCGCCCTTAAAGCAAAAAGGCATACCGACACTTGCTATTGCTTCGAGCAGACCAAATGCATAGATGGCTCTCTCAATGAGCCCCGGATCCGATGAAAACTTTTTTTGAAGATTACGGATATATTCTATTTCGTAGACTTTTTTATCTATCATACAGAGTCTCCAAATCAATTTCGGTCTCTTCGTCGATAAACCTTTTGATTTTTTGTTCGACACCCCTTCGGCGGGCATAACGTAGCATTTTTTGAAAGTTGATGTTGTATTTTCGAAAGGAATCCTCGTAAATTGCAGGATATTCCGAGCGTGAAATAACAGATCCCGCAATATTGCGGCCGAAGAGATCTACCAAAAGCTTTTCGAGCGGGCATTGGTTATAATCGCCTACGGCAGCAGGGGATTCGGTAATCAGTTTTTCAACTACGATTGTCTCGTCACCGGAATATCTGTAGTAATCATCAATGCCGGGATTCAAGAGAACATGGGGATATTCACTAAAAATGAGATTGAAAACAGTCTCTTCCTGCATGTTCTCAATGTCCAGGAAGATAGTGTTTTTCGCAATCTGGTGGTTGACAAACTCATTCATTTGGTACAATTCCCAAATTTGAAAGGTAACCAGTGGGTAACCGGATTGGATGGCAGTAACAATATCTTTGGCGGTGTCAGAGAGGTTATACGTATAATTGATTTTGTGGGAAACCGCATAGTGGCCCCGTCGAACTCTTTGAATGCAACCGTTTTCGCGTAACGTTTTAAGCATGTTGAAAGCTGAAGAGCGTCCGAACTTTTCCGGAGACGAGCGAAGAAATGCCACAAATTCTTCCGCTGAAAATGAACTGTGTTCATTAACGAAAGTGCTCACAGTTGAATTCGTTGAAATCACCCCCTTTGTTTTGGATTATCGGCAATATGAAGGTGCTATTGCCAAAAGTCCAAATTTATTATACCATACAAATCCAAAAATGCAATAGACTAAATTCAGGTGATGCAACCGGCATCGTGAGTTATTTCGGAACAACGCCGGCGTTCTTGAGCTTTTTCATGTTTTCTGCGTAGGTCTTGTTCAGCAATTCCCTGAAACGCATTATGTTGCCGTCGTTGAAGGCGTCGATAAGCGGATTTTCATACGCTATATTATTCTCGACGGCAAACATTTTGTCCAGCTCATACATCTGTCTTACATCCTCAGAATAACGTTGCGCAACATCGTCGTCACCGGCGAGAAACGCCTCAAGCCACAACCTTGTATGATCTATTCTTATTGCAGGATTCTCTTCATGGAGTTGGACCAGCCGCGTTTGCATATATGCGGCTCGGCAGGTTTCAAGATTAACTACGCGGTCGAGCGCAGGAAAAATCAACCTTTCCAATATAGGGCGGAACTGCTCAGGGTCATTAAACGGCAGCACTCTTTCATGTTTGCCGAGCTCCGAATCCTCTACTTCTTCATAAAACAGGCTACTGTCAACGGTTCGTGTATATTCAAAATGCGCTTCCAGCCAGTAAAGATGATTGTCGTGATGCGGATAATACTTGTCGGAGAAGACGACCGGACAAAACAGCGACTGAAATCCGTAAAAGACCTCATACCCCCCGTGATGCTGGGTGATAACAATGCTCAGCATCACCTCGTTGCCGGCGTCGCCGACGAGCTTGTGCCAACGCAGAGGGGAATTCTTAAACCGGTGGAAGCCTTTTCCGGTCAATTTGTCTGCGTACTCGGTTTCGATGAAATCTGCGGCCTTCTCGAGCAGCGTGCGTGGACGTTTGGCGTCGTCAATATCGGCGGTCGATGATAACCAGAGCGTCAGGCCAGCAGGTACGCCTTCATTTGCATCGGTAACAGGCGGGGCGAAATGCATCAGTGCCGCGAGCGGTTCCAGGCCTTCTTCCGCAAAAACATAATCGCCTTCGAAGATTTCTCGAAACTGCCCGGCGTTGCATTTCCACTTTTTCTTACAGGCACATGTCCACGCATTGTAATCGGGCTCGCCGGGGTAGGTATACGGCTCTCCCAAACAGGCGACCGTATCGGTTCCGTTCGTGGAATCCAGCAGCCTGCAGCTGACAAAATCGCTGTCAACGCAGGAAAGTGAAAGCATCGGAACGCGCGATTCACGGGCCAGAGCGGTTAAGAATGGCTCAGCCGTTTCGGAGGTTGGGTCAAGCAGCGGTGACGCAATTTCGTACCACTCACTATTCTCATAAATCCCGATGCTCACAGGAACGCCGCTGCCCTCTGTGGATTCGGAATATCCGACTGCCGCAGCTGCCTTAAATATGCCTGAAATCAGCGCCGATGACCCTGCCATTCCTTTATAAAGAGCGAGGGTTCGTTCAAATGATAGTCCCATGTGTGTTCTGCCTTTCGAGCGATTTGTTTGTTCGTGCTAATTGTGACATAACCGGCATCGAAAATCAAGAGCGGAGGAGTTTTTTATAAAAGAAGGGCTGTCCCGCCGCGGCCTTGCATAAAAAGCATGGTTACGGAGGAACAGCCCATTCCGGCATTTCACGCCGCTACGTTAACGTGTGCGTTGACCGTTTTTATTTGATTGTTAGCCGTTCTTCTTTGACTTGAGCGCGACGAAAGCGGTCGCGGCGGCAAGAATCAGAGCTGCGGCTCCGCCGAGGGTGTTCCCGCAGCCTTTTTTGCCGGAGGGCTTGTCGGTGGCAGCGGGTTCGGCTGTCGAGTCAGCGGGCTCCGGAGTTGCGTCGGAAGGCGCGTCAGTTGCGGGGGCTTCCGTTTCTGCGGCAGGCTCGACGGTTTCGGGAGCGTCGGTCGGGGCGGGCTCGTCGGTGGGATCGGTCTCGCCGGTGGGTTCTTCCGTGGGCTCGGCAGGGGGTTCGTCAGTGGGAGCTTCGGTAGCTTCTTCGGTTGCCGGTTCGGTTACTTCTTCGGTGGGCTCGGGTGTTTCAACCGGCTCTTCCGTGGGCTCGGCAGTCGGCTCTTCGGTGGGTTCTTCGGTGGGCTCGGCAGTCGGCTCTTCCGTGGGAGCCTCGGTGGGCTCTTCGGTCGCTACGGGGGCGGTGCCGGAGGCGCCCAGAGTTACGTAAGGATAGGCTTCGACCTGCCAACTGTCGGCGCCGCTACCGGTTGCCGCGGAGTACTCGGTTGCCCAGTGGAGGTTGCATTCCTCGTCCTTCACGTCGTTGATCTGGAAGTGGATGCCGATTTCGGAGCCGGTGCCGGAGAGAACGTTCTGGCCGGCGGTCTTGAGCGGAATCCGGAATTCGGCCTTGTAGCCGTTGGTGGAGCGGGAGGCGGCGTAGCCGAACGCGTTGCCGACCTTCGCGGAGCCGTAGTTGGCGGTGCCGGTCTTGGTGTAGACGCTGGGCCAGCCGGTCCAGTCGATGCGGTACTGGATGACGTCCTGTTCATTGGCGCTGTTCTTTTCGTTGATGAACACCTCGCAGGACTCGGTCTTCCAGGGCGAGCTCTTCTGGAAATCGGGGTTGGGGTCGTAAACGGTATCCTCGTCGATCACCTCGAAAAACACGTAGAGGTAGCCGTCGGTGCAGAGAAGGGTGGCGAAACCGGTGGCGCCGACCGACTGTTCCTCGGATTTCGGGTACTTGATCTCAATTGTGAGGCCGTCGTTGTAGGCGGCTTCCTTCATCGCGTCGATAACGATCGTCGATCTCACGACAGGAACGTCACCGAGAAGGCCGCCGTCTTTATGAGCCGAGACTTTCAGGCCATCGGAGGCGACAACGAGCGCCAGGCACACAGTGAGAAGCACCACGATGTTGAAAATTCTGTTATTTCTGTAATGTTTCATAGGAAAGCATCTCCTGTCAAGAATGTTTGCGGTTTTATTATATAACGCGGGGGCGCGGTTTTCAACAGTTGTACCCGTATTTTCGCCGGGTGCCGTTGAAGAAGCGGAGGTTTAAGGGTATAATATACTTGACAGTTGTGCGCAGTTGTGCTGCTGCGGAAGGAGAGTCAGATGACGGACTACAAAGAACTCAACGCGTGCGCGAAGGCGCTTACCGAAGGCGTGGGCGACAACATCGCGAATCTGGCGAATATCAGCGCGCTTTTGTTTCAGATGATGGAAAATGTCAGCTGGGCAGGCTTTTACATTGCGAAAAACGGCGGGAAGCTCGTACTCGGGCCCTTCCAGGGGCGGCCGGCGTGCACGGAGATCATGTGCGGCAGGGGCGTTTGCGGAACCGCGATGGAGAGGAAAACAGCCGTTGTCGTGGAGGACGTTCATCTTTTTCCGGGGCACATTGCGTGCGACCCGCGGAGCAGGTCTGAGATCGTCATCCCTATATTTAGGGAAGGAACGGTTTTCGGGGTGCTTGATATAGACAGCGAGGAGAAGGGCCGGTTTACGGATGCCGACCTCGAGGGGCTGACCGCGCTTGTTAAAACTTTGGAGGAGGTTCTGGAATGAGGACTTCGTATTTTGCGGGAGGCTGCTTCTGGTGCATTTGCGGCGCAATCGACGGAACGCCCGGGGTGGTCTCGGTGGTGAGCGGCTACAGCGGCGGCGACGAGGCAGACCCGGCTTATGAGGACGTGAAGGCGCAGAAAACCGGCCACCGGGAGTCGATCAAGGTGGTTTACGACGAGTCGGTAATTTCGTACGGACAGCTTCTGGACGTCTTTTTCGACAACATCGACCCGTTCGACGCGGAAGGGCAGTTCATCGACCGCGGAAGATCGTACACCGCCGCCGTGTACTACCGGAGCGCGGAGGAGCGGGAAGCGGCAGAGAAGAAGATTGCCGAGATCGAGGCGGAAACAGGCAAAAAAGTGCGCGTCGCGGTCGAGCCGTTCAAGAGCTTTTACGAGGCCGAGGAGCGGCACATAGATTTTCACAAAAAGAACCCGGAACTCTACGAAAGAGAGCTGGAGGAGTCGGGAAGAAAGAAAAATAGCGGCGGTTTGCGCGGGAGCACGGAAACGCCGGAAATCGTTAAATTTACGGAAAAGAAGGGAAAAACAATGGACGCAGTAAAACGTTTTTTGGAATATGTTAAGATAGCGACGCAGAGCGACGGCTCGAATGACAGAACGCCTTCCAGCGAGATCCAGCGTGACCTCGGGACGAAGCTCGCGGACGAACTTATTAGGATAGGCGCGGAGAACGTGGTCTGCGACGAATTCTGCTACGTGTACGGCTTCTTCCCGGCGACACCCGGTTTCGAGAACGCGCCGGCGCTCGGTTTTATCGCCCACATGGACACCGCGCCCGATTTTAACGGCTTTAACGTGAACCCGCGCATCGTGGAGAATTACGACGGCGGCGATATCAAACTCGGTGACAGCGGCAGAGTTCTTTCGCCGAAAAACTTCCCGCATCTCGAATCCAAAAAGGGAAAGACGCTTATCGTCACGGACGGAACTTCGCTTCTGGGCGGCGACGACAAGGCGGGAGCGGCGGAAATTCTGACCGCGGTCGACGAGTTCATAAAGAGCGGGGCGCCCCACGGGAAGATTTGCGTGGCGTTCACGCCGGACGAGGAGATCGGGAGAGGCGCGGACAAGTTCGACGTCGAAAGGTTCGGTGCCCGATATGCCTACACGGTGGACGGCGGCGACGTTACCGAGATGGAGTACGAGACGTTTAACGCGGCCGCGGCGGTTTTCGAAGTACACGGCTTCAACGTTCACCCCGGCGCCGCGAAGGATACGATGATCAACGCCTCGCTGGT
>JAEEGL013919896.1_pt1 | contig 20437 bp, 8 predicted proteins | sample 9134231 | NCBI WGS metagenome assembly JAEEGL01 (sample SAMN16246548, study PRJNA631951) | gut metagenome | biome: gut microbiome; feature: rumen; material: fiber-attached | host: Bos | place: Iran: Karaj | collected 2018-10 | reverse complement strand
TTTCCACTTGTCTGCACCTCAGCAGCCATCACCATATGGCTCATCAGCAGGGCAGACATTAAAAATCCAATTTTTCTCATTTCTTTATTTATCGCTATAATTAGTTTGTTATTTAATCTTCTTCTATGATGACAGCCTCTACTATCTGATCAACAGCAGGCAGATTGATGACGAAGATAGTACCTCCGCCCGGATTGTCCTCGATATGAATATCGCCGTCGTGAGCCACGACGATAGCCTTCACCTTGTCCAGCCCGATACCTTCGTCGTTCACCATGGGGTCGAAGGCATGTTCCTTGAATTCATCCTTGATGCCGATACCATTGTCGGCTATCTGGATATGCGCATTACCCTTGTCGTTGCGAACGATACCCACACTGACGTTACATTCGTCGTGAGTAAAGTGCAGCGAGTTGTTCAGCAGAATGGTCAGCAGTTCGCGCCACTTATCTGCATCTAACTCTACATCGAGATCGGACAGCGGCGAGAAGAAATTCAGCTTCAGGTCTCTGTCTTTATGCGCCTGACGGAATTCATCGCAGAACTCACGCGTCAGGACAACGATATCCGTAATGCTCTTGTTGAGTTCAATAGTCGGATGCTCGTCTTCCTGTATCACGTTGCCCTCAGCCATCATAGCAGCCTGTTCCTGTCTCAGTTGCATGCGCATCTCGTTCATCCACTGTTGCTTCTCCAGCTCTCTGCGGCGGTTTTGCACTTCCATCATTCGTGTCTGGCGACGCATGTACCACTTACGCCAATAGAGGGCAAGGGCGGCTATGATAATCATGTAGAGGAGTATCATCCAACGCGTGCGATACAGGGGTGGACGGATGGTGATGTCAAGTGTCGACTCTTCCTCTCCGTATGTGCCATCGTCGTTCAACATGCGCACATGCAACGTGTAGTCGCCAGCTCTCAATGAGTTATACATCACATAAGGACGGTTTCTGGATATCTTCACCCAGTTATTGTTCATGCCCTCCATCATGTAGACAAAACCCTTACCATTGTCGATAGAGCAGTCGTTGCTGGCCAGCATGATGGTAAACTGGTCGTCGTATTTCAGCGACAGCTTGCGCGACTCGTTCAACGACTCTTCCAGCACGACGCGTCCATGCAGTTCCTGACCCACCATGACGTCCTCGTCAAAAATCTTCAGTCCGCTGAAGATGGGTGCTTCTTTTCTGTTTTCTACGCTCAGATGGCGTGTATCGATAATGTCCAGACCGTCCTGTCCGCCTATCAACAGCAAGCCCTTGCGTGTCAGACACATAGAACGCTGGTTGAACGGACCAGGCTGTAATCCATCGCGGTCGTTGAAGCTGCGCACGTTATAAGTCCACTGGCCGTCCTCATCTTTTCTGGCTGTCACCTTCGAGACACCATGATCCGTAGCAGCCCAGATGGATCCCTTGCTATCTTCTATAATGGCCGACACGTTAGACCCATGGAATCCTGAGCGCATATCGAGCAGATGGAATTGTCCCGACTTGCGATCGTATGCCGACAGTCCTGATGCCGATGCCTGCCAGATGATGCCCTGCTTGCTCCAGATGACCTGTGTCGATGCGGCTGACACGGTGAAGGTGCTCTCGTCGTGAGGCATCTCCATATTGATGACCTTCATGGTCTTCGGATTGATCAGCGAGCAGTACTCCGAATTACCCAACAGTATCCAGCCGTTAGGGGCACGCTGAATACTGTTCGTCCATACGGTCTTGATGTTCGTGTTCTTATCAGTAAAGGCCCGCTGAGCCCCTGTACGCTTGTCTATGCGCACGGCACCGCCACCAAGCACACCCAGCCAGATGTTGCCCCAGTAGTCTTCCGTTATCGACCACACGTTATTCGTGGTCAGCGCACATCCTGGCATGCCTACGCGATAGTTGGTCCACTGGCCATTCTTAAATCTCAGCAGGCCACCCTCCCAGGTTCCGAACCATAGCGTACCCTCGCGGTCCTTGTATCCACACACCACGACATCGCTCGTAGTGCCCATTTCGCCTTTCCGGTATTCAGCCAATACCTCGTAGGTATCAGGATCAACCTTCTTCACACCACCGCTGTTCATGGCCAGCCAAATGTAGCCCTCGTCGTCTTCCACCACGCTGTTGATGTCGCCCAGAGGCAGACTCGAGAAGCTGGTCATGGCATCGGCATTCATGGCCAGTCCGTTCTTATACGTGGCTATCCACATGCGGCCCAACTGGTCCAGATAGAGGTGCTTGGTAGTGATGTCGGGCAACGACGTATCATCGCCCTTCACATTGGTAAACTGACGCCACTCCTTATTCTTGAAGTCGATGACCAGCACACCCATGTGGTCGGTAGCTACCCATAGATAGCCCTTCGTATCGTAACACACCTCCCATACCACAACGTCCTCCGGTGCATTCTCAATACCCTTGGCCTTCATCAGTTCTGTCAGCGAACGATACCAGTGCTTGTTCTGCGGGTCGTAGATATAGGTCTTTGGCGAGTGTGTGATCACCCATCGCAAGCCCTCGGGGTCGACATATACCCAATAGTCGTTATACTGCCCCAACTCGTCCTTGACGGTATGGTCGGTATACACCACGATACCCGTTTCGCCGTCAATACACATCAGGTCGCCCTGGTTCGACGACATCAGCATGCCATCCTTCGTCTCGCTGAACGACGTGATTCCAAACTCCTTCGGAAAATCAGCCATGCCATAGCCGAAGTTCAGCTTCTTCAGTTTCTTCTCGTTGGGATTAAAGATGTAGAAACCATCGTTATAGGTCTTGATCCAGAAAGTTTTCTTCGAGTCGATATGCAACTTTTCTATACCGCCCTTGATGCCCTGCTTAGCCAACCAGATGGATGGTGTGCGGTCTACCTTCTCCGTGACGGGATCGTAGACCGAGTAGGTCATGCCATGATCCAACCACAACTTGCCGTCGTAGGCCTCGAACATGCGGTCTACGCGATTGCTGCGCAGTGTCATGGTGTCACGCTCGTAGGAATAATAGTTACGGAATCGGTAACCGTCGTAGCGGCCCAGTCCGAAGGGCGTGCATATCCATATCAGTCCGTGCGAGTCGCGCAACACACAGTTCACCTGGGCATTCGACATACCGTTTCGTGTGTCCAAATGACGGAATTTCATATTGGGGATACCCGCCCAAAGCATGGCAGGCATCGCGATAACCAGTAGTAGGATATATAAGGTCTTTCTCATATTGTTTCGGCTATAGTCGTGCAAATATAGCAACTTTCCGGCATTCCACCAAATAAATCCAAATATATTTGGTTTTTTGCGCACAAAATAGTTCAAAAATCAGAAAAATCTACTCAAGAGTAGAGACCACTCTCGTTGATGAGCAACCAACACAAAACTGGGTGTAATTCTGGGTGTAAATGAGGCATAAAAAAAGTAACCCTCTGATAATCAGGAGGGTTACATTTTTCTTGCGGAGAGAGAGGGATTCGAACCCCCGGTACCTCTCGGTACGGTAGTTTTCAAGACTACTGTAATCGACCACTCTACCATCTCTCCAGTGCTTCGACTTCTTGAAAGCGGGTGCAAAGTTACTATTAAAAAACGAGAATTGAGAATCAGAAAATGAAAAACGTAGCCGAATTAAGCAAATTTAACACCGCAAGGTTTTAAAAACTCTTAACTCATAGCCTTAAACTCTCAACTTATTCGTAATTTTGCAGCATGATATATCCAAAGAACTTTGAATCGAAGATTGGATTCGATGAAATTCGACGACTGCTGAAGGAGCAGTGCTTGAGCACCTTGGGCAAGGAACAAGTGGACGAAATAACGTTCTCTGACCAAGCTAACGTTGTGAATGAGCAGCTCCAACAGGTACGTGAGTTCCGTCAGTTGCAGCAAGATACCGAGAAGCCTGAGCTGAACTTCTTTTTTGACGTACGTGAAAGTGTGACACGCATTCGACTGGAAAACACACACTTGGAAGAGAACGAATTGTACGACTTGCGCCGTTCATTGGAAACAATCGGTAAAATCGTGGATTTCCTGAACAAGGGTGATGAGAAAAAATATCCAGCACTGCAACGTCTAACAGAGGACGTCCTGACGTTCCCAGCCATGATTCGCCGCATAGACTCCATCCTCGACAAATTTGGACACATCAAAGATTCCGCCTCAATGGTCCTGGCGGGCATTCGTCACGATATGGAGCAGACGGCGGGTTCTATATCGCGTACGCTTTACACCATTCTACACTCTGCCCAGCGTGAAGGTCTTGTTGCGCAAGACGTGGCACCTACCATGCGCGACGGACGACTGATGATTCCTGTGGCTCCTGGACTGAAAAGACGCATAAACGGGATTGTTCACGACGAATCTGCTACAGGAAAAACTGTTTTCATCGAACCTGCCGAGGTAGTTGAAGCTAATAACAAGGTGCGGGAATTAGAAGCTGCTGAGCGACGTGAAATAATCCGCATCTTGACCGTATTCAGCGATGAATTGCGTCCCCAAGTGCAGGAAGTACTCAATTCGTATCGTTTCCTGGCAAAGATAGACCTCATACAAGCCAAGGCCAAGACTGCCGAGCAGATGGAGGCTTATGAGCCGTTGGTGAAAGACGAGCCCTACATTGACTGGATTCGTGCCATACATCCACTGCTTCAGCTTTCTTTGCAGAAACAAGACAAGAAAGTTGTGCCACTGGACATCATGCTAAAAAGTGAGGTAGAAAAAAATGAAGATGAAAAGCAAGAGTCCAAAAGCAAGAAGCAAGAAGGCCGACTACTGATTATCAGCGGTCCTAATGCGGGTGGAAAGTCAGTATGCCTGAAGACGGTGGGATTGTTGCAATACATGTTGCAATGCGGACTTTCAATTCCCATTGGCGAACGCTCGACAACAGGTGTTTTCCAGGACATCATGATAGACATTGGTGACGAGCAGTCGATAGCCGACGACCTGTCAACATATTCAAGTCACCTGCTTAACATGAAGAATATGATGCGACAGGCCAGTGCACATACACTTTTGCTTATTGACGAATTCGGAGGCGGTACGGAGCCGGCCATAGGCGGAGCCATTGCCGAGGCTGTACTGAAGCAATTTTGGAAAAAGGAAACCTTCGGAGTTATTACGACCCACTACCAGAACTTAAAACATTTTGCAGAAGACCATCCGGGCGTTGTGAATGGAGCCATGCTTTACGACCGCCATCAGATGCAGGCACTATTCCAATTGTCGATAGGTCAGCCCGGTTCGTCCTTTGCCATTGAAATAGCCCGCAAGACGGGTATTCCCGAAGAGGTTATCAACGATGCATCAGAAATCGTTGGCTCAGAGTATATCCAAAGCGACAAGTATTTGCAAGACATCGTCCGCGACAAACGGTACTGGGAAGGCAAGCGCCAGACGATACACCAGCATGAAAAGAGGCTTGAGGTGAGAGGCGAGAAGCTTGACTCAACCATCGAGGAAATTGAGCGCGAACGGAAAGCTATATTACGTCGTGCACAAGAACAGGCCAACGAATTGCTGGCCGAAGCTAACCGTAAAATAGAAAACGCCATTCGGGAAATCAAGGAGGCGCAGGCAGAAAAAGAACATACCCGTTTGGTACGTGAGGAGTTGCAGCAATTCCGCGAACAGGTTACTAGCGATGACACCCAAGGACTGATGAGCGAAGAAGACTTTGCAAAGAAGCTTCGCCAGATGGAAGAGCGCAAAGCCCGTAAAGAAAAGCGCAAGTCAGAAAAAAGTGAACAGCAGAAAGCTATTAGCAGCAAATTGGCTGCACATGCCAACACGCAACCCCTTAACACCCAATTGAAAAAGGGCGATACCGTTCGCATCAAAGGCCTCAGCACCGTTGGCAGACTTGAAAGCATCAATGGGAAACAGGCCGTCGTCATCTTTGGCGACGTGAAGACGAAGATGAAGGTGGAACAGCTGGAGCATGCAGAAGTACCAAAGAATGAAAAGAAGAAGAACGACCACTCTGGATTGGCCATACAAACAACCCGCATGACCAGCGATACAATAGAAGACCGCAAGTTCAACTTCCATCAAGACATCGATGTTCGAGGCATGCGGGGCGACGAGGCTGTTGATGCCGTCATGCACTTCATCGACGATGCCATTCTGGTTGGTATGTCGCGCGTACGTATTTTGCACGGGACAGGCTCTGGCATCCTGCGTCAACTCATCCGTCAATACCTTGCCACCGTTCCCAACGTAATTAAGGCAAAGGACGAGCACGTTCAGTTTGGCGGTGCAGGTATCACTGTCGTAGACTTAGATTAAGGAAACATCATAAAACAAAGACTAAAAACAAGAAACTATGAACATGAAAACTATCACGAGCAGTGTAGCGCTAGTAGCAACCGGTGCCCTACTGAACACGGCTTGCAACCAGCAGTCCACAATTGAAACCAATGGACAAACCAGCATGAAAACCGTAGGCAACCCCTACATGCCACTTTGGGAGCATATTCCCGACGGTGAGCCGTATGTGTTTGAAGATCCCGACCAACCAGGCAAGCAACGTGTATACGTCTATGGCTCTCACGACGACCTCGTCACGGCCTACTGCGGACGCGACCAAGTGGTGTGGTCGGCATCCGTGGATAGTTTGAACCTCTGGCGTTACGACGGCGAGATTCTCATTGTTGACAAGAATGCTAAAGGCGAGCCCTTTGATTCTGCCGGCACCGCTGATGTACTGTTTGCGCCAGACGTAACGCTGGTAACGGATAGTGCAGGCAACAAAACTTACTACCTGTTCCCCAACGACCAGACTGGTTACCGCAATGGGCTCATCGCCAAGAGTGACCGTCCTGACGGACCTTTCGAGGTTTGCAACTGGAATGCAGACAACCCCAACCAGGTGGACGGTATATACGGTTTCGATCCTGCCGTGTTTGTTGACGATGACGGTCGAGTCTATGGCTACTGGGGCTTTGGAATCAGCAACGGTGCTGAAATTGACCCTGCCACGATGTGTACCGTGAAGCCGGGCACAAAAGTGGTGGAGCACATGATATCCGGCTACAAGGAACCTGGTGAATTCCGCTTCTTCGAGGCCTCCAGCATCCGCAAAATAAAAGATAAGTACGTATTCATCTATAGCCGCTTCACAGAGGAAGGCGAGTTTGGCCTGCCTACTTCCAACTATACCCTCGCCTACGCCTATAGCGACAATCCCTTAGGTCCATGGACTTACGGCGGAACCATCATTGACGGACGCGGACGTGAAAAGGACGAGCAAGGCAACGCAATAGCCTCAGCCACACCTGACGGCAACACACATGGAAGCATTTGCGAGATCAACGGACAATGGTACGTTTTCTATCACCGCCAAACGGGTACAGACGAATACGCACGTCAGGCAATGGTAGCCCCCATCGAAGTAAAGGTAGAAGAAGGCAAAGGTGGCAAGGTGGAAATCTCTGAGGGCGAATACAACAGCCAAGGGTTTGCACTGGATGGTCTCGATCCCTTCGAGCGTCATTCTGCAGGAATCGCCTGCTGGTACACGGGGCCGAAGGCTGCAGAACACGAGTGGCCTAACAACACATTCTACGGTTCTTATGTAGAGGCCGGCTACGGTGGTACACAAGGCATGAGCAAAGAGCAGGCTCTTGCCTCGACCGAAAAGTTTGATGCCCCCTACGATCTGACCTTCAACACCAACCGCGTTGTTAATAATACAGACGGTTCCATCGTAGGCTACAAGTACTTCAACTTCGATGCCAAGCGTTTAAACAATCCCAATAACCTGATGCTCGTCCTTCGCCTTATCCCCGAAGGCATTGACGGCACCATTGAGATTATGATGGACCGTCCCTGGGTCTCCCAAGGGGGTAAGCTGATTGGTAAGGCAGAGCTGAAGGCTGAATGGGACAAGAAAGTCTTGGACATGGCCATCGGTATTTCCAATGAGGCCCAAGAGAACGAACTTGCCGGCAAGCATGCCATATTCTTCATCTTCAAGTCTGACACCAAGGGCAAGTCACTTTGCACCCTTGAAGACTTCATTTTCCAATATACTTCCTAACACCAATACTACTATGCGAAAAGTGCTCTTTGCCTTGGTGACGGTTGTGACTGTCACCATGCAAGCCAAAGACTATTTACTGCCATCACCTGACGGTCAGTTGAAGATTGCTGTCCACGCGGGGAACAACCTGCTGACGTGGGAAGTCATACATGACCAGACCCAAGTTCTCACCCCCTCGGAAATCGGATTAAACGGTGCATTTACAAAGATGAAAGGCACCATAAAAGGACACATACTGACCCTTCACAACAAGCAGTATAGTGTTGAGTTCCGCGCTGACAACGATGCTGCAGCCTATCGCATCAGCGTATTGGGGAAAAAAGGCATCACCATTTACAACGAGACGGCAGAATTCAATTTTGCCGATGACTATCAAGCTTTCGTTCCTTATGTCAATGATTGCCGTGGTGGCGAACGCTTTACCTTCAGCTTTGAGTCATATTACGATGAACATTCGTTGTCTACCATGTTCAGCGACTCCTTGTCCATCACCCCTCTTGCCGTCCGGCTACCCGAAGGAAAGTTAGCTGTCATTTCCGACATGGGAGCTATCAACTATCCAGGAATGTTTCTAAAGAAGCATGGCACATTTGGACTTAAGGCGACCTTTGCACCATATCCCATCAAGGAAACAATTGGCGGACATGAGCGATTGAACTTGGTACCAACGGAAAGAGCTTCCTATATTGCCAAAGATGTGAAGGGAGCATTACCTTGGCGTATCGTCATGGTCACCACACACGACAAACAATTGCTAACCGCACAATTGCCAAAGCGCTTTGGACCCGAATGTCAGATTCGTGACTGCGCATGGATTCGTCCAGGAAAAGTAGCCTGGGATTGGTGGAATGCCACTATGCTTACGGGCATCAACTTCCGTGCCGGCATGAATACTGACACCTATCTCTATTTCATTGACTTTGCTGCACGTAACCATCTCGAATACATCATCATTGACGAAGGCTGGAGTGGCAAAGAATCGTTACAAGACAACCTAAACCCTCAGATAGACTTACAACGGCTGCTAAAATACGGGAATCAAAAAGGTATAGGCATCATTTTATGGTCGTCATGGCGAAATGCCATCAAAGACACAGAGGCCGACTTCGCACACTATGCCCAAATGGGAGTCAAAGGTTTCAAGATTGATTTCTTTGACCGTGACGATCAGCCCACGATGCAATCCGCATGGGCTTTGGCAGAATGTGCCGCACGCCACCATCTACTATTAGACCTGCACGGCTTCCGTCCTACTGGCATCCAAACGGCTTGGCCTAACATCGTTAACTTTGAAGGAGTCAAAGGCTTAGAGAATTCCAAATGGGAGCCTCGGACAAGCAATGGTCCTATGCATGATCAGCCACGATATGATGTCACCATTCCCTATCTTCGCCAACTTGTTGGACCTATGGACTATACCCCAGGTGCTATGGCCAATGCCACACGTGCACAGTTTTTTGGAAATAACGACCATCCCATGTCGCAAGGTACACGAGCACATCAGGTTGCAATGTATACTATCTTTGATGCTCCTTTGCAGATGCTAGCAGACTCGCCATCGAAATACATGAAAGAACAGGAGACCGTTGACTTTATCAGTCAAATTCCCACCACCTTTGACGAAACTATTGCCATCGATGGCATCATAGGTGAATACGTCGTTCTTGCTCGCCGGAAAGGCGACATTTGGTATGTTGCCGCGATGACCAACTGGCAACCGCGTACCCTCGACATTTCGCTTAATATGTTGACTAAAAATATCCATCAAGCAGAGATTTTTGCAGACGGAGTCAATGCAGACCGAGATGCCACAGACTACGTCAGGCAAAGCAGACAAGTCGGATGTGGAGATGTGTTGAAATGCGTCCTAATGCCTGGTGGAGGATGGAGTGCTATTATCCGATAATACAAATGACAAAACTACCAAGACATGGAACTTAAACATATTATTACAGTAGCTCTAGTTGGTGTTGCAATAACAACCATCAATGCACAGAGTATTAGAGAAAAAATTCGCCTGAACGAAGGTTGGAAATTTGCTTTCGGCCATGCTTCCGACACGCAAAAAGACTACGGCAATGGAACGGAGTACTTCAACTACCTGACAAAGGCAGCCAGTATCCATAATGAAGGACCATATGCCATGAAGTTTAACGACTCCACCTGGCAGGCGATACGCGTTCCCCACGACTGGGCTACTACCCTGCCCTATGCTCGTGAAGCAAGCCACTCGCACGGCTATAAGACGGTAGGCTGGCGATATCCTGACACCAGCGTTGGGTGGTATCGGAAGGTATTCAGTATCCCAGCTGAAGATTTTGGCAAGCACATCAGTTTACAGTTTGACGGTATTTTCCGCAATGCGACAGTATGGTTTAACGGTTTCTACATGGGTACGGAACCTAGTGGCTATGCAACTCAGATATACGATGTAACGGAGTATGTGAACTATGGTGGCGACAATCTTGTTTGTGTACGGGCAGATGCCTCGCTGGAAGAAGGTTGGTTCTACGAGGGGGCTGGTATCTATCGTGATGCCTGGCTGATCAAGTCTGCTTCGGTCAGTGTTGCGCCATTTGGAACTTTTGTCTATGCTGACTTGAAGGTCCCTTTCGACAATACGACTATTCATGTGGAAAGCGAAATCAGCAATCATACCCTGGAACCACAACAATGCCAGATTGAGCAACGACTACTGGACGCTGACGGCCATGAAGTTGCTCATGCCACGTCTGTCAATCTATTATTGAAAGGCAAAGAGACTATGGGCTGTCAGCAGATGATGACACTTGACAAGCCGCATCTTTGGTGCATTCAAGACCCCTATTTATATAAGGTAGAGACCATGGTAAAGGTAAATGGACGAATTACTGATGTTTATGAGACCACAACAGGACTACGCACAATAGCTTTTGATGCTGAGAAGGGGTTCTTGCTGAACGGCCGGCAGGTCAAACTGAAAGGGGTGAACATGCACCAAGACCACGCTGGTGTAGGCTCCGCTTTACCTGAGGCTCTTATGTTATGGCGCATCAAACGGCTGAAAGAGTTTGGCTGCAACGCCTATCGTGCTTCCCACAATCCAATGACCCCAGCCCAGTTAGACATCTGCGACAAAGAAGGAATATTGGTGATTGACGAGAACCGTCTGACGGGTATCAACCAAGAGCACTTACGGCTTTTGGGGAATATGATTAAGCGTGACCGAAACCACCCAAGTATTATTCTTTGGAGCAATGGCAACGAGGAATGGGGAATTGAGAATACTGTACAAGGGACGCGCATAGCAGCCTCCATGCGTGAGTACACTCGTCTGTTAGATCCCACACGTCCCTCGACCATTGCCAATGCTGGAGGGGGAGAAATGATTAAAGGACTGGATGTTGTGGGATTTAACTACATTGTACAAAACGATGTAGACAACCGCAAACAGCAGAACCCAACGTGGAAGATAGTAGGCACGGAGGAAACAACAGGTTGCGGAACACGAGGTGTATATTTTGACGACAATAACAAGGGCGTCATGCCCAGCATCAATCGTGGTACAAAGCCAGGCATAGAGAATGTCATTGAGCGTGGTTGGCAGTTTTATGCCAGTCGTCCGTGGGCATCAGGACTCTTTTACTGGACAGGCTTCGACTATCGGGGCGAACCCAATCCCCTGGAATTTCCTGCCCACGACTCAGAGTTCGGCATTCTGGACTACTGCGGTTTCTGGAAAGACGAAGCATGGTATCTGAAGTCGTGGTGGACAGAGGAACCTACACTACATATCTTCCCCCACTGGAATCTACACGGACACGAAGGGGAAGAAGTCGAATTGTGGGCATACAGCAACTGCGACGAAGTAGAATTGATTGTGAACGGCAAGAATCTTGGTCGGCAGCCAATGCCCAAAAACGGACATTTGAAGTGGAAAGCCACATACAAACCTGGGAAAGTCATCGCCATAGGCTATAAGAACGGCAAACTCGTAAAGAAAGAGACAAATGAAACAACCCTACCTGCTTCTAAACTTGTACTGAGAGCTGACCGTCAGAGTATCCTGGCAGACAATCTCGATGTGGCTGTAGTAACAATAGAGGTTCAAGACAAGAAAGGCCGCATGGTACCTGACGCCTGCCCCATGCTGTCATTGCAACTGGAGGGTGAAGGACGTATTCTTGGTGTCGGCAACGGCAATCCATCTTTTCTGGGCGAGGATCATCCAAAAGAGCTGGACTGTCACGAATTCAGCATCCCTGCTTTCAACGGATTGGCACAAGTGCTTCTACAAAGCAATAAGAAAGCAGGGAAACTGCGCCTGACCTGCACATCAGAAAAGATGGAAACGATTCTGGAAATAAATAGTGAAGAGCATTTTTGATGCTCTTCACTCTTTTAGAAGGGATAACCAATGGCAAAATGAAGCGTCTGGCAACTTTTGAAATTATCAATATTATAGAAACCAGACTTTTCTGTTTCGTAAGGCACATGGAGACCTATACCCCAATCTAAACGCAAGACCAGGAAATTGAGGTCGTAACGAATTCCTATACCTGTTCCAACGGCCATTTCGCGTAACATATTCTTGAACTTGAATTGTCCTGGAAAATCGTCTTCCCCGTCAGAGGAATTAGGGACAACCCACACGTTACCTGCATCTAAGAATACTGCCCCAAACAGATTGCCAAAAAGACGCTGGCGATATTCAAGATTAGTAACAAACTTCAGATTTCCATAACGCATTAAATAGTCTAAGGATCTGTCGCCAAAAGACTTGACATTACCAGGACCAATAGAACGTACTGAGAAAGCACGGATGCTTTGGGCACCACCCACATAAAACAATTCGCTGTTAGGAACCCAATTGCTGTTTCCGTAATACCATAGAAAACCTGCATTCACATGTCCTACCAACCGGGCAGAAGAATTGATTGCCCACGTCTTGGTAAAATCAGTTTCCAACTTGACAAATTGCGAATATGGGTTCTTGAACATCTTCTTATCAAGTTCGTTCCACGACCGGCCACACATCATATAGCCCAACGAAACAATATTGCCTGCCTCAGCAATTGTCGTCTCCCACCGGATGGGATTCAGGTAGGAATTAGGCGATGTATAGGTGTATGTATAACATATTTCTGGTATAAAAAAGTCCTGCATAGCAACAGCCACATAAGGATTGACTTCCTTTAAACTGTCGAAAGCAGCAGTATGGCTATTCATAAACTGATATTTCAGTTTCAAGGGGGAGAACTCATGACGGCTCTGAGCTGTTGGCTGCCAGCGGTAAGTCCACTCGCCTGAGACAACATGCATCTTGTAGTATTTAGGGCGATAGATAATATCAGTTGATATCTTGGCCAATGTAGTGGGTGTGGTATAGTAACGACGAGGACGAATAGGGCGCCCTTGTTTGTCTCGTCGGACACGGTTTCCTCCGAAGAATGGAGCTATGATACGGGGAAATTCGACAGATGCATCAATACCATACTCATAATTGTTCATCGAAGATCCGCCGCTGGTAGCCCACTCATAGGAGCCATGCAGATTGACATCTATTTTCTCACCCCCTCGGAAAGCATTGCGACGAGTGGCACCCAGACGAAGTTCTGGCCCAAGACGTCCGACGGTAAGCACATTGACATTTGTCTCGACATAGAAATCCCAAGGCTTATCAAAGACACAGTTGAGTGTCAGGTCTAGCGTATCGCTACCCAATGTATCACGGGGGGTAAAAATGAAATCGGTCATAGAAAACAGTCCCATAGCATTGATTTTGTTGACGGACCGAAGATAGTCATCGTAGCTGTAAAGCTGACGTGGACGCAAGCGGAGGTCGGCCATCAGGACACGTGGACGGATAGGAGGTTTCTTGCCAGCAAAACGTACTGTGAAGTAACGTCCTCGGAACGAGTCGGTAAGCTGCTCGTTGAAAGTTTTCCTCATGTTGATATTTACACGTCCAAGATACCATTTATGTGTAGCAGCAGTAGGAATGCCGCGTGCCAGTTTCAGCTGAAGCTGTGCCTTACCGTCAACTGCAAACGTATCAGCCAAATAGGAGGTATAGCTAGGTTGGTAGTAGTAATAGCCGTTATTGCGCAACAGTTGACTAATACGCTGGCGCTCTGCCTCCAAATTACTGACCACAAAGGGATCTCCCCTGTGAATATTGGCATCAGTAAGTGTAGCATGTATTAGGCTGTCTGCCTCTGTTGGAAATCCGAAATAGCCAACGCTATCGAGTCGATAGAGACGTCCTGGACTGACCACGTATCCTATCTTGGCTTTCTTAGGATTCTTCTGTTGCACAATTTCATAGTCTACCTGACCATTGAAATAGCCGTAATTGTGAAGAACAGACTGTGCTACTTGCGCACGCAGTTCTGGATTAACCCACGACATCAGCACAGGCTGTTTACCAAAATTCTTCAACATCCATTTGCCGAAACCTGATTCTGAGTCATGATAACGATTCCATACGCTGACACCAAAGGAGAAGGGCATACGACGGTACGAACTGCCCAAGATAGAGCCATTAGGTGCTGTAGCCAGTGCGGCCTCTACTTCTTCCTGAACGGGGCTAAACGACACTGGCGGAAGCGAATCTGCCTCAGGTGCAGGGGCTTCGAAGGTTATTTTTGTCAGTCCCGTAAACAGCTGGTCGCCCTCAGGAATGTTTTTAGTCATGGAACAGGAAGTAAGGAAAAAGTAGAAAGGCAAAAAAGAAAGGTAGTAAAGAGAAGCCTTTTTACATTTATTCGCTATACAGGAGATATTCTTGCTCATGTTGCCTACTATTTATTTTTTTCCTTTTCTTGTTGAACCTTTGTCGTATCATTCGGACTTTCCGGGGACATGGGCCTCATGTGCATCCGGTCTTGTGTATCCTTGAAACGGAAAATGTCCCAAAAACTCTGCAATGAGCGCCGCCAGGTAAAGCCCGCCCCATACTTCTGCATATAACCGTCAAGCCAATCATATGCATTATTCTGGTAATAAACGGTGATAAACTTATTGGCAGTCTGGTTAAGACGGTACTCAAGAGAAACATTATCGAAGAACGAGTTATTGCGCTGCTGATAACTGGCACCAGTCGACACTAAACCACCTACGGAAATTTTCAAGCGGTTGTCCATGAAGCGCTTGGCAAACTTGAACGAATAGTCTGTGTAATTCTGCCCTGATGCATCCGTGGCTTTATCCATACCGAAAGAGAGGTCAAGGGTGCGAAGTGCATTGCCTGTAATAGAATGGATTTCGGAATTGAGGAAAGCACCAAGTGCAGAATTCATCGTGAAGGAACCTGTATTGCTACCATCACTATTCAGATACATGCCCGTAGTCAGCATCGTCACTGCCAGCTTGCCTCTTTGTTCGACACCCATAGCCATCAACTCACCATGCAACTGCAGGTCTTCAGGTGCATCGAGTGTGAATTCCACTCCCATATCATTCAGTGTCTTGGTTATTTTTACACCACAGTCGAATAGCACGCTACGGCTTACTCCACTGTTGTCCGTAACATTAGCCTTGGTACGTTCCGTAGCAGTTATGTTGAGGGTCGGATTCATGACGTCGCCAGTAAACTCAATGTACGAGCCATCCTGAATGGTAAACGTCTTCAGTGGAATGATGTGTAAAGAATACTTCATCTCACCGTTAGACAACGTATAGCGACCAGTCATCCTCAGGTTCTCTGACGGCGAATATTGCATTCTCAAGGTGCCTCCACCCATCAAGTCGATATAGTTGGAGTGGTCGGTATTCAAATAAGCCATGATGTGAGCACCTGTCGACACATCCACGGTCATATCCATACGGAAGCCGTTCAAGGAAGGACGCTCCACAATAACCTGAGCTGTATCGCTGAAATCTGTAAACTTAACCAGTTCGTTCAACCGGTTGTCCGTAGCCAAAGGTGAGTCGCGCAGTACATAATTCATGTCTGTAGAGCCCAGCACCTCCAATCGACCACGCATGGTAAGGTCGTCAACAGGCCCCCGCATAGAGGCCAAGACATTGACGAAGGTTTTGCCGTAAACAATACTTTGCGGATTCTCTTCTGCACCAATAATCTGGAAGTTCTGCGCTCTCATGCGCAAATCAACCTTCATGTGGTCAAGATGGCTGAAGTCAACATTTCCTTGGACGTTCAGCGGATTGTTGTTGTAAGCATAAACGGCAAAATTCTCAAACAACAATTTGGAATCCACAATGCGCATGGGGTCATTGTCGAAGCGCATCGTAACACCATATGGGACGCTCTCAATATATGATGAGTCCAAATAGATTTCACCGTCCACATGTGGCTCTGCTATTTTGCCCTTGATGGCCAACTCGCCATCGCCATAGCCTTGCAGGCCAATGATGTGATCGGGAATGAATCCATTGACGAGTGACAAAGGCAGGTGTTTCATCTTGAACACAGCGTCCAGCGAACCTTCACCTTGATGATAATACGTTCCTGTAATCTGGCCGATCTCTTGTTCATCCTTCATCAGACGGGCCTCTATGGCATGTGCGTCATTTTCCTTTTGCAGATAGACCATTTCTGTACTCAGATTACCCAGGAAACTTTTCTCGTAGCTCATGTTCTGAACGGTCATGTCACTGACCACCGAAAAGTTTCCTTCGGCATCCTGCACAATATGGTAGTCACCATCCAGTAATCCCGTCACACTTGGCATATAGGGTAATACGGAACTGACTTCGCCCAGATTTACCTTGTTCAGGCTGATTGTAATGTCCTGTAGATACGAAGGATCATCGTCTTCACTATATATCTTCACGCCCGCACCATCATAAGCCACAAGGTCTATCTTGGTTTCTATCTTATGGTGTGGGGTCAACAAGATATAATTATCCTTATTCAGGTTAAATTCCTTGTAACCGATAGTAGGATGTTCTGGCACGAGGCGCAGGCGAATTCCGCTATCCACCATCTCTGCCTGAGCACCGATGCGGACACCAAGTTTGTTGCTTGCATCGAAGTAGCGCACTCCCAAGGTTGCTCCACGCTCCTGCACCAGCCCGTCAAAGAGAGCATTGAACACAAAATCGGGATTCTTCTTGTTGTTACATACTTGTCCGCCAAAAGAAAGGTGTCCATTTCGCTCAGACAAGCGGAAATTAATAGTATCCAGACGAACCTCATTGAAGGTCAGTGCATGGATATAGCCATTGCCGTTCAGCCCATCCACAGGTGATGATGTCAAGTCGAACAACAGGTCTTTGAAGGTTATTTCCTGTCCTGCCTTCAGTAGAGCGGCAACAGGATTGTCGTTCTTGCTTTCCACATGCACTTTCATTTCAGGCAGCATGCTGCGTATGGCAGACTGATTGATGATTTTCTGCTCTATCTGGGACATCACGGAATCGTCAAGCAATGTCAACTTTTCCAGCAGAGGCTCATAGTAGCCACTGGCATCAAGCTTCACGATGAAGTCACCTGTCTGGACACGCATATAGGTTGTATCCGGACGCGTTTTCAATAATAGTCCTATGTCTTTAGGGCGATAGGTTTTCAACGAGTCACGCAGGGTCAGGTCGTTGAAAAACCCATTGACAAAATGGGTCGTCTTCATATCCGAGCTTACATCCACATGACCACACAGACCTATAGAAAGAGGATTATCAACCACTCCGAACTTGTATAGGTCTACCTCGTTGACATCAGCTGTCAGCGTTCCTTCCAACTGTCGGGGATTCATCAGGAAATCAAGTCCTACCAAACCATCGAGCAATGCATTGTGGCTGTCAATGTCCACATTGGCACGTCCGTTCCTAACCTGTGCCTTAAGGGCTATACTGTCCAAAATCAAGTGTCCATATCTCAAATGGTCAATGCGACCGCTGGCATTCAGCGTGGTTCGTGGCAAGAGGAAGTCAGTGCCCTTTCCACTGACTGTTAAGTCAGCCGTGACTGTATAAATGGAGTCGTGCGGCATAAAATGGTGTACATTCAGATTGTCAACTTCAAATTTGGCATCATAGCTCATGACATCCTTATTCAAACTACCTTTCAGCTTCACTGCCCCGTTACTTTCATAGACCGTCACATCAGCATTGTATTGAGCACCGTCGGCTTTCGCCCTACCCTTGGTCTTCAATGGGGGAAAGCGATAGTTCTTCTGCACATCGCGAGGCAATACTGCCATCACAAAATCCAAGTTTTGCGTTTGTGCTTCAAACTGAACATCAGCACGCAATTGTTTCATGTCATTAAGATGAGTCACAAAGCCATCAGCTTTAACGGCAAAGGCTGTGGGAAGAACCACATCCAGATCACTGAACTCCATATAATCCATATTACCGTCCAGCTGTCCTTTCAAGGACAATTGATAGTGTGGCCACCGCTCTTGCATTGCTGGCGGCAGAAGCGACATGAAAGGCAACAGGTCCTGCCGTCCCAGCTGAGCATCCATGCGTAACTTCATCCTGCCTGGATCTATCGAGTCTGTTAGCGACAAGGGCATATCCAAACTCAAAAGCACATCACTGCTTGGCATTTTCAGATGGAAACGTGGCAACTTGAGGCTGCCATCTTCCATCGCTACAGCACCAGTGATGTTGGTCACTTCCAAGCTGCTTTTTTCCTTCAAGCCCATCTGGCGTATAAAAAAGCGCAACGACGGATCATGATAATAGATACTATCTATTCCTATATTAATAGACGTCAAGTCCAGATGGTTAAAATCAAGGCCGTCTATAGGAGGCAGAATATTCTGGTCATATCGCAGTTCCCCGTCAATCCAGTCAACATTGTTAACGGTATATGTCTGCGATGCCAGGTCGATAAAGGCCTCATGGGCCTTCAACTCACTCATCTGGGCTTGTATGCTCATTGTGTCACCCGGCATATGCAATATGACTTCCGAACGGACTATAGCAAGGCTGTCAGCATGAATTTTCCATAGTGTCTCTGTTTTGGTCGTATCCTCTGGCACTGAATCACGTATAACAATGCTCACCTGTGCCTCCTCCAGACGGGTTCCATTTAACTCTACCATCTGCTGGTCCAGGTCTATTCCCTTACTAGTGACGAACAGGCGTTTGAAACTACCTTTCACCTGCGCCGCATCAACAAAGCCATTGGTATTCAGTTTAGTATTGGTCACCTCCAGCTCATTGATAATCACTTTCTTGTGTAGAAGTGGCCACAGCTGGACGTCAACCACCAGCCGTTCCACATCAGCTATGGTATCTCTATCTTCGGTGGGAATATTCACTTCCGGTAAGGAGGAGGCTATGGAGCTGGGGGGAGCTATCATCTTAAAGTTTTCGATAGATAAATCCAGGGGGAACGACAACTGTACGTGTCCTATGCTAATCTGCATACCCGTCCTCTCTGATACGATTGCTGTTACTTTTTCAACAGCCCAGTTCTGGATGGGAGGCAGATAGAACAGCACCACCAATATTACAAACAGCAATAGGGGTGTCAACAGTATACCGAATATCCACCAGAAAACTTTCTTCATCTATAGAATTCTATCTTAATGCAAAAGTAAAACAAAAATGACAAATTAAGAAACCATTTTACTCTTTTTTGCATGTAGTTTCTAACTTTCCAAACGAATTCCACAAGGTATCGTCAGGCAGTGGCGACTCTAACATGATGTGTTCCTTGGACACGGGATGGACAAATTCTATACGATGGGCCAACAGTGATATACTGCCGTCTGGATTACTTCGTTTGGCACCATACTTCAAATCGCCTTTGATCGGACATCCCATAGCAGCCAATTGACAGCGTATCTGATGATGACGACCTGTCAACAAGTTCACTTCCAACAAGTTATAACGCTCCGATTGTGCAATAAGCCGGTAGTTGAGTATAGCATTCTTTGAGTTTGGACACTCGCGGTCATATGCATAGGACTTGTTTTGCTTCTCATTGCGTACTAACCAATGCTCTAATACTCCCTCCTTTTGTACAGGACAATTCTGAGTAATGGCCCAATAGGTCTTGTGCACATCTCCTTTGCGAAACATATCGTTCATCCGGGACAGTGCCTTCGAAGTACGTGCAAAAACAACCAAGCCAGCTACTGGACGATCAAGCCTATGTACGACACCAAGAAACACGGCACCGGGTTTGGCATACTTTTCCTTGATGTAAGCCTTAACAGTCTCTGAAAGTGGAGTGTCTCCAGTCTTATCCCCCTGAACAATCTCCCCACTTTTCTTGAAAACGACAATGATATGGTTGTCCTCGTAGATTACTCGCATAACGAGTGCAAAGATATAATTTTTTTTTTAATTAGCCAAAAGGATAATCACATAAAAAAGAGTCCTGATGATATTACTACCATCAGGACCCATCGAAAAGTGGCGGCCTCCTACTCTCCCACATTGCATTGCAGTACCATCGGCGCAGACGGGCTTAACTTCTCTGTTCGGAATGGGAAGAGGTGGGACCCCGC
>JAEEGL013785107.1_pt1 | contig 20437 bp, 19 predicted proteins | sample 9134231 | NCBI WGS metagenome assembly JAEEGL01 (sample SAMN16246548, study PRJNA631951) | gut metagenome | biome: gut microbiome; feature: rumen; material: fiber-attached | host: Bos | place: Iran: Karaj | collected 2018-10 | reverse complement strand
GAAAAAGGAATTTCCCGAGGCCGCGTTCGTCGCGGAGTGGGGACATCCGGAGCTCGCACTCACCGGGGCGGGCTTCGATATGGATTTCTACCTGGACCATGCGGGCAACGGATACAATACGCTGATGCGCGACTACGAGACGGCCGGCGGGGACCACAGCTACTTCCTGCGGGACGGCGGCGGAGACATCATGCGATTCCTGGACGACTTCCTGCCGCGATATGAATCGTCGAGAGAGCACGGCTTCATCAGCTTTATCACCTGCAACCACGACACGCCGCGCCCTTCGTGGACACTGAGCGACCGGGAGAGAAAGCTCGCCTTCGCGATGATCTTTACGATGCCGGGCGTCCCGTTCCTGTATTACGGGGATGAGATCGGCATGCGATACTGCGAAGAACTGCGCACGAAAGAGGGAGGATACACGAGGACAGGCTCGCGCACGCCGATGCAGTGGGATGAGACGGCCAACAAGGGCTTTTCCACCGGGCGCGCTGAAGATCTGTACCTGCCGGTCGACGGCAGGGCGGACGCCCCGTCTCAAGCCGCGCAGGAGGGGCAGCCGGACTCGCTTCTGAACACAGTGCGTGAGATCCTCGCGACTCGTCATGCGGAGCCAGGACTCAGGGCAGATACCGCCTTTGAGGTACTGTACGCGTCGCAGGGCGACCCGCTGTTCGTCTACAGGAGAGGAGATCTCACTGTCGCGGTCAATCCCTCCGGAGAGGAGAAAAGGTCACCGGCAGGCATCCTGTACGGCGGCGCGGAAGGGAATGTACCTCACAAGGCTGCGGAGACCCTCTTCCGAATCGGGGAAGCTTCATGTGAGAGTGACGGGTCGCTGCGCCTCGGTCCCCAGTCGTTTGCGGTCTTTCGCTGATGCGCCTGCGGTCTTTCGCTGATGCGCCTGTGGGCTTTCGCTGATACATTTACGAAATACGCCTGAAATACGCTCTTTTCAAATCACGCCCGCTGCGTATAAAATAAAAAACGTCTTTCGGAACGATAACAGACAGGAAGCAGCAGACAGAAAGATTGAGGGAATAAGATGAGTATTCGAATCGGCATCATGGGCTACGGTAATCTGGGCAGAGGGATCGAGGCGGCGATCACCCGCAATGACGATCTGGAGCTTGCAGCAGTTTTCACACGGCGCGCTCCAGAGAGCGTGAAGACGGCGACGGACGTGAAGGTCGTCCCGGCCGTGGAAGCGCCCGAATGGAGCGATAAGATCGACGTGCTGGTCATCTGCGGCGGCAGCGCCACCGATCTGCCGAAGCAGACGCCGGAATATGTGAAGTACTTTAACGTCGTCGACAGCTTTGACACACACGCGAATGTCCCGCAGCATTTTGAGAACGTCGACCGCGCCGCGAAGGAGGCCGGCCATCTCGCGCTGATCTCCTGCGGATGGGACCCGGGCCTGTTCTCTCTCGCGAGGATCTACGGCGACGCGATCCTTCCCGACAGCAAGGCATATACCTTCTGGGGCAGAGGCGTCAGCCAGGGACATTCCGACGCGATCCGCCGGATCCCGGGCGTGAAGGACGCACGCCAGTACACCGTGCCGGTGGAAGCGGCTCTCGCCGCCGTCCGAGGCGGAGAGCAGCCTGAACTGACCGCACGCCAGATGCACACCAGAGAGTGCTTCGTCGTTGTGGAAGAAGGCGCCGACAAGGCGGCGATCGAAGAGGCGATCAAGACCATGCCGAACTACTTCGCGGACTATGACACCACCGTGACCTTCATCACGGAAGAGGAGATGAAAGCGGAGCACAGCGGCCTGCCGCACGGCGGCTTTGTCCTGCGCGACGGCCGGATCGGCATCGAGCAGACCGACAAGGCACTCATCGAGTTTGGTTTGAAACTCGATTCCAACCCGGAATTCACAAGCTCCGTCCTCGCAACTTATGCGCGCGCCATCGCAAGGCTCGCGGCGGAAGGACAGACCGGCTGCCGCACCGTCTTCGATATCGCGCCCGCGTATCTGTCGCCCAAGTCGGCGGAGGAACTTCGCGCGCACCTGCTGTAAAACGCGGCGCACCGGATCCCGGCCATCTCACTGCTGACGGGGTTCCCGGACCGGACGATATACTCAAATCTTCGCGTAAAAACACCGGCGCTCTCAGGAAGAGGCGCCGGTGTTTCTGCCCTGTCTGTTCCATTCCGCCCGGCTGTCTTCTAACACCTTTGAGGCTGTCTCATGCCGTTTTCACGGATCAGCGCGAGAAACCTTTCTCCATACTTTGCGGAATTGACCGCCCCGACGCCGTACAGGTCACGGAGCTCCTGCATGGTATCAGGGCGGTGCTGGCACATCTCCAGAAGCGTCCGGTTGCTGAAGATCACGTACTGAGGGATCGCCTGCTTCTCAGCCATCTCCTTCCGCTCGGTGCGCAGCTCTTCAAATAATTCCCTGTCATCCGGGGCAGCCAGCTGCTCCAGGCAGTACTTCGTGGAAAAGATCCTCCGCGGCGGCTCTTCGCTTTCCTCCTCCGGAAGGACGAAACCGCGGACATTCGACTCGAACAGCCCGAGGAACAGATCGAAATCCTCGGGATCCCCGATCCGCGAGATATCGTCGCGGAGCATCGTCTCATCGACGACGACGAGGCGCTCGGCGAAGCCGCTGTTCCTGATATCTCCTGTTTTTTCGTTCATGATGCATCTGTAGCCTGCTGTCTTGTGACTCATTCTTGCTCCTTTCCGGCCGGTGCGCCGTCCTCCCGCACATGGGATGTGCCGGAATCATTCGCGGGTTCCCGCACAGGATACCGCGTGGAATGCCGCACCGGGCTACCGGACGTCACCGGCCTGAATGTTTGATCTGTTTGATTTCAGTTAATACGCTGTATTCCGCCCGATCCGGGCAAAGAATATAAGATGAGTCAGACAGCACGGCTGCATCCTGCGCCGTGTAAAGATAATTCTGAGGCGCGGAAGGCGGGATGTCAACAGCTTTACGGCCGGAATACTTCGGAATCCGTAATAATGATCATTAAATGAGCGTTTAATGTTTCTTTAATGAACTGTCAATTTTTCTTTCATGAACGTCCTCTATGATTACATCATGCAAAACAAAAGCGGCGGCGGAAACAAAACAGCAAAAAATGAGATGCCGCACGGAAAAAAACAATATATGATGGGAAAAGGAGAGAATACCATGGAAAACTTCGAAAAGGTTGAAAAGATCGTTGAAAAGACCGGCGTCAGCTATGAAGACGCAAAAGCGGCTCTCGAGCAGAGCGGCGGGGATCTCCTGGATGCGATCATCGCGCTGGAGAAGCAGGGCAAGATCGGCGAGCCCAAGACGGCATACTACTCCACAGGCGATGCAATCGGCAGAGAAGCGGCCGGCGCAAACGAAGTCCTCACGGGCGAAGTCGCCTACGACGGCGCAGGCAGCCGCAGCGCCGGAAGAAAAGAGAAGACAGGCTGGGAGAACTTCAAGAGAGAGTGCAAGAGGCTTCTGGACATCGCGCTGAAGACGAAGTTCACGGTCGAGCGGAACGGCGAAGAGCTGATCTCGATCCCCACACTTGCCCTGATCATTCTCATGTTCGTCACATTCTGGACGATCCTGGTCCTGATGGTGGTCGGCCTGTTCTTCGGATGCAAGTACCGCTTCGAGCATCCCGGCAAGACGGCGGAAGCTGTAAACGAAGTGTTTGAGAAGGCGGCGGAGACCGCCGAGGACATCAAGAAGGATTTCGGCGGCGCCGATCAGGACGGCCAGAACTGACCGCTTCCTGAAGACGTACCGGCCGGGCCCGGTGTCCTCAAACGGATGAAGCATGAGCAGAATACTGATCATTGAAGATGAGACGAAGATCGCGCGGTTCGTGGAACTCGAACTCAGGCACGAGGGCTACGAGACCGCGAAGGAAGAAGACGGAAGGGCCGGCCTGGAGCGGGCCCTCTCCGAGGACTTCGACCTGATCCTGCTGGACGTGATGCTGCCGGGATTAAACGGCATTGAGGTGCTCCGGCGCCTCCGCCAGCAGAAGAGTGTACCGGTCATCCTCCTGACGGCGAGGGACGCGGTGATGGACAAGGTGTCCGGCCTCGATGCCGGCGCCGACGACTACATCACCAAGCCCTTCGCGATCGAGGAACTTCTCGCCCGGATCCGCGTCGCGCTCAAGCGCACACAGTCTGCGGGCACAGCCCAGATGCAGACGAAGCGCATCAGCATCACGCGGCAGGAAAATGCCGGGACGGCAGATGCAGGAAAAGGACCCGCCACGCACGAGATCGTGCTCGACGAGGACCGGCACGAAGTCACGGTCGACGGATCGGCCGTCTATCTCACCAATCATGAATTCGTACTTCTGCAGGTGCTTCTGGAGAACAGGAACATCGTGCTCGACCGCGCAAAACTGATCAACCGGGTCTGCGGATTTGACTATGTCGGCGAGACGAACGTCATCGACGTCTACGTGCGCTACCTCCGCTCCAAGATCGACGATCCCTACCGGATCCGCCTGATCGAGACGGTGCGCGGCGTCGGATATGTGATCCGGGATCCCGCCTGAACTTTCTACAGAGAAAGGGGATTGCCATGGATATCATTTTCGGGGTTTTATTTCTGATATTGTTCTGGAAACTGCTTGGATTCGTCGTCCGCGCCGGCTGGACGATCCTGGGCTGGGCTGTCAGCCTTGCCGGATTCCTTCTCGCGGCAGGCCTGGCCATCGGCCTTGCCGGGATCATCTGGAGCCTTCTGCCGGTCGCGGTCATCGTGTGTGTGATATCGAAGCTGGTCAGGTTGGCATAAATGGGAAATACCGGAGAAGAAAAAAAGAACAGGAGATTCCGGGACTCCAAACGCGCGAAGTCGATCGCCCGCAGGATCCACAGTTCCGTGTGGTTCAACAAGCTGTGGCATTATCTGTTTCTCGATATCGTCGCGGCGGGCATGCTGATCGCCGCTTTCGTCCTCAGCTGCAGCGGGCTCACGCTCCGGGACGCGGACCTGAGCGAACTGAAGGACGGTGTCCGGACCGCGGAAGTCACCGGTACGGACTACGACAGCCTCACGCTGCGGTTCATTTATGAAGATGGAACACAGAAGGACTTCCCGGTCCGCTCCTTCGGGGACAACGCGATCCCGATCTTCGGCGTGATCATCACGCTCGAGGGTCTGGATCTGCTGTTTTTCGCCCTGAACGGAGGCAGATACCGGAGATTTCTGCGCCCGATGGATGAACTCGCACAGCGGGCGGAGGCGATCAGCGCGATCTCTCTCGACACCACGAAATTCGAGAGCCTGGAGCAGGCGATCCGGCACGCCGCATCGGAGAACGAGGATCTGAACGAGCTGGGCCGCAAGGATCTCAGGATCTCTACGGGCGACGACGAGCTGCAGAGCATCGAGACGGCGATCAACAACCTTCTGTACCGCATGCAGGAAGGATACCGGCAGCAGGTGCGCTTCGTCTCGGACGCCTCGCACGAACTGAGAACGCCGATCGCGGTCATCCAGGGATATGCCGACCTGCTCGCGCGCTGGGGCAAAGACGACCCGGAGATCCTGCAGGAGGGCATCACTTCGATCCAGACGGAATCGGAGCACATGAAGGAACTGGTCGAGCAGCTGCTCTTCCTCGCCCGCGGCGACAGCGGAAGGAACGTGCTGCAGAAGACGCAGGTCGACATGTGCGGGTTGATGGAAGAAGTCTATGACGAGTCGGTCATGATCGATCCGGATCACGAATACGTCCTGGACCTTCCGAAGGAACGGGCGCAGGCAGGGGAAGAGGAGACTGCGGCGGGCAGTTCCTCCGTACAGGCCTATGTCTACGGGGATCCCGCCATGATCAAGCAGTCAGCCCGGATCTTCCTGCAGAACGCGATGAAGTATTCGGGAAAGGGCGACCGCATCCGCATCGGCGTGCGCGCGGACGGGAAAAACGTCTCCTACCTGATCCAGGACGAGGGCATCGGGATGGTCTCCGCGGACATCGCTCACATCTTCGAACGGTTCTACCGCTCCGACGAGGCGAGAGGATCCGCGACGGGAGGAACCGGCCTCGGGCTCGCGATCGCGAAATGGATCATCGACGCGCACGACGGAACGATCGACGTCGTATCCCGGCAGGACTTCGGTACCCGGTTTACCGTGAATTTCAAAGCGGTCTCTCCGCCGGAGGAAGAAGCCTGAGGGGAAATTCGGAAAACGCGGCCGCGCAGCCGGCAGTTGTATCGGAAATGCATACGGGGTGTGTTATACTCTTGAGAGAGTTATGACACGCCCTTTTCTGGTGCATGGATTCAATAAGAGGTGAATATGAAAATTGTCGTCCTGTGCGGTGGCCTTTCCACCGAGCGTAAAATATCGTTTTCTTCCGGCACGAAGGTCTGCGCCGCGCTCAGGAGCCGCGGACACCAGGCGGTGCTGGTGGACCTGTTTCTCGGCCTTGAGAATGAAGAACAGGAATACCGGGATGCCCCGGAAAAACTCTTTGACGAGCTTCCGAAACTGAAACCGGTCGTGTTCGACGGCAAAGAGCCCGATCTCGCGGAAGTGAAAGCTTCCCGCAAATACCGCAGCGCTTCCCTGTTCGGGGAAGGCGTCCTCCGGATCTGCGCGGCGGCGGACATCGTCTTTATGGCGCTGCACGGCATGAACGGCGAGGACGGCCGCGTGCAGGCGGTCTTCGATACGCTCGGGATCCGTTATACCGGCTCCGGCTATCTCGGCGCCGCGATGACGATGGACAAGATGATCACCAAGCAGATGATGCGGCAGTACGGCGTCAGGATGCCGGAGTGGCAGTACTTCCGGGACGTTGACGCGGAGAATGAGAAAGAGATCGAAGACATCGCCGCGAAATCAGCTGTTCCCTGCGTTGTCAAGACGCCCACCGGCGGCTCATCCGTCGGCGTCTATATCGTGAAGGACGAGGCACAGCTCATCCCTGCGATCCGCGCGGCGCTCAGCTTTGACAACGACCTCCTCATCGAGGAATACATTGAGGGCAGGGAGCTGACCTGTGCAGTCCTGATGGACCGCGCGCTGCCTTCCGTCGAGATCGTGCCGAAGACGAGATTTTACGACTACTCCAATAAATATGAGGCAGGCGCCTCCGATGAGATCTGCCCTGCGCCGGTCGACCCGGAAGTGGAGAAGGCGATGGGAGACACCGCACTTCTCGTGCACCGCGCGATGTGCCTGAAGACATATTCAAGGTGCGACTTCATCCTGGACAGGCAGGGACAGCTCTACTTCCTCGAAGTCAATACGCTGCCCGGCATGACGCCGACGAGCCTTGTCCCGCAGGAAGCGGCCGCGGTCGGCATATCCTATGAGGAACTGTGCGAGACGATCGTCAGCGACGGCATGAACCGCACGATGCTCATCTGAACCCGGAGAGGAAAAGGATCATGGAAGCGATCACGTTAAGAGAACTGATAGAGGCGACCGGAGGAAAGCTTTACGGGGAGTTCGAATGCCTCGACACGCAGATCACCGGGGCGGAATCCGACAACCGGAAGATCAAGGCGGGCGATGTCTTTTTCGCGTTTCCGGGAGAAAAGGTGGATGGACACCGCTTTGTGGGCGCGGCTCTCGAAGCCGGCGCCGCGGGCTGTGTGATCTCCAGGGAACCGGAAGAGACCATGGATGGCAAATTCTATCTTCTGGTGGAGGACACGATCCTCGCGTTCGGCGACCTCGCGAGATACTATCGGGGCAAATTTGACATTCCCGTCGTCGGAGTGACCGGATCGGTCGGCAAGACGACGACAAAGGATATGATCGCCTCCGTGCTCGCGCAGAAGTACAACACGCTGAAGACGGAGGGGAATTTCAACAATAACATCGGCCTTCCGCGCACGATCCTGCGCATCACGCATGAGACGGAGATCGCTGTGATCGAGATGGGTATGAACCACTTCGGCGAGATCGACTACCTGGTCGGGATCGCGCGCCCGGACGTAGCGGTCATCACGAACGTCGGCGACGCGCATATCGGGAATCTCGGCAGCAGGCAGGGCATCTTCCAGGCGAAGAGTGAGATCTTCCACGGCCTGAAGGAAGGCGGCCTCGCGGTGATGAACGCGGATGATGAATACCTGAGACAGCTGAAGGACGATGCGGAGAAGCAGGAGAAATTCCGCTTCACCTGGATCGGGGAGGCGGACGACTCGTCGTTCCGCGCGATCCGGATCGACGACAGCAGCGCGGACGGCATGAGCTTCACGATCCGTGACAACAAAGATGAAGAGTACCGCGTGGAAGTCCCGACGCCGGGACATCACATGATCTATCCGGCGGCGACGGCAGCGGCGATCGGAACGTATTTCGGGCTGACAAGTGATCAGATCGCGGAGGGCATCCGCGGTTACATCCCGACGAAGATGCGGATGGAGACGCTTCACCTGCCGGGGAACATCACGGTCTTCAACGACACTTACAACGCGAATCCGCAGTCCATGAAAGCAGGGCTGCAGACGCTTTCCCGCGCGGACGCGGACAGAAAGATCGCGATCGTCGGCGACATGGGTGAACTCGGAGAAGAGGAAGAGCGGCTTCACCGCGAAGTCGGCAAATTTGCGGCGCAGCTTCCTGTCGATATGGTCATCACGGTGGGAGCAGCCTCCAAAGCGATCGCGGAAGAGGCGGCAAAAGGCATCCGGGACGTCCGGCCCTGCGGGGATAAGGAAGAAGCGAAGCAGATCCTCCGGGAGATCCTCGCGAAGGACAGTGAGGATCGCGGAAGCATCGCTTTTCTCTGCAAGGCGAGCAGATTTATGGCACTGGAGGAACTTACGGCCGAGATCCGGGCGATCGCGGATGGAGCAGAGAGCTGAGGATCATCCTGCTCACGGAATCAGGCTGAAAGCCGGGGGCCGGCCTGCTTACAGGAAAGAGCAGACGATCGGAACGGTCACGATACACAGGAGTGTCGACAGCAGTATGCCGCGGGAGATCTCCTGGCTCGTCAGGTCGTATTCACTGCAGAGCATGAGAGAGAGGCTGCCGGCGGGCAGCGACACCATGACGGCGGTCGTACCCAGAAGAAGCGGATCCTGTACGAAAAGCTTAAGGAGCAGTACGATCGCGACCGGCAGGATCAGCATGCGCAGCAGAAGAAAGACGTAGATCCTTTTCCCGCCGAGAAACAGCTCGCGCAGGGATTCTGAGGCGGCCGTGCATCCGATGACAAGCATAGAGAGAAATACCGTCGCGTTCCCGATATGGGTCGCGGTCTCCGTGACGAGCTGCGGCACCTTCGGATCGGTGAGATAGATCACGATGGACAGTGCTGCAGAGAGCGTGCCGATATTGAAAATGAGGCGCAGTTTTCCGAGAATCCGGGAGACTGCGCTTTCCTTATACGCTCCGGCACCGTTCTCCGGGGAAACAGCCGCGTCGTGCTTGCTGCCGGTTCTCTGTTCCGCATGATGCAACTGTGCCGCGTTCCGGATCATCGCCGTTCCGTAGGTGTAGAACAGGATGCCGAAGACGAGGCAGCTCACCGACACGTAGACGAGAGATTCGGGTCCCAGAACCGCGCGGCAGACCGGAATGCCGATGAAACCGATGTTGCCGAAGACCGTGAGCAGCTGGTAGCTGTAGCGCTCTGAGCGCCTGACGCGAAGCAGGGTATTGATGAGATACCCTCCCGCGATGAGGATCGCGTGGAAACCGACGGCGACAAGCAGTCCGCGGAAAAATACGGCAGGCGGCAGCTTCCCTTCATAGGCAAAAGCTGAAGTGAGCAGCAGCGCCGGATTGCACACATGGGCGACCAGATAGGACATCGCCTTCGCGGATTCGGCACTCAGAATGCCGCGCCGCAGGAGCCACGCGCCGCACAGGATCATGATGAAGATCACGAGCATTTCAACACAGAGAGTAAGAATATTCATGGGATTTATGATACATCCTTGGGAATGGGAAAAAAAGAGAAAAAAGTTTTGGAATCTTTGAAGAAAAAATGTGGGATATTTCGTCTGTGTGTGGTATAGTAATGGTAGAAACCACAAGAAACAACAAATAATACCACATAAAACAACATAAATGCAACAAAAAATGTGGTTTTGTGGAGAGAAAATAACAGAAACAACACAAAAACATGACTGATTGTGTTGAATTAAGTGGGAGTGGACGGACGCCGGCGCAGTGCGCCGCGAGACCGGAAAAAACGGCAAACGGAAAAAGGAGGAGACACATGCCGAAATACTATCTGGCGATCGACTTCGGAGCGTCCAGCGGCCGCCATATGCTCGGGCATATGGAAGACGGCAGGATGGTGCTGGAGGAGATCTACCGCTTCGAAAACGGAATGGTAAAGAAGAACGGCCACCGCTGCTGGGACACGGAGCGCCTCTTCGGGGAGATCCTGAGCGGAATGAAGAAGTGCGCCGAGCTCGGAAAGATACCGGTCAGCATGGCGATCGATACGTGGGGCGTCGACTATGTGCTCCTCGATGGGGAAGGGAACCTGGCGGCAGAGACTTACGGCTACCGCGACCACCGCACGGACGGCATCGATGAGGAAGTCTACCAGCTGATTCCACAGGATGAGCTGTACGCGCGGACGGGGATCCAGAAGCTGGCGTTCAATACGATCTACCAGCTCGCCGCGGCGAAGAAACAGGAGCCGGAGACGCTCGAGAGGGCGGAGACGCTTCTTTTCCTGCCCGATTATTTCCATTTCCTGCTCACCGGCGTCAGGAAGTCCGAGTACACCAACGCGACGACCGGACAGCTCGTCAGTCCTTCGACGAAGCAGTGGGACATGGATCTGATCCGCAGACTGGGGATTCCGGAGAAGCTTTTCCTGCCGCTTGAGCTTCCGGGGACCGTCGTTGGCGGCCTGAAAAAAGAGATCCAGGAGTTCGTGGGCTTCGACTGCGAAGTCATTATGCCTGCGTCACACGACACGGCGTCGGCGGTCGTCTCGGTCCCGTCGCAGTCCGACGGCGCGATGTACATCAGCTCCGGGACCTGGTCGCTCATGGGTGTGGAACTGATGGAGGCGATCTGCTCGCCGGAGAGCATGCGCGCCAACCTCACGAACGAGGGCGGCTACGATTACCGTTTCCGCTATCTGAAGAATATCATGGGCCTGTGGATGATCCAGTCGGTGCGGCATGAGCTGGACGACGCCTATTCTTTTGCGCAGCTCTGCGATCTCGCGGAGGAGGAAAAGGATTTCCCGTCCCGCGTGGATGTCAATGACGCCGCGTTCCTCGCTCCGGAGAACATGATGGAAGCGATCCGCGAGGCGTGCCGCGCGACAGGCCAGCCGGTTCCGGAGAGCGTAGGCCAGATCGCGGCTGTCATCTACCAGTCCCTCTCAGAGAGCTATGCGGCGACGGCGGATGAGATCGAGAGCATCACCGGGCAGCACTGCGATGCGATCCATATCGTCGGAGGCGGATCCAACGCTGATTACCTGAACCGCCTGACAGCGAAAAAGACCGGCAGGACCGTGTACGCGGGCCCCGGCGAGGCGACGGCGATCGGCAACCTCGCGGTGCAGATGATCCGGGACGGTGTGTTCGGCGGACTGAAAGAAGCGAGAAAGTGCATCTTTGACTCGTTCGGCGTGAAGACGTACGAGCCGTGACACATGCTGCGGCAGGTCTTGCCGGCTGTGAAACAGACCGGCAGGAAGAAGAACCGAGCGTTAACAGTAAGAAAAAACTTCAATAGAAAAGCGTATTTCAACAGGAAAGAGGAGAGATCATGAAAGTATTGGAAGCAGGATTTGTGAAAGATTTCATCAGGATGGCCACGGAAGGATATCGCCAGGGCTGGCATGAGAGAAACGGAGGGAACCTCTCTTACCGGATCCCGGCGGAAGAGGTCGAAATGATCCGTGAAGACCTTAACGAGGACAGAGAGTGGGCTTCGATCGGCGCGTCCGTTCCGGATCTCGCCGGAGAGTATTTCCTCGTGACAGGCACGGGCCAGTACTTCATCAACGTTGCCACAGCACCGGAAGTGACACTCGGCATCATCGAGATCGACGAGAGCGGCGAGAACTACAGGACCCGCTGGGGCTATGTGAAGGGCGGCAGGCCGACGAGTGAGCTGCCGACGCACCTGCTCAACCATCAGGTGAAAAAACTGGCGACGGGCGGAAAACACAGGGTCATCTATCACGCGCATACCACAAACGTCGTCGCGCTCACATTCGTGCTGCCCCTGAGGGACGAGGTCTTCACGCGCGAGCTGTGGGAAATGATGACGGAATGCCCGGTCGTCTTCCCGGAGGGCGTCGGCGTTGTCGAATGGATGGTTCCCGGCGGACGCGCGATCGGTCTCGCGACAAGCAAGCTCATGGAGAAATACAACGCCGTGATCTGGTCGATGCACGGCATGTTCTGCTCCGGTTCCACTTTTGACGAGACGTTCGGCCTGATGCACACGATCGAGAAGTCGGCAGAGGTCCTCATCAAAGTCATGTCGATCGCGGGCCGCAAGTTCCAGACGATCACGCCTGATAATTTCCGCGATCTCGCGAAGGATTTCCACGTCGAACTTCCGGAGAAGTTCCTCTACGATAAGGAATAATGACCAGTCAGCGAAAGGAGGCTGTAATGTTAGTAAATACCAGAGCAAGGATCGGCGTATTCTCGATCGCCCACGCACCGTATCTGCCGCAGTTCCCGGCGCTCGTGCAGGAATTCGAGTCCCAGTATGAAGCGTTTAAAAAGACGCTCCCGGACACGGTCGACATCATCGACGGCGGAATGGTCACATCAAAAGAAATGGCACAGGAGGCGGGAGACAAGTTCCGCGCGGCGGACGTGGATCTCGTGATCATGCAGCTTCTGACCTACGCCACGAGCTACAACATGCTCCCGGCCATCCGCGATCTCGACGTCCCGGTCATCCTGGTGAACGTGCAGAAGCTGAAAGCGCTCGACTATGACCACACGGACATCCAGTCCTGGCTCGGAGAAGGATATGCCTGCGGCGCAGTCGGCGAGTCTGCCGCGGACCTGAACCGCTTCGGCAAACGCCACGCGGTGATCACCGGCGTCGTCGAAGGCGGCGATCCCGAAGTGCAGAAAGAGATCGAGGACTGGTGCCTCGCGGCACAGGTGCGCAGACGCTTCCGCGACACCAACATCGCACAGATCGGCCGTCCTTATCCGGGCATGATGGACCTCTACATCGACGAGACCAATCTCTACCGCCGTATGTTCCTCTACACGAAGCAGTTCGACTGGGAGAAGATGTGGGCGATCGCCGACGACATCACCGACGAGGATGCGATCCGCGCGAAGGCACAGGATATTCTGGACACCTTCGACATCGAGGGCGGCGGAAGCATTGAGGAAGTCTGGGAGATGGCGAAGTACGTCGTCGCTTTCGAACAGTGGGTGAAGGATGAAAAGCTCGGTCTCATCGCCTCGCATTATGACGGCTTTGCACAGGGCAAGGCGGGCGTTCTGGACAGCATGCTGATCCCCGCATTCTCCATGCTGATCAAGCAGGGCACGGCCTGCGCTGTCGAGGGCGATATGAAGGTCGCGATGGCTATGAGCATTCTGAAGACGATCTCCGGCACGGGCCAGCTCGCGGAGATGTATTCGATCGATTTCAACGACGATATCGCGATCATCGGCCACAGCGGCTCCGGAGATGCTGACATCTCCTACAAGAAGCCCACGATGAAGATCGTCAACGTGTTCCACGGCAAGGTCGGCGGCGGATATCTCACGCAGTTCTATCCTTATGAAGGACCTGTGACCTACCTTGCGATCACGCAGGACGGTGACGGCAACTTCAAGTTCGTCGTCGCGGAAGGCATCAACGAACCGGGCAAGATCCTCTCCTTCGGCGATACCAACATGCGCACACGCTTTACCTGCGGCGCGAGAGAATTCGTGAACCGCTGGAGCGAATGCGGCCCGACACACCATTTCGCTGCCGGCACCGGACGCCATATCGACACGATCCTGAAGGTCGCCAAGATCCTGAATGTCCCGGTAGAGATCGTCACAAGGTAATATGCGTTGAATCCGTACCGGAGCGGGATAGCATCGGAACGGAAAGCAGCAAAGATCGGAACAGCTGCTGATACGACCGCAGGATACCAGAACAAAAATGAATAGAACACACAAAACCACATCGAAAGATGTGGTTTTTGCGTAATACAGAACGATAAACAGGCTAAAACCACATAAAACAACATAAATCCACATCTGTTAATGACTGATGCGGGCGCAGTGACAGACACGAACCCGGCGGCAGTCCCGAACGCCGGTCCAAATACTGATCCAAAACTAAGAGCATATTGAACGGTGTCTGAAGAAATGTCTCCAGCTCTCATAAAACAACACGTCAGATCCAAAACGGGAATAAAACAAACAGATAATACAGAAAATATGGCATAAAACAACATGAAGTATGTTGACTTATGTGGACTGTATTATATAATTGAGAAGACTGGGAATCTCCGGGATCAGGAAAGGCGGAATCTTCATGACGGCACAATCGATTTTGGGTCTGATCGCTCTTGTTGTTACCGCGAATATCATCAACATCCGGATCCGCTGAGCGGCTTTTCGGTGATGAAACAGGCGGAAACGATCCCGCGGCATTCCGGCGGGAATGGTGAAATCGTGGATCAAAAGAATCTGGAAACCGTCGTGAGGGAGGTGCTGGACGCGATGGAAGGAAGAAGCGGCAGTGCTTCTTCTGCGCGGCAGCAGGATGTCGGCTTTTACGAAGACACTGTGACCGAAGCGGCCGCGGCAGTGATCCATGCGCTGGAGAGAGTGAGGACGACAGGGGCACTGCGTTTCGACAGCCGTGCGGTCGTGCGCGGATCCGGACTCAGGGCGATGCTGTGCATCGCAGCTCTCAGATCGATGGGGACCGGCTCTGTAACGGCACTGATCGATGATGCCGAGTCCAAGGAGCTTGCCGGACGCATGGGCGCGGCACAGGTCATTGTCCGCTCCCTCCATGAAGATCCTGAAGCTCTTGGAATGGCAGTGGAACGGTCTTTTGACGGGCGGCCTGCCGATGTCGGATTCCAGTGCTCGGATTCCCCGGAAGCACACGCGGAAATGTACCGCTGCATCCGCAGCGGCGGCGTTCTGTGTGAACTCGGCCTGACGCAGAGCGGAAGAGGTGCGGAGATCGATCCGTATCTCGTCTTTTGCGTGAAGGAAATGACAGTCATAGGCTCATGCGGCGGCACACCGCAGGACCGGAAGGCGGCACAGGCATTTCTGCGCAGGGCGGGAACGATCGGGATCCCCGTAGAAGAGCTGGAAATGATCGGGCGGATGACCCCGGAGAAACAAGCAGTACGTAAGGAGGAAACACGATGACAAGAGAAGCATTGGGACTGGTGGAGACCAAAGGACTTGTGGCGGCGATCGAGGCGGCGGACCAGATGTGCAAAGCGGCGAACGTCGAGCTGGTCGGCGCGGAGAAGATCGGCGCAGGTCTTGTCACGGTGATGGTCCGGGGCGATGTCGGCGCGGTGAAGTCCGCGGTCGAAGCCGGATGCGAGGCTGTGACGCGCATGGGCGAGCTGGTCGCGTCCCACGTGATCCCGAGGCCGCACAACGATGTTGAGGCGATCCTGCCGCAGGTTAAATAAACTATGATCGTAGGAAAAGTGATCGGCAGTCTGATCTCGACGAGAAAGACCGACAAGCTGATCGGAAGCAAGTTCATGATCGTAGAGCCGCTGGAGACGATGCGTTCAGGCATCGGCTGTTTTGTCGCTACGGATATGGTGGGTGCAGGCGTCGGCGAGGTCGTCCTCGTCGCGACCGGCAGTGCGGCAAGAATTGCCTGCGGAGCGAAGGAAGCACCGATCGATGCCGCAATCGTCGGCATCGTCGACAGAGAGTGCGGACTCGGCTGAAGAGGGACGGTCCATGGAGATTCGCGAATTATCCGGCATCCTGCAAAGAGCGGGAGTGATCGACGCCGGCAGCGCGGGATCTCCCGCTTACGCGAAGCTCGAAGCGTATGCAGGGACCATCCTGCTGAACTGTGCGGACCGGGAACCTTTGCTTGCAGCAGCGGAGATCCTGCCACAGCTCTTCCCGGACGAAGTATTGGACGGGTTCTCCATTGCGGCGGAAGCGGCCGGTGCTGCCGCGATAGCCGGAACGGAAGTGGCAGCCGGAATAGCCGCAGCAGCGGGCAAAACCGACAGAATCGTCAGGATCCGTCAGGGGGCGTATACCGGTCCGGCAATGAAAGAGCCGATGTCCCGTCATCCTGATCTCCGATTCATGGAGTCTCGAAACGACTGCCCGGCAGGAGACGACGAGATCATTGCCCGGGAAGCTGCAGCTCCGGGAGCAGTTCTGCTGGAGGCGGAGACTGCATACCGTATCGCCCGAGCCGTGAAGTACGATGAGCCGGTGACAGAGAAGCTTGTGACAGTATCCGGTGAGATCGCCCGGCCAGGTGTATACCGTGTTCCGATCGGCACACCGCTCCGTGTTCTGGTGGGATGGGCTGATAGACCGTTCCGCGAAGAAACGGCAACACAGGAAATGACAGCGGAGCCGGAAGAAATGCAGGCGTGGCAAGAGGCGCCGGTGTTGAAAGGAACTTCGTTAGGGAGCGATGCCGGGATCTGGCTCGGGGGACCTATGACGGGACGCGCAGCCGGGTCGGACGAGCCGGTCACGAAAACGACGAACGGTGTCATGGTTCTGCCCCGGAATCATTCTCTTTTCCGGAATACAGGCATATCAGCTTCCATTCAGCTGAAGAGGGCAGCCTCCGTATGTGATGGCTGTGAGAGATGCACAGATCTGTGTCCTCGCAGCGGTGTGGGATATCCCATCCGTCCGCACCTGTTCATGAGAGCGGCTGCGCAGCGGGATTTCAGTGATCCGTCGGTTTTTCTGAATACGCTGTATTGCAGCGGCTGCGGGATCTGTGAATTGTATGCCTGTCCCCAGTACCTTTCGCCGAGGACGCTGATCAACGAATATCGGGAGAGATTGAGCAGGAAAGGTGTCAAGGTACCGGCAGAAACAGAATTGCCGGGAAATATCAGCTCTTTGGGACGTAATCAAAGAGTGGGGAGAAATCAGATCATCTCCGCACTGGGGCTCGGGGAATACGATATAAAGGTACCTAACGATCTGATGAATGTGGAAGTAGAACTCGTCAGGATCCCTCTCAAACAATGCTGCGGCGCTCCGTCAGAAGCAGTTGTGGAAAAGGGAGACCGCGTCACAAAAGGCGATGTGATCGGCAAGGCAGGAAGCGGCCCGAGCGTCAGCGCCCATGCCTCCATAAGCGGCATCGTCCGCGAAGTTACTCCGGCTGAAGTGGTGATCGGAGCGGAAACTGATATATAAAGCCGGTATACAGGACGGCAGAGGAACAGCAACAGCATGGCAGAAGCAATCGGCATGATCGAATTCAAGACGACACCGGGCGGTATCCTTGCGGCGGACTTCATGGTCAAGACGGCGCAGGTGGAACTGCTTGAGTCGAAGACGGTCTGCCCCGGGAAATACATAGCGTTCGTGACGGGAGAACTATCCGCGGTCCGCTCCGCAGTGGACGCTGCGGCAGCGCGTTTTGAGGGAAAGTGCATCGACAGCTTTGTGCTGGGCAATCCTGACGAATCGGTTCTCGCCGTGCTGCGGGGGAAAAACAGTACGGAACACATCGAGTCACTCGGCATCCTGGAGACTTATGATGTTGCGTCAGCCATTGTCGCTGCAGATGCGGCGGCAAAGACTTCTCTTGTAAATATCGTAACGATCAGAACTGCCGAAGGACTCGGCGGCAAAAGCTATTTTGTCCTGACAGGAAGCGTCGCTGCGGTGGAAGCCGCAGTGGAAGAAGCCATTGAAGTGGCCGCGGGAAGAGGCATGTATCTGGATTCGTCTGTGATTCCGCACCCGGATCCGCAGATCTGCCGGCTGTTTCAGTAATGTACGTTTGAGGTATCACTGTATTGCTCGCAATTGAACGGAAAAACCGAATCATCGAGCAGCTTCAGGAAAAGAAGCGCGTCGTGGTCAGCGACCTGGCCAGGGAATTCGGCGTCTCGGAAGAGACGATCCGCCGTGACCTGGAAAAGCTGGACAAAGAGGGAATCGCGACCAAAAGCTACGGAGGCGCGGTCATCAGGGAGAACCTGAGCACCGACATGCCTTTCAGCGCGCGCCGCAACAGGAACGTTCCTGAGAAGCAGGAGATGGCAAGGATCGCAGCCGGATTGATCGAGGACGGAGACCATATCATCCTGGATGCGAGCTCGACGTCTGCATTTATCGCCAAGACGATCCGTGACCTGAAGAAGCAGGACCTGACCGTGATCACGAATTCGATCGAGATCGTCCTTGAGATCTCAGATGTCAAGGGCTGGAACGTCATCTGTTCCGGCGGGACGATGAAGCAGGATTCTTATGCGCTGGTCGGCCCGCGTGCTGTTGAGGGGCTCACTTCGTTCTATGCGGAAAAGGCTTTTCTCTCCTGCAAAGCGCTGGACAGCGAGCGTGGAATCTCGGAAGGCAGCGAACTCCATGCACAGACAAAACTGGCTATGATGCAGTCCGCCCGGACAAAGATCCTTGTAGCTGACAGGAGCAAGTTCGGCAAGATCGCCTTCTCCAAAGTCAGCGAATTCCGTGAGATCGACTGCGTCATCACGGACGAGAAACCGTCCGCGACCTGGCTGGATCTCTTTGAAAGGTACGGGATCAAGTGCCTGTATCCGGGACACGAAAAAGAGTGATCTGTTCGATGCAAGGCACGGCAGAATCGATGACAGAGACAGGAAGCCGCGGAACAGAGCATAGAGTGACAGGAGAGAGCGATTTGTTATACGCGGAGCGGTGGGAAAACCTGTTCTGACAATAGAAGAATAAAGCTGATTCAGGAAAGAATATAATGATATCTATCGAAAAATAGAAATATATTACTAAAATGATGAGATCGCGTTGTTGAGACTTTTTGACCCGGGTATAATAGAAAGAAACTTGTGAGACGGAGTAGACAGATATGGTAACAATATGCTTTGCAAACAACAAGGGCGGCAGCGGCAAATCGACGTCCTGCTCGAATCTCGGAAGCGCGCTCGCAAAACTTGGGAAAAAAGTCCTGCTGATCGATGGCGATATGCAGATGAATCTCTCGCTGTCTTTCTTCGATGAGGAGAAGGTCCTCGCTTTTGCGCAGGAAGAACAGAACATCTACCGCGCACTGCTGGAAGAGGAAGACCTTACGGCGTATATCAAGCACACGGATGACGAGAATATCGACATCGTCGTATCGACGACGCTGATGAGTTCGATCGAGATGGACCTTTTCTCCAAATGGCAGAGGGAGTTCGTCTTCCGAAAGTGCCTGAAGAAGATCAAAAAGAAAGCGGAGTACGATTACATCCTGATCGACTCCCCGCCGACTCTCGGCTGCTGGGTGATGAATATCCTGTGCGTATCGGACTATGTGATCATGCCCGTCGAGGCATCTCCGTGGGGCCTGTTCGGTCTCGCCAACATGTTTGATTTCCTTGATAAAGTGAACGAGATCGCGCCGGACGTATCGCTCCTCGGGATCCTCGTCACGAAGGTGGATGAGAGAAAGAACTACTATAAACAGACGATGGAAACGCTGCACTCCTATGAGGACCTGCCGGTGTTCGACACAGTGATCCACACCGACAGCGCGATCGAATGGGCGCAGGATGCCAGCAGCACCGTTGTGAATTTCAAACGTTCCAGCAGAAGCGCGAAAGAGTATGTGAAGCTCGCGAAGGAGGTCGACGGGAAATGCCAGTAGGATTGGGTAGCCTGGCGCGCGCCGCAAGAAGCTCCAGAAAAGAGGCGCAGAAGAAAGAAACGCCTGTCGCGGTGAGAAAGTCGGCGAAGCCGAGCGGCCCCGCTGTGCGTAAAGTCGCCGTCAAGAAGGTGGATCCGGCCCAGAAGCCTGACGTCAAGAAGCAGGCAGGGAAAAAGGCGGCAGCACAGAAATCAGCGGTACAGAGACCGGCGGCAGTAAAACCTGCGGTCAGAAAACCTGCGGTGAGAAAGCCCGCGGTCAGAAAACTGGCAGTGAAGAAGCCGGCAGCCCCTGTTTTTGCAGAGGAAAAGCTGGTCGCGGTCGTTCAGGAACCCGCAGCTGTGATCGAAGCGCCGGTCATCGTGGAAGAAACAGCAGCTGTAGCCGAAGCACCGGTCGTCGTGGAAGAGACAGCAGCTGTAGCCGAAGCACCGGTCGTCGTCGAAGAGGCAGATGCAGCGGTGGCAACAACAGAGCCTGTCATGGCAGAACCGGAGACGGTGCCTGTGGCGGTGGTGATTGCACCGGCGGAAGAGCCGGAAGCGGCACCTGTATCGGCAGAAGAACCGGAGGCAGTAGCAGCGCCGGCACAGCCTGCAGAAGAAGTGCTGGAAGTGCCAGTCGTAGAAGAACCGATAGCAGTAACAGCACCGATCGAGCCTGCAGCAGAAGTAGTGGAGGTTT
>JAEEGL015033035.1_pt1 | contig 20438 bp, 12 predicted proteins | sample 9134231 | NCBI WGS metagenome assembly JAEEGL01 (sample SAMN16246548, study PRJNA631951) | gut metagenome | biome: gut microbiome; feature: rumen; material: fiber-attached | host: Bos | place: Iran: Karaj | collected 2018-10 | reverse complement strand
GATGCTAAGGTGCTCGTCGGTATTGTGGGAGAACTCGCCACACAGGTATAGGCGCTCACTGTCGGGCCAGTTGTCTCCATTGCACGCAAAGGGATATCCTCCTGCCATGTTAGTAACTCGCAAGTTAATGCCCTGCACGATGTCGTCAACATTCTTGAACGACCAAATTTTTGATGAAGCAGGATAAACCTCTTCGCGACCTAGATGATAGTTATTCATGCTTTCAAGTAACATTTTTAAAATGTGAATACTAAAAACTTTAGTATTAATATAGTATTTTTTTTGATTTATGCAATAGCGCTGAGACACTTTAACCTTTGATTAACACTTTTCTGTGTTAACCTTACGTTCAGAATGGTAAAATGCAAAGGCTAGAACATCTAAATGCCATTTTCGGACTAGATGTTCTACCGTCAAGCGCACCGTGATGAAACATGATTCCAGGTCACAATCCAGTTTGCTGTTGTCAAAAAAATGGTATTACACAAATTTTAAATTTGCAAGTGGTTATTTCAGGAATGACAGAAAATGAAGCGCGTCATCTGGAAGTTTATAGTCCAGTCTGCCGTTGTTGTCGCGCAGCTCCATGAGCAAGCGGCCCATCAAGTTGGGCCCTTTGAAAAAGTCGCCAACCGGTTTCACGCCCCAAGTGTCGGGGCTCTTTTTCCTAAATGTTCTTTGGTCCTCAACAATGAACAAACCGCGGCTTCGCTCAAGTTCTTGCCTGAAATTCTCGTTTTGCTCATATTTCTTTGTGAGACAAAACTTCATCGCATCCACAATCATTTTGCCCCAGTCGGCACGGCGATGCGTCTTCTCCCAGTGTTTAGCGGTAGGCTTGGGATTATTGGCATTGTAAACCTTGAGTACCGGTTCCTCGTCCCTGAATTTCATGAGCTGGAATATACGTTCGGCGTTATTAAGTGTCACTCCATCGAGCACTATGGGCGTGCGCCCGAAGTTGCTGAAGATACCCCACTCATCATCCACCTTGCAGAATGCGGCACACCCGTCTACCGGATAAGCCTCTATAGAATAGTATTGTGGATAAAATTCCTGAATAAATGGTGCTATACTGTAAAAATTCATATATCTTCAATATTGATTTTGACTTGTGAGCCTTCAATTAACTGCTTTTTGTCATTGAGTTGTACTTTATCAACCCTCACTATTGTTATTTTTCGCTCATCGAGTACGGCACGATTGGTTATGCCGTCGGGATTGCTCTGCGCTTGCGGCCACACATAATAATCCACCCCAATGGTGCTAAAAAATTTTGTGGCGGCCTTTTCGGCTTCAATGTCGGCACTTCCAATCATTTTCTTCACTGTACTGCGTTTACCAGTGAGAACGTTTCCCACATATTTCCTGAACAGTTTACCTTGAACAGTAGCCTCGCCGGGAATATCCTCGCCTAGCTTCTTAGAAGCGCGCTCCACTATTGCTCTATCCACACTTTTGTTAGAGAAGAGGTGGTTGTCGTTTTTGATGCTCGGAATCGTGACAGTGTAAACGTAGAAATCGGTATTTTCAGGCCGTTTTTTGTTGAAGGCATAGTGTGCCGCAGTCTTATAGGCCTCGGTTACATATATGCCGAAGCCAAACTTCACTTTGCCGTCACCTTCAAGTGCATGAGCCAAATCAAACTTTTTAAAAAGCACCGAGGTGCCATGATAAAATGTTTCCATTGTTAAACTATTTTTTTAAGATAACAAACACAATGCAGAACTTGTTTAATAGTGTGTCTACTGGGCACTCCACTTGCTAACCTCAACTAAGAGGCCGCTCACAGGATAAAAAATTAACCTCTTTAACACCTTCTCTCCCGCAGCCTCAAGGGCATCGGTATAGGCATCAAGCTGGCCAGCGTACCATCCAACATAGTGGCTAGATTCAGCATTAAGAATCTCTGTTGGTCCCATTGGGCAAGTCTTAAAGTCAATAATGACATTGCCTTGGGCTGTCTGCCACACAAGATCAATGCTTCCTGTATACACCTGGCCTTCTTTGAGCAAAGTAAAAGGTCGTTCGTGATGAATCTTCATGGCTGGGCCAAACTGAGAGGTTAGTTTGCTTACTAACTTCTCCCATGCATTTTTAATTGCATTGTAATTAGTCAGGAAGGCAGCAAGTCCATAGCTATCGATAAGAGAGGTATAGTAGGATGCATTTTCTAAATTATCTTCAATACCACAAAAAATCTGGTGAATGCAGTCGCCCACATCGGCCATACTCTTTCCAACTAATTTGCCAAGAGGAATGCGATTGCTTATAGTGCAAGACTCCACTACCCCACCCTTCTTTTGGACTGTGCTTGGTGAGATGTATTTGGGCTCGGCATCACATGCTGCCTCTTGATAGGGGATGCGGTGATCCTTCAACTTGTTGGTATCGGTGGCATATTGGTAGGAAAGCATCTCTGTAATCTCGTTTTCTGAGAGTGTATTATTGGCGAAGTTGCATCCAACACCCAGGATGTCTGGTCCATTGTCAGGCTTCACACTATCAAGCCCCACATCTTCCAACCATTGCAAAGAATGGCACCACCTTCCTGGAGCCTGTAGAGCCAGAATCAACACATCCTGAGGTCGCGTCATGCCCACATACAGCAGACGGTTACTCTCATTCAACGATTCTTTCATGACATCCTTAAACAAATTTGACTCTTCAATTTTTTGTTGTATGTCGACAGGCACATTGGCTCTACTCGATCCATAGATGAAAGGTATCACGCTGATATATACCGCTGGGTAAGGATTGATAGCCGATGGCTGTTCAGTATAGTTAAAGTGGACACCATATATCTCTTGTCTTACACACGCATTATAGTCATTTTTCTTCTCATGGAGTTGAGTAAGAATGACATATTTCCATTGAAGTCCTTTACTGCCGTGATAGGTGTGCAGCTGCACTCCATTAGTGTCGCCAGTTTTCACTGGATTCATGACAACAAGATAATCTTTAAACCCGCTCACGGTAGCCGAAAGCTTCATTTGCAGGCAATGCTGCTCATAGGCCCGCGCTGCAAGAATGATGGTGTTCAAGCATGAAGAGTTATCATTATCCTGATCAATCTTCTTCGTTACATTATAGAGATCAAGCTCAATAATCATCGTTTCAACAAGAGACGCTACCGATTGCTGTCTTAACAAAGGCCGCAACTCCAAGAGTCGCTTCACTAATGGCACATCATTGAGATATTCAACTGCTTTGCGCTGCTCATCGGCATCAAGCAGTAGCTTCTCCTCTATGATTTTCTTGGTATCATAGCCTTCTTGTGTCAGCAATGCGATAGTTGCCTTTGCCAATGAGTCTTCATCACTTGCAATCAAATCGAGCAAAGCAAGAACAAGAGGCGTAGATTTCATCTCCGAGATAGGAACACTCTCTTTGCTGGCAGGGATGCCAAATTTGTTTAATGCCAGAGAAAATTTATTCAATGGTTTGTTTGCCCTCGACAACACAGCTATGTCTTTAGGATCAACCCCACTTTTCACAAGATTTGCAATGTGAGTAACTAAAACATCAGCATCGCTCAACTCTCTCAAATCCCAGTAACGTAGTGAGGAAATGTTCTCGACATTGCTACGGTACTTTTTCAGCACGATAGCATCCTCACTAAGTACGCCCGAAAAAGTTCGCTTAAATGTTTCATTGCAAACATCCACAATATCGGGCAGAGAGCGGTAAGACGTGTCCAACTTGTCTGTTTTACAACCGTTCTCACCTTTAGAGATACGGTCAACTACAGCCTTTGTCAAAGTGATGTCGCTACCACGGAATCCATAAATGGCCTGCTTGTAATCGCCCACCCAATAGCTGTGTTCCACCAACTCCGACAGGCGGTCAAAAATTTTCACCTGAATTGGAGAGCAGTCCTGATATTCATCCACAAAAAGGTAACGGAAGTCCTTAGAAATCTCGGAGGCAATATCTTTGTTTTCCAACAGGTCGCGTAGATACTTCTCCATATCGTTATAGTCAAGCAGATTTCTCTCTTTCTTGAAAGTGCTGAAGCGTTCCTTCCAGCGCTCAGCAAGCTCGAACACCAACTTGATGTATTGCTCCTGTTCATTATACACCAAAGGTGAATGCCAAAGCTCAACCAGTTTCTCTCGTATAGCGGTGGCCTTAGGACCACAATTCTTAGGAGTTTTCAACAAAGCAGAAAGACTTTTGTACCAAGCCACATTAGGTTTATTCACACCTCGTTTCAAACGATTAAGTTCCTCAAGTCGATCCCTATTGGCTTGCGTATCCTTTTGAGTCTCAAGAAATGCTTCATGTTCTTCAAACATAGCTGTTAATTGTGATGAGCTATAATTGATGTCAACACCACCATGAACAAACTGACGAATAAAATCAAGTGATTTTTGAATACTTGTTTCGTAGCTATCTATTTCGTAATTGGTAGTATAAGCAATAACTTTCTCTATGTCGGCCTTCCAGAAGTCATAATTAAGTCCTTTTTTCCCAGAATTATAGTCATATACAATTCCCATATTCTCGCAGAACTCATGCAGTTGTTTCAACTCTTTGTCGGTAGGTAAATCCGCTAAAGACTGAGAAACATAAAACTGTGTGTCTTCTTCGGCCATCACGCCCATGTCGGGAGAAAGCCCCATTAAGAACCAATACTTGTTAATCAGCGTGTTGGCAACGCTGTGAATGGTTCCTATCATCGCTTGGTCAAGTTGCGTAGCCTCATCAAAGAGATTATTCTCGTAGAGTACCTTTTTTGACTCTTCTTTCATCTCATTAGCAGCCTTCACCGTGAAAGTCGTCATGATGACCTGGTGAGGTTTAACGCTACCATTCTTAATCAATTCAGCCAAAGTGTGAGTTAGCTTGTAGGTCTTGCCGCTACCTGCGCTGGCATTGATATATGTTACATTTTTCATTGTTGGTCCTCCTTCAATCCTTTGAAAAGTGTGTAATTACTGAAATTGTTTTTATCCTGCGTTCCTGTTTCACCTGCTTTCAACGGAAATAGTTTTTTTGATGCAGTATCATTGTAATAGTCCAGTTCTGACAAGTCGACTCTTTCACCCATTTCCACGATTCCTTGATTCAGCTGATTCTTGCGATAGAGGAACGAGTTGCGAATTTGCTCCACGATATTGTCGTTGTTCTGGGGTTTAATTTGTGTGCAATGCCTTCCATTGAAGAGCTCTTTGCTGTAAAGATGACCTTCGGGCATCAGGAAATAGGCCGTGCGTTGCACAGCATCTTGTTTCTCGTCGGTGAGCATCTTGCGGTAGAGCTCTAACTGTATTGATCTGTTGGCTAATAGCAGATCACGGTGGTAAGATTTTGAAGAAGTCCACTTAAAGTCAAACACCACAGGATGATGATTCTCGTCTTCGAGTGTCATGTCGATAAAGCCAATCATGTCACTATCATTATTGCCGAACAATCCCATGTTAGTCTTCGCCGGTTGCTCGCAGCCGGTAACCGCCAGATTATTCTGGCTTATTATTTCCAAGAGGTAGGTTAGGCATTTGCTCAGCTGCTCCTTCAGCAGCTCGCCATCAAGTCGGTTTTCTGGGAGATAAAGTATTGCGCCACATGCATCAGTAGCCTTTCGCACCTGCTCGTCAAATTCCATTTTGATGCGTTGCTCTATCTCGGCTGCAGTACATGGTTTGTCGTCTCTCGGAGCGAACAAGCTCTCAATGACGGCATGCGCTACCAAGCCTTGGGTTTTCCTTAAATCACTGATGCTACCAGGACCAGTGTTGACGATGTTAAGCATGTGTTCCATCATGTAGTCAAATGGATAATTAACCATTGCGCTGATGATTGTTGGACTCATGTGGTTGGGCCAGCGGAGCAAGTCGGCATGGTCAAATTTAATAAATGGCCCATCATTTTTGTTGTTAGAAACTCTATCAACTTTCTCGGTAGTCTCGTCAAGCAGGTTGGGCTTGATGATGAAATCTTCAAGATTTTTCACCTTACTTTCTAACCACACCATGACCGGATGTTTTGGTACAAGCTCACCATTGCAATAATCAGTGACAACGAGAATCATCTGTTTTTCGGTCATGAAGAAAGGTAACAACTGCATTGCTTGACGATAGGCTATCTCCTTATTCTCATCCCACAAGGTGATGCTGTCTTTTATCTTTTCTCTCTCGGTGGGATAAAGGAAACCGCAATCAAGGTGACGTATATCTCCACCCGCAAAGTTCATCCACACAGTGCGCTTGCTGTGTGCCGCCATCTTCGCCGGAGCATCAATCAACTCGCGACTATAACGCTGAGCGTTATATTGCATGAAAGATTCTCCCTTGTAGAGTGTGCTAATCCATGATTCCACCTGCTTGACTTCGATATATTCACCAGAGCCTGAGGTGTCCATCAGCAACACAAAGGTGTCGCACATCTGCGCCAGGCTGTTCAACTGACTGCACCAGCCTTCGTTGTTAGGTTTCTCGCTCAACACATGCACACGCCCTCTTGCCCACTCCGAGAGGCTGTTGAGGAATTTCTTCAACCTTTTGGTCTCTATGGCATTTCCACCTATTATATCTAATGATGGAAGAAAAGTCTCTACCAATACCTTGCGATTCTCTATCTCTTTGGCTTTGCGCTTCGCAATATCTTGTTCTGATAATTGCGCTTCTTTGTCTTTGTCATGATAGGTATATATTCCTGAGATATAGTCTTCAACCACCTTACGGCACTTGTCATTCCTATACCCACCATTACTTATTATCGCATTGGCAAGAACACGGCCAAAGAATGTGCCAAAAGGCTGCATTGGTGAGTAGAGCCAACTAATCATGCTATGAATGTTGAGTGGTTCTTTCATCATGTCAATGCCAAGTACAAAAAGCTGTAATACTTGCGGTGACGACACATCCATGCTGCTGCCCATTGTGGGCTTGCCCATCATGCGCAGCCAGTTGTCCATAGATTTATTGGCGCCGTTGATCCATAGATCGGCATCTAGCTCATCGCCTTTGAATGCAAGATATTCGTTAGCGGCTTTCTCGTCGGGAAAACTATAGATAAGCAGCGATTTGTCATCCTTATTCAAAGTAACCTTCTCTTTAGACGTTGATTGAAGTAATGTGGCAACGCTACTGAGGTTGCTGCCGGAGGTGTCGCACGGCTTTCTAAGTGTGAGAGTCGCTCCTTTTTTCTCTAATTCCACCAGCAATTCAGCTACCGAAGGATGAAGCAGGTCCACCTCACACGGTAGCTCAATTTCTATGTCATTAAATTGTTGCTGGCTTTCCTTAACTTTTTTAATGATAGACATTAAGCGGTCGGCCATACCAGGGCTATTGAAGGATGTTTCGGTGCCCGATAACACCTCTAGTCTGCCACTTGGTGATGGCGAACTGCCTGGTTTCCATTTATCGAGAATGAGGTTGTCACGCCATGCGAGGGCCTGCTCGGCAGTGCCCAAGTTAGACAATTTGAACGAAGCTGCCAAGGCATTGTTAGTATGCGAATTCATATATTCCGACATAGCCTTAAAATACTTCACTACTCGATGGTGGCTAGGCGAGTCTTCAACATAGACGCCTAGTCGCAGTTCTAGCATACCTATTAACCTCATGGTATCGCACACCATGACATCAATAAGGTGAGTGTGTTCCCCGTTCAACCCGAGAAAGACATGACCTTGAAACTCTGGAGAAAAAAGGATCTTCATAATTATATGTTTTGATTATTATTAGCGGACGCTGCCCATGAGTCGGCAGTGTGAATAAGATTGACTAAAACAGAGAGAACTGAGGCCACAAAATAGCTGTGGCCATAAATCTTGGGGGCGTTTTTGGCCCAACCGCCCATGTGCCAGTGGATAGCCTTCTTCTCTTCATCGGTGAGTTGCAACCCCCAACTAGTGAGTAGGTCAACCGATTTGGTGCCGTGGCTCTTAGTATTATTAGCCCTAAACACACGTGTGTGACGTGGTACACCAAACCACATTTCATATTCGTCCATCTTGCACACATCGTGGAGAAGACTGCACAATATCACGCTATCCTCACCAAATGGCAACTCAATGTTGCTATTCTTCAACTCATTAAAAAGTTTGATTGCTATCTCATATACTTGATAGGAGTGGTAAGCTAGCCCACCAGCGAAGTTGTTGTGAAATTTCACCGATGCGGGAACATTATAAAACCCTCCCTCGTTAAGTTGTTCTATCACATTGTCAACACCTTCACGTCCGGTGCTGCGCAGAAGGTTTCCAATAACATCCCTTAAGTTTTCTAGTTTTATCATGCGGTATTTAAGTTTTCTGCAAATTTACATATATTATTCGACATTAACAAAACTATTATTACTTATTGCTGAACAATTCTACAAGATAGTAAAGTTTATGGCAAGTTACATCTCATTGGCGATTTTTATTATGTCCTGATAGTCGTAGGGTATCCACACCATTTCTCTCACGGCTCCGAGAAGGTGAACTTTGTTGAGTTTCTTCAGGGCCATCAGCATTCTCTCTTTAGGATCGGAATAGAGAAACGTTCTCCACTCTGCTTTGTCGAGGCACAAGATGTCGCAAGTAGGAGTCACTGCCTTGTGAAAAATGCATCTAACGATAATCGTCATTACTTCTTTTTCTTCCATATCTTTATTGTTCTTTAGGTTTGCTAATGTAACTACTAATCATATCGAAAGTGATATCTTCCTCTCCAGGAAAAGTCTCTTGCAGTTGTCTATATCTGTAGTTCCACAGCTCAAATTCAATATCACCGATGCGCTTGTTCAGCGGCATGAGCGTTCGCTGATAAGTGACATTGTCAATCTTACCACTTCTTAAGCTAGCTTTGAGGTTGCGCTTTTGCTCTTTCAGGTCTGCTATCTCGGTCTCTGAGTTAAACTTTAATGTCTCATACTCTTTATAGTATTCTCTAACCTTCTCATCATAGAGCCTCATCAGTGTATTAACGTATTTCTTATTCAAATCTTTAGACCTATGGTCCAACTTTTCCACCTTCTTGTTGAGGCTTATAATCTCATGCTGCATAAAGGCGATGTCAATATTATGGGAATAGTCACTGCCACCGTTGTCTTCTTGATGCAAGATGTCAAGAAGCTGCTGCAACGTGTAGCACTGATAGTTGAACTTTGCTTCAGTGTAGCGAGTGTTTATCTTCATAAACGGGCTCCAACAATCTATGAATGAGCTAACCACCACCTTTCGGCTCTCACCACTTTCTAGCACCTCGCTGCAACTGTTGGATCCACTCAATGGGCTGCCGGCAAGGCAGTAAACAAGGCTGCGCTCTCCGTCATTGTAAGTGCGCATGGCGCCGGCGCAATTCATCCACCACTCAAGATACACCCCCACTGTTGGGTTCCTGAATCCTCCAGTGCCTGTGTAGGCAAGTCCGCTCTGAACAGCCACAGGAGTGAGAAACATGCGGCTGTCGCTGAGAATGCGTTCACGATGAGCAAGAAGGTAGAAAGCATTGTCAAGAAACAACTTCCTGAGCTGCTCTTTTTCCTCATCGGTTGGCTCTGGTTTCCTCGGTTTATCGCTCATGGACAAATATTGCCCCGAGATGTCGAGTCGCACCTCATCGGGAGTGAAATCCTCAATAGGAACCTCCTTTGGATAGCACTCCAGCTGCCTTCCGTCAATAAGGACAATCCCGCCTTGTGGATGTTGTACGTCATCAAACTCAGAGCGGTTTTTACCCTCGGTATCGATATAACCCGATAAATGCTGCTTCATATTGGTGTCGTTATTCATTACTTATTATAAATTACATAATTTCAAATTAAAAAGGTAGTGGCGGCCCTTGCTATGGTCATTAAGCCTTAAATACATTCCTTTGCCTTGCCTAGCAAGGGCAACTGCCTACCTTCAATCAAGTTAATGATCAATTAAAAAACATTCCTTTTCAGTTAAAAACAAATACTAACAATTTAAATCAATTAACTATGGTAACAATCTTTTTCTCAGAATTTTAAAATCCCACACGGCGCATACGGGAGTTGGAATCTTGAATCAGCTCATTGTCGCAGAAGCCGCACAAGGCCTCCATTCTGTCTCCCTCCTCGCCATAGAGGATATTGTTGATAGAGAACTTGCGAGCAACGTTCTCAATTTGTCCGCCACTGAACTCGTAGCTGCTTGCCAACTTCTCCACCTCTTCATTGGTGAGCTCGGGTAACATATTGTGCCAGATGTGCTCACGCACCTCGGCGTCGGGACGCTCAAAGCGAATCTTATACAAGAAACGACGCTCAAATGCCTCGTCAAGGTTCTCGGTGAGGTTGGTGGTGGCAATCAAAATGCCCTCAAGGCTCTCCATTTCTTGCAGAATGATGTTCTGCATAGTGTTGAGCATTTGATCGGCAGAGTGGCTGACATTGGTCAATCGACGACCAAAGATCGAGGCGGCCTCGTTAAAGAGCAGAATGGGTGCCACCTTCGACTTCTTGACGATTTCACGATACTTGTCAAATACCGCCTTCACGTTCTTCTCGCTCTCCCCTACCCACTTGTCCTTGAGGTTAGGCACGTCAACGAGCATAATGTCGCGACCAGTGAGGCGAGCGAGCTGATTCACAGTCTCGGTCTTGCCAGTGCCCGGACTGCCGTAAAACAAGCAAGTGAAAGCACTGCGGAAGTTGTGCTTCTGCATACGCTCGAGAATGCTATTGTAGTTCTCTTGCTCAAAGAACTTGGTCAGCTCGTCAACTTGCTTGGAAACCTCGTTGCCGTAGTAAAGCTCCTTGGGCTTTATCGTAGTGTAAGGTATCACTCCGCTAGCGCGCTCGCTGCCGTTGCCAAAATCAATCTCCTTGAGAAGTCTCTCACGCGCACTCTTGGTGAGACCAATCATTTCAGAATTGGCAATGCCATTGTCGCAACCATGCTCTACAAGCCCACTTTTCATTAACTCGTGAGTGCCGTTGCGGAACACGCGTTTCCACATATTGAACTGAGCAAGGTTTAAAGCACAAATCCAGAATAAATTAATCTTTACAGTGCTCCTATCTTCACAAACCAGAGCGTCGCACAATGCAAGCAGCACAAGCTTGCTTGGAAATGTAACCTTCATTTTGTTGAGTGCCTTCACGAGGGCACATTTCTTGTTTTCAGCAAGCAAGAATTGCACTTCCTCGGTAAACTCTTCGTTGTCGATATCACGATCAAAGGCTCTAGAGACAATCTTGTGGATACAAGAGAGCAGCGCACTAGAGTCAAGCCCCGAAGTTGACTCGTGCTTGAAATCTTTGTTGCGAGACAGCTGAATGAGCACCTTAGTGGGTACCGAGAAGGAGATTCCTCTAAAGTTGTCGTTGATCTTAATAAGGTGAAGGCGCTCAAGCTTCTTGAACTCAGAGAGCAGCGACAATGCTTGCGCTGTGCTAATCGACACTCTATCGGCCAATTCACTAATTTCCAAATCCTCGCCACGGTTTACACACACCGAGAGCAAAATAGCTTGCAACTCACTGATACCTACACGCTTTGCAAGATACTTTATCTCGGGCATAGCTCCCTTTAATTCGGCCTTGTCAAGTCCGCTGTCTTTGGCAACCATATCAATGCGCTCAATTGCTTGCAGCAGCGACGTAGGGGCTGGACTGAACCCCATAATGCGCAGCTTCTCCTCGCCTTCTTGGTCATCATTTAATACTTCCATCTCGATGTCATTCTTCACCTTTTCAATAAGATTCTCCTCGGTTGTAATGTCTTCAATTTTAATGTCTTCGCTTTTGATGATTTCTTTCTTTTTCATAAAACAGTATTTTTTAACCACAGAAAATATATTAAACTCCCTTCCTCATTCCTAATTTGTGTCTCTCACCAAAGGGTGCCTAGGCACCCTTTGGGATAAACACCTCTACCTAGAATAATCCACTAAATGTGAACCCGAACATTATGGCAACAACTGCAAGTTTACGCTACATTAGCGATTCTATTCACTGGTCTCAGATTTCTCATTCCAAGGAATGCCTTCATGAGCAAATCTGATTCGGCATTAGTCAAACGGTACACTTCAACAATGTAACGGTTTTGATCACGGACAATCATTTTATCATATCCGTGCTTCGACAGATAATTCAAGAAACGAATGAAATGCACATAAGAAGCAGTGACAAACTTGCAAAAATCCGAACCTACCTCTTTAGAAACACGGCGTTTCTCTTCATTCTCGCTCAACTCAACGTTCTCAACTTCCTCTACTCTCTCGTAAAGATCCTCATTAAAAGACTCAAATGGGTCTTTGTCAACGCTACCATAAGTGACAAACTCGTCAAACACTTCTGTAAAAGAATTGTCCATAAATAATTAATTTTTAAGTGATTACAAAAATTTATAACTTCATTTTCTTATTTCTAAACTCGTTTATCAGCAATTTTTAATTGCCACTCAAAGAATATGTAATTAATATAATGATATTTTTTTAGATTTCCAAATTTTTTGACTTAATAAATCTTAAATTACTGGAAATTTTTTACACATTATATATAATCTAACACAACACCTTTCACACTAGCGATTTTAATTATCGGTACATACAAGTTATAAATAATCTTTCTATTTACAAAATTTTTTTCTTTAAAAATTCTTAATACATTGCATTTTTTTTCAAAAAAGTTGATTCAAGACTAATTTATTCCTACGTTTTAAGGCGAAGGCATAGCCACACCGCGAACATTATGCTTTCAAACACAATATTCCCGTTGTCAAGGGACGTGATTAAGATTCAAACGTTACTTGGCCGCTTGAATGGTTTCACTCAGAGAAAACGAGATAGGCAGCTCTTACACCTAGACGCCAAAACTGCGTCGGCAACTTCTAGTAAGAATAGCCCACTTGCAATAGGTTTAGTTAAGTTCGTATAATACATTAAAGCCTTTATGTAAAATTTTGAATGATAATTAATTAGTGAATTAATCTCAAACCGCGTCAATTTACCACCGTGGCAACACCGCTGCACTCTCAAAGGGTGTGACTTCCACTTGGCTATGTGGCCGTCGAAACGCGCATGGTAACGCACGTCTTATGCTCGGTTGGTCCAGTACTTAAACTGCCTCGTAACGCTTGGTGCAATTTTCACCCTTCGTAGGGGTTGAAAATTCAAGTACACAAATAGTGTTTTATTCGATACGCTGATCGTCTCTTCAATCATCACAACAAAGGAACGAAAAATATTTGACATTTCCAAATATTTCAGCAACAAAATTCATTTTAGACCTCATTTTTCCGTCATTTTTTTCTACACATTATTATATATAGAGCAAACAATATTATAAAATCAAGACGAACATAATTGGCTATGACCTAATTAGGTTTAACCTCTATCTCTGCATTTACACAGAACCGGCCATTCAACCTGATGGACGACCTCGATTTGTGATTCACAAAACACAAACTCAACTATAATGCAAAAAAAATTGCCAAAATAGTTGCAAAACAAGAAAAAATTTACTATCTTTGTGCAAGAATATATGTTTTTCAGAAAAATCACCGTATTGACAATGACGACAAGATGCCAATAAACAACGTTTTTGGCATAGGGGATCAAAAGTAAAAACTATCATCATCGCATTGGCAAATTAGGTAAAAGATAGTTGTATCACTATTTTGTTTTATACAAATAAAGTTTCTATTTTACAGTCATTATCTTTAATTTAAAAATAATAAACATGAAAATCAATGATTTCAAATTCATCGATTCTAAGAATCGCACCAAATTTCGCGACGTTCTTAACCTAAACTTAAAGGAATATGTTGCTTGGTACAATGAAAAACAACCAAAGAACAAGCCATTCAAAGATCTGTATGACGAGGTGGTTGATTATCTCAAACTGCCTCATAAAGAGGAATATGAGACTCCCAAAACTATAGATCCTATAGTAGTGAAGTTAAATAAAATTCCTACTAACGAGATAAGGTTTTATGTGAAAAACACCAACTATAACACAGTGAGTAGATTCTTGCCGACACTGGGAGCATTGTATGAATTTAAGTCTGATTTTAGGAACAGAAAAAGACCCAGATGGCATAACGATGCCCTTAGTTATCAAGAAACACTAAAAGAGAAATGTGATACCATAATAGAGAATTATCTTAATTTCGAATTAATCAAAAGCATTCCTGCAACCATCAATAAAGAACTAGGCTTTGCCGAGAATCTCCAAAATGCAATCAAGGAACTGCTCAAAAATATTAAAGACCGAAAAGATAATAAGAAATATGACTTAAAATGGTGTGACCATAACCGACTTCACATTCTAAAATCTTACTACCTTGAAAGAAAAAGCGATGATGAGATTGGATTAGAGCTAGGATTCTCCACTAAAAGGCCTGGTGAGAGACCTAGGCAAATTCGTAAAGAGTTCCTCAATGAATTTGAGAACGGCGTGAAAATTTGTTCTAACCTATGCATCAACGATGATTTGAAGCAATGGATTGAGACCATCAAAAAGCAATGTGTATTTAATTCCAGGTCGTTTCTCGAAAGGATTGCCGGAATAAAAGATAAAGACGAATTAGATCCTTTAAATCTTGAGCTCGTGAATGTGACTAAGGACATTCAATTTGTAATTCCAAAAGAGACAAAGGGCACTTATGAGGATCTTTCTACTTGCATCATCGAAGAGCTTCGAAAGGTTATTGTGCCTTCTACCCCATCATCAATCTTCGAAAAGATCATTTCATCTGATAAATATCAAAAAATAACCGCTTACTTTGAGGAAGATTTCATACACAACGTCATCACATGCCCTGAGATTGTTGACATAATGGACAACGGAAAGATAAGAATCAAAGACAAACTGCAATCTAATGAGCAAAAAGCGGCTTCTTTGCTGTATGATTTGTGCATGAAATATGGCACCGCAACCAAGAAACAACTGTCGGATGAGTACCAAAAAAGGTATAATGTCCCCTACACTAGCACTTCCACTCTTAAAAGATTCGGCTTTAACCCTGTTCAACAACGCGGCACAATTTGGCACTATGGAGGCAGCTTGCCAACCCTTCTTGATGCGGTGAAAGAGTATATCAATAATAACAAAATATTCTATTACAACGATATCACTTCTTATTTAGAAGACAAAGGTTACGTTATAACCAGCTCTATTAGGATATATATCACCAACTCGTGCAATGTTGACACCAAAGATAATCAGCACTTCTGCCACCGAGACTATTGCGATGATTATCCCGAGTTTTCTTGGCGCTCGCAATCTCGATCAGGTCTATGCAACTGGGTTCTAAACCAAGTGAACGACATAATTGCTACAGAGAATGAAGTACACATTAGGAATGCGCTTAGCTACATCGAAAAACAAGCAGAGAACACTGTTTTCGCGAGAGATATTAGAACTAGAGCCTCTTTCACCATAAAATTATATTGTGGTGATGACAAACCCTTCATTCTCGAAAATGACATAATAAGGAAAAACCACAAGATTTACGAACGGACCGACTTCGAAACTATTGGGTTGAGGGGTGAAAAATATGCCTTCTACAAAACCATCAGAGCCATTGTGGCTAACGAAATCAAGAAGCGCGAAGATGGAAGGCTATTATTGACCGATGCTATTAAACTGATAAATGAGAGCATCGAAGAGCAACAAGAGAGATATGCTGTCATTAGAGCTATTGAGAACAAACATTTGCCAGACATTGGCCTAGAATTGTGCACTATCAACGGCAATCGATATATAGTGAAATCTAGCGATTGGGCATCTGTTCATGATGAGTCGGTGTATGTAGTAAGAACTGCCTGTTACGATAAAAAAGAAACCATTGAAAGCGAGGAGCTAACCTATCAAAACCGGCCTTCTATTTCTTATAGGCTCACTATTGATTGGGAACTTTTGCAAAATGATCTTGTACGCGAATTGAACGGATACACTAATTTGATGAAACAGGAAAATGTAGATTTAAATGATGCCGCAGCCAGGTTTATTGATTTCATAAGAAATTCTAATAATACCAATCTCTCAAGCCGACTACCACAGAATTTATATGAATTTTTCCGTGCTAGAAATGACTGCTTCGACCGAGAAACTTATTTCTTCAATCTTGCCATTTTCTATGAAGGGCTGTTATATGATATCTTGAAACGAAAAGGCGAACAAGTACCAAAATACGGACTGAAAGAGGCGGCTTTAGAATTCCCTATTTTGTCCAGAGCTTTAAGCCTACCTTGGCAGCAAGCTAATGGCTTTGACATAATATTTAAGAACCTCTATAATAAAAGAGAAAATCTCATACACGGAGGCTCTATTGACTTGAATTCGGCTGATATTGCTAAAAGTATTTTAGACTTCACAGCACTATACATTTACACCGTAGCAAAATATGCGTAACACAGCCACCAGCGGCAACTGTGAACAGTGAAATATAAACTCAGAACTGTGAACTATGAAATAAAAACTCAGAACTGTGAACTATGAAATAAAAACTCAGAACTGTGAACTATGAACTGTGAACTATGAACTGTGAACTGTAAACTGTGAACTGTAAACTGTAAACTCTCCCCTCCCCTATTTTATGCTAACAAATTGTTATACAGTGTAGTTATCTTGTTATAGAAAGTGTCGTAGTTGAGTTTGGAGTCAAAGTCTTGCTTTGCCTGCGCTCCTAATTTCAGCCTCAGTTCCTTGTCGTTGCAAAGTAGCAAGATTGCCTCGGCAAGTTGCTCAGAATTGTTGGGTTTCACGAGCAAGCCGTTCTTCTTATCCACTACATACTCTGGTTGAGCCCCATTGTTGGTGGTGATGATGGGCTTGCCGTGCTTCATATACTCAAGGTTGCTGATACCCTGCACCTCGGCAATGGTAGATGGCTGCACGCCAAAGTCGCATTGTTTGAGATATTCATGCACATTGCGTTGGAAACCAAGCAGTTTTACGTTTGAAACGAGTTTATTCTCAATGATAAAGCTCTTGATACGCGACAAGGCTTTGGGCTGGCCTTCACCAAGTAATACTAGCTTATACTTGTAACGGTCGATAAGCGTCAATGCTTTGAGAAGCACATCTACGCCTTTGTCTTTGCACAATCGGCTATGGAACATGATTAATGCCTGATCAGGACGCATCGACAGCTCTTGCCGCAAATTAGGCACATGAGCTTGCGCGCTGGTATCGGTATTTAGCACACTCTCAGGAATGACTAGTGTCTGCTGCTTCTTGATGCGCGGCGCGTGAGAGGCAAAGTAGTCATAGGCAAACTGCGACACAAAAACATATTGGTCAATGCTGCGGTAAATCTTTTTAGACACATAGTTTAGATTTGGTTTCTTGAGACCGTGAGGAGTGAACACCACCTTAGTGTTGGGGTTGTCGCTGATAATGCGAGCCATCACTGCGGTAAGTGCATCACGATAGGAATGCACATGCACTATGTTCTTGCCTTTCTTCAACATCCTCGCAAGCCTTACCGGACTGTCGAAATCTCTGATGCCCTTGAGTGGCAAAATAGAGACTGGTATGTCCATCTTCTGAAACTGCTCGATGATGTCATCGTTTTTGGCACTTACCACCTCGACATAGAAATTTGGGTCGTGACGCATGTGATCTACCAGGTCGCTAGCATATCGCTCTGCCCCACCCCACGTCTTGTTGGAAACTATATGAAAAACATTAATCATGATAACTCGTTTTTATGGTATAAAAAAAATTTTCACGAAGATAGCGGTTTTTTCTTAATTGGAAAAATGTAAACCATTTTTTTTGAAAAACTAACCAAAAATAAGCTGTCAAGAGCCGTATATTTGCCCGAAATTTTGGAAAAGAGTTCAAAAAAAGCGATTAAATCGCAATAAAAAATGTGATTTTGAGGCTGAACTAATTGATAAACAGTGCTTTAATGTGAAACATAGTAACTTCCTCAAAAAAACCAGAAAAACTGAAAAATGCACCACTCCCCTACTTTTTCTTGTTTTTTGTGATGAATTCAAAGATTATTGACAAAACCAAGCAAAGATGATGAAATTAATCTCTTTTGGGAATTTGTTTTTATTTGTTGAATTATTTTTGAAGAATTTACTTGTCGTTAGTGCTTGCTAAAGCTGCGATGATTACTCTGGCTCTAGCGGCGCCAACCACCATCGAAATCTCTGCCTCGCTGGCCTCCTTGATGCGTTTCACGCTCTTGAAATGCTTGAGCAGCAACGTGCGTGTCTTGGGCCCAATGCCCTTTATATCATCGAGCGCACTGCGCACTTGCGACTTGCTGCGCTTGTTGCGATGATGAGTGATGCCAAAGCGGTGAGCCTCGTCACGCAGACGTTGTATTACGCGCAGCGTCTCGCTGTTTTTGTCAATATAGAGCGGCACACTGTCGCCAGGAAAATATATCTCATCAAGGCGCTTCGCAATGCCTATGGTTGCTATTTTGCCACGCAGTCCTAACTCATCGAGCACCTCAACAGCTGCATTGAGCTGTCCTTTTCCACCATCCACTACTAGCAACTGTGGCAGTTCGGCACCCTCGTTGAGAAGCCTTGAATAACGTCGCTCTATCACCTCGCGCATTTGTGCGTAGTCATCGTTTCCTGCTGCCTCCTTTATATTGAAGTGCCGATAGTCTTTTTTCGATGGCTTAGCGTTTTTAAATACCACACACGATGCCACGGCATTGGTTCCCGAAATGCTACTGTTGTCGAAACACTCAATGTGTCGTGGAAGCTCAGTGAGATGAAGATCCTTCATCATGGTGGAGAGTGTGCGTGTTGCACGTTGCTCGGGGTTTAGTTTCTCCATCATTTTCAGTTTCTCGGTGCGATATTGCTCGGCATTCTTGAGCGAAATCGCCACGAGTTTACGTTTGTCGCCACGCTGCGGCACCACATAGTCGATGCCCTCAATCTCAACATCGGGGACAATATTGACTAAAATCTCCTTCACTTTGTCGTGCTTATAGGTGTCGCTGAATCGCTCCCGCATATCGCGCACGGCAGTAGATAGAATTTCCTCGGCTGTTTCATCGCTCGCCGCATCTTGAAATTTATACTCCACAGTCAAACTTTGCACAATGGCTCCGTTGCGCACATGCATAAAGTTGACGTAGGCAGCCCCATCGTCACGTACAATCGAGAACACATCCACGTTGTGAATTGTCGGGTTCACGATTACCGATTTTGCTCGGTAATTTTCCAGAAGTTGGTACTTGCGTTTTAAGAGTTCGGCCTCCTCAAACTTCAATTCTTCGGCTCTTGCCATCATTTCTTGCATCAAAAAATCGCTCACCAGTTTGGTGTCGCCATTGAGAATTTTGATGATGTCGTCGATATATTTTGAATATGTTTCATGTGAAACAAAACCCTGGCAACAACCTTCGCAATTCTTGATGTGGTATTGCAAGCAAAGTTTATATTTGCCACTTTCCACATTTTCTTGGGTGAGAGCATGGCGGCAGGTGCGGATAGGGTAGAGGCGCCTGATGGTATCGACCAGCGCATGAGCCACCTCAGTTTTGGGATATGGCCCGAAATATTTTGCGCCTTTCGTGTGCTTTTCTCGGGTTAAGAAAACACGAGGAAACAGATCTTTTGTGACACAAATCCAAGGGTAGGATTTGTCGTCTTTAAGTAAAACATTGTAGCGCGGCTTATATTCCTTGATAAGGTTGTTCTCAAGATCTAGGGCTTCTTCCTCGCTGTTGACGACGATATATTTCAAGTCCCAGATGTTACGCACAAGCAGATTGGTGCGCACCACCGGATGCACGCGATTGAAGTAGGAACTCACTCGCCGCTTAAGGTTCTTAGCCTTTCCCACATAAATAACCGTGCCTTCCTGGTTCAGGTATTGATACACACCCGGACTGGAAGGCAACAGCGATATTTTAATCTTTAACTCGTCGCGCAATGTTTTGTTGAGAGGTTAGGGGTTAGAGTTGAGAGGGGAGAGTTTATAGTTCATAGTTTACAGTTAATAGTTCACAGTTGAGAGTTTAGAGATTTTGCATTGTACATTATGCATTGTGCATTGTGCATTGTGCATCGCATTACAATTTCACTCTCTCGAAGTCAAAGAGCGATGTAACCTCGACATCGGCGGGGAAGAGTTTACGACCGTTGAGGAAGCCTAGTTCGCAGATGAAGTTGACATAAATCTTAGAGGGATTCATGGTCTGCAACAAGTCAAGGGCGGCGGCCATAGTGCCACCTGTTGCGAGCAGGTCGTCATGCATGAGCACCACGTCATTCTCGTTGATGGCATCCTCGTGAATCTCGATTGTGTCCTCTCCATACTCTTTGGTATAGGTCTTTTTGATAGTCTTTGCAGGGAGTTTGCCGGGTTTGCGCAAAGGCACGAAACCAGCACCCAATCTCTCGGCAAGAATAGCTCCAAAGATGAATCCGCGAGCCTCAATGCCCACCACCTTAGTTATGCCCTTATCGGCATAAAGTTCAGTCAGCGCATCGCACATGATGCGCATCGACTCTGGATCCTTTAATGCTGTTGTGAGGTCTTTG
>JAEEGL014077073.1_pt1 | contig 20438 bp, 17 predicted proteins | sample 9134231 | NCBI WGS metagenome assembly JAEEGL01 (sample SAMN16246548, study PRJNA631951) | gut metagenome | biome: gut microbiome; feature: rumen; material: fiber-attached | host: Bos | place: Iran: Karaj | collected 2018-10 | reverse complement strand
TCTCATAAAGACCTTACTCAACTGGCAAAGGAAATCCGTAAAACAATAATTGACGTTGTTGGAAAAAATGGCGGACATCTTGCAAGTAATCTTGGAGTGGTGGAATTAACTATTGCTCTTCATAGAGTTTTTGACAGTCCTAAAGATGCCATTATCTGGGATGTAAGCCATCAGTGTTACGCTCATAAACTTTTGACCGGTCGTTATAAAGAATTTACAACTTTAAGACAAAAAGGCGGATTATCAGGCTTTACAAACACAAGCGAAAGTCCTCATGATTTTTTTATAAATGGTCATTCTTCAACATCCATTTCTTCTGCCCTGGGACTTTTGACTGCCCGTGAATTAAATAATAATCCTGGAAAAGTTATTGCCGTTATTGGAGACGGAGCATTAACTGGTGGAATGGCATACGAAGCACTGGAACATGCTGGTCAACTTTCGAAAAATCTGATTGTAGTTTTAAATGATAATCAGATGTCTATTGACCATAATACAGGTTCTGTTTCAAGATATTTAAGCCGTCTTTCAATGAGCGGACGTTATCAGTCTTTCCGTTACAAAGTAGATAAAGCAATCGATAAAATACCATATCTTTCAAGACCTCTGGAAAAATTTATTTTTCGTTTTAAGCGTTCTCTGAAGGGTCTTTTCCTTACAAATAATCTTTTTGTTGATTTAGGTTTTGAATATGTTGGACCTCTTGATGGACATAATGAAGCAAGTCTGGAAAAAGTATTAAAAAGAGTTTCTAAACTTCACCGTCCTGTGGTTGTTCATGTCGTTACAAAAAAAGGAAGGGGCTATAGTCCTGCCGAAAATAATCCTGAGTTATTCCATGGAATTGGTCCTTTCCAGATTAGTGATGGTACTGTAGAAAAATTTGATGCATTAAGTTTTACCGAAGCGTTCAGTAATATTATTTGTGAAGAAGGTGAAAAAAATCCTGATATTGTAACTATTACTGCTGCAATGGCAAAAGGTACAGGCTTATCTGCATTTTCTCATAAATTCCCGGATAGATTTTTTGATGTTGGAATTGCCGAAGAACATGCTGTAACTTTTGCAGGTGGACTGGCAAAGGGGGGAAAAATCCCGGTAACCTGCATTTATTCAACTTTTATGCAGAGGGCTGTAGATCAGATTTTTCATGATATAACTTTACAGAAAGCTCATTCAATTTTTATGCTCGATAGAGCAGGAGCAGTACCGGCAGATGGTGTAACTCATCAGGGAATTTTCGATATAGCACTTTTCCGCCCTGTTCCGGGTATTGAACTTTTAACTGCAAGTTCTGCAAATGATTTGAAACTGCTTTTCAGATGGGCTGTTGATAAGGGTACTTCTGTTGTAATCAGATATCCAAAACTTTCCTGTCCTACTGAAATACCTCAGTTTTCAACCCCTGTAGAATTTGGTCGGGGAATTTTCATTCCTTGTACTGAATATGTAATTGGAAATATTTCCGAAGCATCTCTTGAAAATCATAAAAATAAGATTCTTGTAGTTGCAACTGGCGGAATTTATTCTGAAGTTCAAAAAGCCATTCGTTCTGTTTTGCTTAGTAATGGATACGCAGATTTATATCTTTTGCGTTTTATAAAACCTCTTGATGAAACATATTTTCTTGAACTTGCAAAAAAATACTATGGTGTTGTTTTTGTAGAAGATGGGGTAATTACAGGCGGTATTGGAGAATACTTAAATGGTCTTCTTGCAAAAAATTCTTTTACAAATACAAGAGTTCTTGGTTTTGAGGACAAATATTATAGCCATGGAACAAGGGAGGAAATTCTTGAAGAATCAGGACTTTCTTCTGTACATATAGAAAAGGCAATAAAATCATGCAGCAAATAAAAATATCATCAAAAGTTATAAAAACTGAACGTCCTGCTTTTGTAATGGGTATTGTAAATGCTACTCCAGATTCATTTTATGATAAAAGCAGGGGTGGTTTAGAAAGAGCTTTTTCATTAATTGAAGAAGGGGCCGATATTATCGACATTGGTGGAGAATCTACCAGACCAGGCTTTATTCCTGTTTCTGCGGAAGAGGAAATTAAAAGAATCATTCCACTGGTAAAAGAAATCAAAAAGAATTCAGATGCAGTTATTTCTGTAGATACGCAAAAGTTCGAAGTGTTTAAGGCGGCTTTCGAAGAAGGTGCTGAAATCTGGAATGATGTTTCTTTTTTACCTGATTCAATGGCTGATAGAGATAAAGCTTTGGATTTTATTGCAAAAAATAATTTTACTTATATTTTGATGCATAACGGTCAGGGTGATATTAAGAAAGTTTGCAGCGAAATTGATGAAAAACTGCAGCTTATGAAGGAATATTCAATTTCTCCTGAAAAAATAATACTTGATCCTGGTATTGGTTTTGGAAAAAGCAATGAAGAATCAATAAATATCATAAAAAATACAAATCTTCTTTGCCAGAAAAATTTTCCTGTATTAATGGCTCTTTCAAGAAAACGCTGTATTGGTCAGATGACGGGCCGGGAGGTTGGTGAAAGACTTTCCGGAACTCTTGCAGCAAATATGCTTTCTGTTGAAAAAGGAGCTCTTATTGTCAGAGTGCATGATGTTTCTGAAACAATAGATGCTTTAAATGTGATGAAATATCTTCAATAATGATGTAGAATATTTTACAAATGTTTGTTGAAAGATTTTTACATATTTATGATTACATAAGACCTGTTCTTGATGTAGTAGTTCTTACTTTTCTTCTCTACAAAGCCTATGACTTTATTGTAAAAACAAATGGCTTACAAATGCTTAAGGCTCTGGTAATTCTTGCTATAGCCTATGCAATTGCTTTTTTCCTTGATTTACAGACCTTACTCTGGATCTTAAAAATGATGGCTCCGGCTCTGGTTGTTGCTTTTGCACTTGTATTCCAGCCTGAAATTCGAAAACTCTTTTTACGAATAGGGCAAAACGGATGGTTTGCATTTGGTAAACGTTCAAAACACACATATGTAGATGCTGTTTTGATTGCTGCTGAAATCCTTTCGAATCAGCGGCGAGGAATGCTGGCTGTTTTTATGCGTCAGACCCAGATGGAAAATATAATTCAGACTGGAACCCGATTAAATGCAGATCTTTCATCGAGTCTTCTTCTTACAATTTTTGGAAAAGATACTTCTTTGCATGATGGAGCCTGTTTTATTCAGGGAAATAAACTGATTGCAGCAGGATGTTTTCTCCCTACCAGTGATAACTACACAATTAAAAAGACTTTCGGAACCCGTCACCGAGCCGCACTTGGCCTTTCTGAAGTTACTGATGCGGTAGTTCTGGTTGTTTCAGAAGAAACCGGAGCTTTAAGTCTTGCATATGATTCAAAATTAAATTATGACCTTTCTTTATCTGAAGTCAGAAAGGTTCTTGAAAACTTACTTGATATTACACCTGAAGAAAGAGTTCTGGAGGATAGTGTTGATGAACAGAAAATCAATAATTGATAAACTCCTGGACCGCTGGTATATCAAGTTCTTTTGTCTTGTAATATCAATTCTTCTTTTAATTTATCATCAGACTTCAATGATTGAAAAAAAGACTTTTACTATTCCTCTGCATGTTATTGAAGATGGTATTGTTCTTCATGTAGGAAGCCTGCAGAGTTCTGTTGCGGTTGTTATTCGTACTGATCCTGAAAATATGAAAACAATCATGAATTCTGATATCAGAGCTTCTATCAATCTGAATACTATTACAAAAGCCGGAGACCATGAAATTCCAGTTGATATTTCAATTTCTGAAAAACTTATGGAACTTGATCCTTTTGAATTAAGGGTAAAAGAGCCTACGGTAAAAGTTTCTGTAGATTTGAAAGGAATAAAATATGTAAAACTGGACCCTTCAATCATTGGAGAAGTTGCACATGGATATACTATTTCTGAAATAAAAATGAATCCTTCTTCAGTCTTGATTTCGGGTCCTATGTCAATTTTAGATTCTCTGGATTCAATTCCTACTACAAAAATCAATGTTTCAAATGCGGAAAAAACTTTTACAACAGAGACTAATTATCTTCAGAATACAAGTTTGTATAAGGTTGATGAAGAAGGTCCTTATAAAGCAACAATTATTGTGGAAGCAGAACCATACGAAAGAGAATTTAGTCAGATTTCAGTTGAAGTTTTGAATCTGCCGGAAAATCTTGAAATTTCAAGAGATCTTCCTTTAGTAAATGTTAAACTTGCCGGTGTAATGCCTGTTCTTGAAACATACAATCTTTCAAGTCATTTCGTTCAGCTGGACTGTTCAAAAATAACAGAACCAGGCGAGTATGAACTTAAATTAAAATACAATATCCCTAAGAATTTTGATTTGGTTGAAGCTCCTTATCAAAATATTTTAATTTCCGTTGTGGAAAAAACAGAGGGTGGTGAAGAAGCTTCTGAATCTTCAGGGGATTAGTAATGATTTACGGTATAGGTACTGACATTACTTGTGTAAAACGTTTTGAAAAATGGATTAATAATCCAGAAATGATTTCCCGATTTTTTAACAGTAAGGAAATTAATTTCAAAGGAAGTCTTGCTTCTCAGTGTCAGCATATTGCCGCTCGTTTTGCAGCTAAAGAGGCCTTTTCAAAAGCATTGGGAACTGGACTTATTTACGATTTGAAAGATTCTTACATCATTAATGATAAAGAAGGAAAACCTGAATTAATTTTAGAAAATTCTGCAAAAGCTCTTTTTGAAAAGCATTGTGGAAATTGTAATGACTATAAAATTCATGTATCTTTAAGTCATGAAAAAGAATTTGCTCAGGCTTTCGTAATTATTGAAAAAATATAGGGGGATAAAATGGCAACTTCAAGCAAAAAAAAGGATTTAGACCCAGGTAAAAAGCCTGCAATTTCTTACTGGTCAAAAGATAAATGTATCTGTCCTGTCTGCAAAAAAGCTTTTGAAAGAGAAATCATGCGTAGTGGTAACGGACGTATGATTGCCGGCAGTTTGACTGAAGAGTTGCACAGAAATTTTGAACCTTCTGCAAAATACGGACGTGTATATCCTTTGATTTACGAAATTGGAGCCTGTCCTTTCTGTTATACAGCCTTTTTCTGGAATGATTTTACAGAAAAAATTACCAATGAAGATGGCGACAAGCTTTTTGAACATTCTGAAAAGCGTAAGAAGGCCTGCGAAGAAATCTTCCCTTATTTTAATTTGAAAAAAGAAAGAACTCTTTATGATGGAACTGCAATGTATTATCTGGCTCTTATGACTTATGACGATCTTGATGTTTACGCAATTCCAACCATGAAAAAGGCAATTATTTCTTTAAGACTTGCCTGGCTTACAAATGAAATGAACTTACGTTGTGCAGGTCATAATTTCGATATCGTTTCAAAAATGTTTTACAGTAAGGCTTTGTTCTTCTACCAGCAGGCAGTTATAAACGAAACTAACCGCGTAGAAAAATCATCTACCCTTGCTAATATGGGCCCTGATATGGATAAAAATTATGGCTGGGATGGTGTTATTTATCTTTGTGGTCTTCTGGAATATAAATACGGTCAGCAGGATGATATTCAGCTCCGTCTTAAAAAATTAAGTGAATCTAAAACAGCTATTGCACGTATTTTTGGACTTGGAAAATCTTCAAAAAATAAACCTGGTCCTTTACTGGAACATGCCCGCAATCTTTATGATAATTTGTCTAAATTAGTTAACGATGATGACTTCTAATCGAAATATACTGTTAACTATTTCATACGATGGAACCGATTTTTGTGGCTGGCAGCGTCAGGATAATGTTGATGGCGGTCAGGCACAGAGAACTGTTCAGGGCGAAATAGAAAAAGCTTTAGAAAAAATACATAAAGAAAAAACTCCTCTCTATGGTTCAGGCCGTACCGATTCTGGTGTACATGCTCTGGGACAGGCTGCAAATTTTTATTCACCACTTGCATCAATGCCCGCTGAAAATTACATACGGGCTCTAAATTCCTTTCTTCCTTCAGACATCAGAATTATGGATTCAAAAGAAGTTTCTGAAGATTTTTCAGCCCGTAAATCTGCAACAAGCAGGGTGTATCGGTATTTTATTTCTTATTCAAAAACAATTGCTGCAAATAATTCCCGTTTTACCTGGAGTGTAAATAACTATACTCCCAATCTTGAGCGTTTAAATAAATACTGTGAATGTCTCAGAGGGGAACTTGACTGTTCATCTTTTGCTGCTTCTGGAGATGACAGTATTTCAAGTAATCGTTATATAGATGATGCTCATTTTTTTATTCAGAAGGATTTATGGGGGAATGATCTTCTGGTTTTTCAGATTGAAGCAAATGCTTTTTTATGGAAAATGGTCAGAACTTTAACCGGAACTATTGTAAATCTTGATAAGGCAAATAAACCTGAAAATGCACTTAAAGAAATACTGGATGCTAAAGATCGTACAAAAGCTGGTCTTACAGCTCCACCAAATGGTCTTTTCTTATATGAAATAAAATTTGATGGTATCCGCCGTCATGTTTAATTTTTTACAATAAAGTTACAGGATCTACATCATACTCAATGTAAACATTCTGGTCGTGTCTGTAATCAAAAAGCAGTTTTCTTGCGGCTGCCTGCAGGGGGAGTATTGATGTCCCTTTTAGAAGAATCTGATAACGCCAGTATGAATTAACTCTTTCTAAAGGACATTCTGCCGGCCCTATAATTTCTGCACCTTTTGGCATATTTGCCTGCAAAATTTTTACTGCATCCATTGAAGTTGCTGCTGCAAGATTTTTGTTAAAACTTCTGAATACCAGGCGTAGTAAACGGGAATATGGTGGAAAGTCTAACATCTGTCTTTGAGAAAGTTCATAATCATAAAAATCACTTGTTTTATTCTGACAGGCATACAAAACAGGCTCTCTTCCAGGACTATAAGTCTGTACTATAACTTTTCCATCGGGGAAATATCTTCCGGCTCTTCCTGCTACTTGTGTGATAAGAGAAAAAGTTCTTTCACCAGCCCTGAAGTCCGGCATATGAAGCCCCGCATCGGCAAGGATAATTCCAACCAGCTGTAAATTGGTGAAATTCAAACCTTTTGCAACCATCTGGGTTCCAAGCATTATATCGTATTTTCCCTGCTTAAAATCTTCCAGACTGTTTAAGAGTTCTTCTTTATTTTTAAGAACATCTGTATCAATTCTAATTATTCTTGCATTTGGAAATTTTGCCCTTGTTTCTGCTTCAATAAATTCTGTACCGAAACCGGAAGAACCTATATCAAGCGAACCACATTGTGGACAACTTTCTGGAGGAATTGCTGACCATCCGCAGTAATGACATCGTAAACGGTTTTCATTTTTATGATAGGTGAGTGGAACTGAACAATTTTTACAGACCAGCTCATATCCGCAGGAATTGCATCTGAAAAAGTGGGTAAAACCCCGGCGGTTTAAAAATAAAATAACCTGATGTTTTTCTTCCAGAGTTTTCCTGATATTTTCTTCAAGTGGTTTTGAAATACATCCATCATTTTGAAAATAATTTAAATCTACACAAGAGATTGATGGCATTTGTCCGCCAGCAAGTCTTTTTGTTAATGTATGGCGGATAATTGTCCCTTTTTTCATGCCGTACCAGGCTTCTACAGAAGGTGTTGCACTTCCCATTAAGAGGGGAATTTTCAGAGTAGAACAGCGGTGCATGGCAACCTGTCTTGCATGGTAGCGGGGATTGTTTCCTGATTTGTAGGAACCATCGTGTTCTTCATCAATAATTATTAGACCTGGATCTGGGAGTGGGGCAAAAACTGCAGAACGGGTTCCTACTACAACTCTTGCTTCTTTATGCATAATTCTATGCCACTCACCAAGTCTCTGGGATGGTGTTAGACCTGAATGTAAAATTGCTGCTGTATTTCCAAATCTTTGTCTTACAGACTTTACAACCTGTCCTGTAAGTCCAATTTCTGGAACAAGATAAATTACCCCTTTTCCCTGTTCCAGGATTTTTTCAGCAAGTGAAAGAAAAACTTCTGTTTTTCCGCTGCCGGTAGGTCCGTATAAATAATGAAAAGCAGCTTTAGCTTCAAGAATTGAATTTACTGCATTTTCCTGCTCTGCTGATAATTTGTTTTTAGAGGTGGAGGATACTTCTTCTTCAAAACTAAAACCTCCGGCACTACTGTCTCTTCGTCCGGAAGGAATCATTGAAAATACAGCTTCTCCTAAAGTACAAAGATAGTAGTGCGATATCCATTTTGCAATTTCAATAAGTTCCGGACCAAAAAGGGCTTCTTTATCAATAATTCTTTTTACAGGTTTGATTTTTCCGGCATCTACAGGGCAGTTTTCTGGTATTGAATCTGAAATATTTATAATAAAGCCCTGAGTTTTTTTGTTTCCAAAAGTAATTTCTGCTCTTTTTCCAATTTCTGGTACAAGTTCAGGTTTTTCGTTTTCAGGAGGAATATAAGAATATGTAAATCCCTGGTTAACAGGAAGATTTAAGATTATTTCAAGATATTTCATCTAGTTTTCTTTTGAACTTTTTAAGATCTTCCCAGGCAGGTCGCTTTAAATCCTGATTGTTCAGAAGATCAATTGGATTATATGTTGGCATTACAGGAATTCCGTTGTAGTCATAAAAATTTCCGTGAACATTTTCAATTGAAACAGTCTGATTAATCAGTTTTTCACAGGAACTTTTTCCCATACAGAGAATCATTTTAGGTTTTAAAAGATGAATTTGAGTTTCTAAAAATGAAAAACAGGATGATATTTCATCGGGGAAGGGACGTCTGTCCTCTGGTGGACGGCATTTTACAATATTTGTGATATAGCAGTTTGTTTTTCTATTCAGCTGGATGGCAGAAAGCATTTTATCCAGTAAAAGGCCAGTTTTTCCTACAAAAGGTTTGCCTTTTAAGTCTTCCTCCACCCCAGGTCCTTCACCAATAACCAGTACAAGAGGATTTTCTACGCCTTCACCACTGATTACACTGTTTCTTGTTCTTGCAAGACTGCAGCGGGTACAACGCAAAATTTTTGCTTCCAGTTCTGCAATTGAAAGTCCGTTCTTGTTTTGAACCTGAGGCTGAATTTTTATTTCTGTTTCAGAAGCACTTTCTTCAATTTGGTTTTCTGTTTCTGCAATCTGATCATCCTTAAAATCCGGATTTGTTGCAAATTTTGGACGCAGGTAGCCGGAATTCCAGGTATCGGCAGTTTTGAGAAGATTAAAGATAAGCTGTTTTTCTTCTGCCTTCATCTTTACTGAGCCTCGTTTTTGTTACTACCAGAGGTTTTCCATACAGCCTGGTCATTTGCGGTAAGTTTTACAATTTCTCTGTCTCTGAAAGATTTTTCAATTAATTCATCAACTTCAAGATTTTTGTAGATTTCTTCTGCTTCTTCGCAAGTTCCTCTTAAAACTGGATGACGTGGACTAAAAAGTACACAACAATCTTCGTAAGGAAGAATAGAAGTTTCGTAAGTATCAATAAAATAAGAATCCTTGATAATTTCTTCTTTATCCATTCCGCATAAAGGTCTTAACAATGGATATTCAGCAAAATGTTCAGTTACGGTCATATTTTCAATAGTCTGACTGGCAACCTGACCGACACTTTCTCCTGTAATAATACATTTTGCATTACAGCGGCCTGCAAGACGGTTTGCCACTTTCATCATACAAACTCTGAGCATTAAAGTTGACCAGGCTTCCGGTGCCTTCTTTTTAATTTCCATTTGAACATCTGTAAATGGAATTATGTTCAGATACATTTTAATACCATAATAGGCAAGTTTTTGAGCAAGAGTAACTACTTTCTGCTTTGCTTCTTCTGATGTGTAAGGGTAGGAATGGAAATAACAGCATTCAACTTTCATTCCGCGGCGAAGCATTCTGTATCCAGCAACAGGTGAATCAAGTCCACCTGAAAGAAGAAGAAGTCCTTTTCCGCTTGAGCCAACAGGAAGGCCACGACAGCCGGTGTTTGAATCAACATATACAAAAACTCTTTCTCTTACTTCAACGTAGATTATTGTGTCAGGGTGGTGAACATCAACTTTCATAATTGATTCAACATCACCTGCAGCTTCACAACAAATCTGATATGAATTTAGAGGAAAGCCCTTGTCTGAACGGCGTGCATCAATCTTAAAAGTTTTACAGCCTTTTTCTGCTTCAATTTTAGCAAGTTCAAAAACAGCCCTGCTGATATCTTCAATTGTTTTTTCGCAAACACTGGCTTTTGCCCACCCTGTGATTCCAATTAAATGATTAAGAGTAAATTCTACTTTTTCAGCAGCTTCATCATCACAATCAATGTATAATCTTCCTGCTCTCAAGGCTATTTTGCAGTTTAAGCCTTCCAGATAAGTTGCTGTATTATGTTTTAATAGATTTTCAAATTCCTGAAGATTGGAACCTTTTAATGTAAGTTCGCCAATTTTTGCTAAATATGTCATTCTTAAATTATAATGATTTTTCCATAGAATTTAAAGATTTCTTATTTTCCTTTTGACAGACTTGCTTTTCTGCCGATAAATAAAATATGCGAAAAATAAAGGCATTCTTTTTTATTTTGTTCATTTTTTCATCTTTTTTATCTGCAATAGAAATTCCAGATTCTCTTTATGGCATTTGGGAAGGAAAAGACCGTTTTGTTTTTTTTGAAAAAAATGAAAGTTCGGAAGATGCTCAGATTGTAGTTTTATTAAAAACTTTTTACGGATGGTATTATGACCGTGCTGCAGAACCTCAGGAATATGCAGAGAAAGAAAAAAGAACCCGAAATGATGCAACTGCAAGAAAGTCAGAACAGGTTTATTTTGATTTAAACACAATTTCCAAAGCCTCTGAAACAATCCAAAATGCCTATGAATTGAATCTTAGGTATTCAAGATTTCAGAATTCGACTATTCCTTTTGTAATTTTAGATGACAATATTTTTTTGAATTTTTATCTGCAGGATGATAGTGATAAAAATTTTTACCGTGGAAATGCAGTTTCGGAAGGAATAAAAATCAGTCAGCAAAAAGTTCCTCAGAATATTGGGGCTTTTTATATAAATCAGGATAAAATCTTTAATATCCGTTACTGGTTTTCTGATATGGATTATGCTGATGAAAAAGTCACACTTTCATTTGATGATAATCAGTATTTTGTAGATAAACATCTATATTCCTGTGGAAACAATTATTCCTGTGTTTCAGGACGAAGCAAAAAAATCAGAAATGTTGTAGCTCCATCAGAATATAAAGAAGAGGATTTTATATTTAATTCTGATAAAAGCATTATGATTCTGGATAAAGAACCTTATCTTACAAAACTTGCAGATAAACAAACTTTTGAAGATTTTATTGCACTGGTAAAAGAGGGAAATTCCCGTAAAGCCCCAGATCCAGCTCCTTTATTTCCACCACAAACATTAGACTGGCATTGGGATGTAATTGATCTGCTTGAAAAAGATAATGCTCTTATTCAGGCCGTCCGTGCAAGACAAAAAGCTTTTGGCCCTCGTCCACGTGAATTTGGAAAATAAAGTCTGATTATGCTATAATTTTATTTATGGCTCAAATTGGAAAAAAACTTGAAAGTCTCTTAAATAAAGTCTCCATAAAGAAAAGCCTTCGCATTATTTTTATCCTGCTTTTTATTGTTCCTGTTGTTTTAATTTCAATTATTTTCATTTTTTTCCTGTATAACACTCTGCTTGATGGAGAAATGAACAGAGTTAAAACTTCAATGAAACAGACTGAAGAAAGCATAAATACATCCCTTCATGAAATTCAAAACTTTTCTGACCGAATTTATTTGAACAAAGCTTTACAGGATATCCTTCTTACCCAATACGAAGATATTCAGCAGGTTTACAATGCATACGCCTCTTTAAGTTTTCTCGAAAATTATCTTTTAATGTATGATCAGATTGCAAACTATAGAATCTATACAGAAAATACCACTTTGCTCGATAACTCTTTTATTGTTAAGGCTGATTATAAAACTCAGTATTCCGAATGGTATGTTACTGCTCAAAATCTTAAAGGAAAACCTTACTGGATGCACAGAACAGATGAATTTTCTAAGAAAGAATATATTTGTCTGGTAAGATCTTTGTGGACTGCCCAGTACAAGGATTATGTAGGCGTTCTGGTTGTTAATCTTGATCCAAATGTAATTAATCAAAAACTGGGAAAATCAATTTTTAATACCGCTGTTTTTGTAGACCATAAGATTTTTTACAATTCTTTTGAAAACTTTACCCGTGACGAAGTTGATGAACTTATAAAAATTGAAAGTAACTATTCTCCAGATTTATCAAAATTGCAGATTATAAAACTAAATGGTGAAAGATACGGTTTTATTGCAGAAGATATTTTTGATCCGGATGATTCCCGCCTGAAATTTACAGTAGCCTTTATCATCCCAATGTATCAGCTGATTATGGCAACCGACAGAATCATCCTTTTGTCATCTTTAATTTTTATCTTCATGCTTATGCTTTCTGTAATTGTAATAATGATTTTTATTAATTATCTGGACGGGCGTGTTCAAAAAATACAGAAAGGAATTTCAAACGTTGTATCCAAAAATTTCGAGATTGCCCCGAGTATTGGTGGAAATGATGAATTTGAACAGATTTACGTTGAACTGTATGAAATGTCAAAAGATATTAAAAACCTGATCAACGAAATATACAGAAGAAATGTTGAAAGAGAACAGTTCCAGACCAGACAAAGTGAAATGAGTTTTAAAATGCTTTCGAATCAGATTAATCCTCATTTTTTATTTAATACACTGGAAACTATCAGAATGAAATCAATTGCTTCTGGAGAAAAAGAAGTTGCTACCATGCTGAAACTTCTTGCTTCACTTTTGAGATATAATCTGGGAGTTAAGGGAAAGCCTGTTCCTCTTTTTCAGGAACTTGATGCAATTCAAAATTATTTAAATATTCAGCATATGAGATTTGCAGACCGTGTTTCATATGATATTGTCACAATGTGTGATATAAATGATGTAATGATTCTGCCTCTGTTAATTCAACCGCTTGTGGAAAATTCCTTCAGCCATGGACTGGAGGACCGTGTTTCTGGTGGATTTATCTATATTTTTATAAATACAGAAGTTCTAAACGACAAAAAAGTTATGAATATTTCTGTAAAAGATAATGGATGCGGAATAGACGAAGATAAACTTCAGGAGTTAAATGAACAGCTTGAAAATGGCCTTGATGATATAAATTCAACGCATATAGGTATTGCTAATGTTAATTCCAGAATAAAATTATTTTATGGAAATGAATATGGCTTATCTATAAGCAGTGATTTTGGTGAAGGAACTCAGGTAACAATAAGAATACCTGTCCAGATGGGAGCATAAAATGGATTTGTTAAAAGTATTAATAGCGGATGATGAAGCAAATATCCGAAACGGTTTAAAATGCATTTTGAACTGGGAAGAATGCGGATACAAAATTTGTGGAGAAGCCTCAAACGGAAAAGATGCTGTAAGTCAGATTAATGATTTACGTCCAGATTTAGTCATTCTTGATATAAAAATGCCGGGCCTTACTGGAATTGAAGTAATGACTGAAGTAAATAAATATCATGAAACTAATAATCTTGAAATGCCTGCTTTTATCATTCTTTCCGGATATTCAGATTTTGATTATGCTCAAAAAAGTATTAATAAGGGGGCCAGAGCCTATCTTTTAAAACCTGTTGATGAAGATGAACTTCAGGAAAAAGTAATTCAGATTGCAAAAGAAATACATGAAAAACGAATTCTTAATGAAGTTTCTAAAAATGCAGAAGTTTTTGAAATAAATGATTATTTACTCAAACTTTTTGAAACTGGAAAAATTACTCCACCTGTAAAATTTGTCGGAAATTCCTTCTTTACAGATTATGAGACCTCTACATATTCCTGCGTATTAATTGATACCGAATTATTAGGCCAGTTAAATCTTAATGATTTTTTAAGATCTATTGATAATTATTTCTCCTTTTTTACCAGAGTTATTCTACAAAAAGGAAAGAAAATCATTGTTCTTTTAAAAGCTACAAATGAAGTTGCAATTAACAATTGTATAGACCGTACTTCCCGTTTAAATAAAAATAAAAAGACCTTCATATGTAAGAGTTCTTTATACACCGGCCTGAACGGGCTTCTTAGTGCTTATAAGGAAGTAGAAAAACTTAATTCCTGTCTTTTCTATATTTCCGACCTGAACTTTATTTCTTCTGAAAATATCAGTAATTATCAGAGTTCAAATCTTGAAGATAAAAAACTTTCTGACTTCATCACAGATATTGTTTTCTGCATTGAAACTTACAATAAAAATAAACTGAATCAGATTGTAGAAGAAATAAAGGCTTTTTATTGTGATTTATCCAGATCTGAATCTGAAACAAAGAAAATGTTTATTTCCTGTATGATAGAACTTAGAAATTCTTTAATTTCAAAATATCCTGAAAGAGAAATTTCCAACGGAACAACTTTTGAAGTAGTTCCAAAAATACTTGAAGCCGCTTCTTACACCGAAATTATCAGTTATATTAAATCGGTTTTTGAAGAACTTCTTGAAAACTTTAATTTCAACACCACAGATTCTGTAATCGTAAAAGTTATTGCCTATGTAAAATCAAACTATACTTCAGATTTAAAACTTGAAACTTTAGGTGAGCTTTTTAACTGTAACAGTGCTTATCTTGGAAAGAAATTTAAAAAATATACAGGAACTCAATTTAATACTTATCTGGATAATCTTAGAATTGAAGATGCAAAAGAAAAACTTTTAAATACAGATTTGAAAATCTATCAAATTTCAAAACTTGTAGGATATTCTAACACCGATTATTTCTTTATGAAGTTTAAAAAATGCACTGGCTATACACCAAAAGAATATAAGAAGGTTATTGAAAATGAAAAATAAACTTTTTTTTATACTGACTGCAGCTTTTATTTTCTGTACAGCCTGTTCAAATAAATCTAAGTATGATTACAACAAAGTAAAAACTTTTACTCTTTATTCCTCGGACCTTTCTGAACCTAATGGTTTTAACGACCCCATTGCAAAAGAAATAACAAAAAGAACAGGAGTGACCTTAAATTTTCTTTATCCAAAACATTCCAATAACGAAGAAATTGAAATGATGCTGGTAAACGGAAATTATCCTGATTTGATTTTTGTAAAAAGTGATATTACAAAATTTATAAATGCCCGTGCCGTAATTGCTCTTGATGAATATATTGAAAAGTACGGGGATAATATAAAAAAATTATATAAAAATGAAATTGTAAAGCTTAGAAATACACTGGATGATCCTTCAATTTACACAGTTGGAACTTATGAGCTTAAAAATAATACTTATATTGTTTCAGGAAATATGCAGATTCAAAATGCTGTTCTGAAAGAATTTGGTTATCCAAAAATTTCAACTCTGGATGATTATGAAAATCTTCTTCTTGCCTATATAAAAAAATATCCCGAAATTAATGGACATAAAACAATTGGCCTTAGTCTTTTGACGGATGACTGGTACTGGCTGGTAGGTCTTTCTAATCCTGGTAACTATGTTATTGGAAAGCCTGATGACGGACAGTGGATAGTCGATCAGGATACCATGCAGGCTACTTATAAGTTTTTGTATCCTGAGATGAAACTTTTTTATAAGTGGTTAAATAAGATTTATCATGAAGGCCTTCTGGATCCCGAAAGTTTTACTCAAAATATTGATATGTGGCGTTCTAAAATTGAAAATGGCTATGTTCTTGGTACTTCATATGCTCACTGGGGCCTGGTCGATAGTCAGAAGGAACTTGAAAATAATGGTCTGACTGAAAGAACTTTTGCATATCTTTCTGTAACTGCTGATAAAAAATATAAAGATCCATCTCTAAAAGATTATGGATATTCGGGCGGATGGGGAATTGCAATTTCAACTTCCTGTGATGATCCAGTTGCTGCTTTTAAATTTCTGGACTGGATGTGTTCCGAAGAAGCTCAGATTCTTGTGAACTGGGGAATTGAAGATAAAGATTATTATTACGATTCTCAGGGGAAACGTATCAGTATTACAGAAAGTACAAAAGAGAACGGAATTGGTCAGTGGTTATATCCTTTTCCTGTGGCAGGTCCCGGTTATATTGATTCAACAGGGAATTCCCTGGGCCGAACGCAGAAAGATTTTGTGATTGAAAATTACAACTACATTGAAAAAGAAACTCTAAAAGCTTATGGAATTGAAACCTGGACAGACCTTTTCCCTCAACCCGAAGAACTTGGTGTTTCAAAACATGGAAGGGTATGGCAATATCCTCTTGATGAGAAAAATACTGCAATAATTAATAAAGCTGATGAACTGGTAAAAACTTCTTTGATTGATATGATTATTGGTCCTCAAGATACTTTTGATGAATCCTGGGAAAAAATGTGTCAAAATCTCAGAAAGATGGGCGTTGAAGAAGTTGGTACTGTTATGACAGAACTTATCAAGACTAAGAAAGAACTCTGGAGTCTTCCTTAATCCCGATATTTTTCATTTCTGAATTTCTCTTTCAAATTTTGTTTTCAGATAAACATATTCGTAAAGAATATCATCAAACTGGTCATATTTAAAAATCTTATGAACTTTTGTTATATGCCATTGTTTGATATTGTCTGTGTGAGGGAAGGGTAGCCAGAAAAGTCTTTTTGAAAAGTGACGTACAACTGTTGATTTTGGGTGTAAAAATTTCTGGTCATTGAATTTTTGAGGAAGCATTTTCTTTTTTGTTGTTGAATGCCAGAGTGCATCCTGATCTGCAAAAAGCCATTTTTTTGTTTTTATCTGATTTCTTGCCTTTTCAAAAAGTTTAGTTTCCTTACATTTTGTGATATTAAAAAGCAAAACTCCTGCATTTATATAGTCTGGACGAATTAAATATTTTCCATAATGGTCAGGAGCTGCTGCATATTCATATTCAGAAATATCCTGATTATACAAAAGGGTAATATCCCGGTTGAACATAATATCGCAGTCAAGATAAAGCATTTTTTCAGGAATATCAGGAATCATATCTGCAAACAGGCGGATTAATGTATATGGTGAACAGTAGCAGCCTTCGTTTGGAGAACCTGCAAATTCCTTTTTATAATAAGGAGTAATATCAATTAAAGTAATTTTGTTTTCAGGATTATATGATTTTACAACGCTGTCAAGAAAAGCGGCCTTTTCACCAGAGATAGGAATGTATTTTGGGTTAAGATAAGAAACATCCATGGTGAATAAGTAAATATTAAAAGCTTCTTTAGTTTCTGTTCTTTTTAAGATTGAAAGAGTAGTTGTAAGCACTCCGTCAAAAACACCATCGTTTCCACAAAATAAAACATTAATCATTATTATCCTCAGTTTTTTTTATGTATTTAATCAATTCTACAGTATTATTTTTACTTCTTTCCACCATAGCATTGTAAACTTTATCTCTTAAATCTTTTCTCTGTTCTTTTGCCGAAAGAGATTTATCTGCAAAAAATGGTCCGTCAACATAAGTAATTATCTGAGGATTTTTTGAAAATCGTCTTTTATGATAAGTATTTGTAAATGCAAAGGTCGGAACATCATATTGAACAGGATATCTGAAAGACTGATCTCCAAACGGACGAATTTTTGTATAAAAAGGCCATATGTGGGCTTCCGGATATATTGTAATCGATCTGTTTTCAGATATTCTTAGTTTCAGAATATTCATAAAGTTTTTTGTAGCTGCCATATTATCTGGAAGAGGAATTGCTCCCATGTAAGGAGTTATTTTTCCAAGAAGGGGCATGCTTACATTGTTAGCATTTACAATCAAAAAATTATGATTCGGAAACTGTAAAAAACTTGGTATTAAAGCATCTCCAATATTGTTTGTATGATTTCCAATTTGGAATTTTGCTTTACCAATATAAGGTTTAATTACCTCTTTGTTTATAAAAACATGATGATATTTCAATTTCATGTAAATATATGCAAGAGGATGAGCAACAATTTTGTACCAGAAATAGTGAATAATTTTCCAGCCTGCTGAACTGTCACCATAAAAAAAGTTTTCGTCGATTTTTTTAGGCTTTATAGAGTCTCCTGCAAATTCATCATGCAGTTCATCACTGTAATAAATTATTCTTGTTTCTTTATTGTTACTCATTTGTTTTTGTATCTTCAGAGTTTTCAGTTGTATAAGTTAATGGAATCTTATAAAAATCTTCATAAGTTTTTTTCCAAATCTTATAGTTTTCTTCTTTCAGATATTCAATGTTTTCTTTAGAAGTTTTATTTGGATCTGGATAAATTGCAGGCATGATGTGCAGAGTGTATGCCTGAATTGGGAATCCGTCACCATCAATATTTTCTGTATCTTCCATTGCAATAAACATTGGAATTACAGGAACTTTATTTTCTGCAGCAAATCTGAAGGCACCGCTTACAAGAGGTCTTGGCTTTCTATAGTTCCACCACATTCCCTGTTCAGGATAAATTAAAATTTTTTCACCTCTGTCCAGAAGAATCTTCAAAGATTTAAGGAACTTTTTCATTGTAGAAAAGTTTGCACTTAAGGGCAGGGTATAGCAGTGACGCATTATAAAACCAAAGAAGCCTGGAAAGTTGGTGTAATTTCCTTCACGAATAATTACATGCATTTCGCGGCCTTCTTTTCTAAGATAAGGTCTTAAAACCCAGTGAATACAAAAGTTATCAAAAGCATTAAAATGATTACAGGTAAGAATTGCACCTTGATTAGATAATTTTGTGAAGTTTTCAATTCCTACTACATTTTTAATAATCATCTGCTTATTTTTGATTAAGTATTTTACAAATCGAACAGCCTGATGCATGGCAAATTTAGAGATGATTTTGTTTGATAATTTTTTGTTGATGTAATCAACTTTATCAGGAGTAAGAGGAATTGTTGGAGGATCGTCTTCTACATCTTTAGAAAACCATCCTTTTTTTTCATATTCTTCAATTTTTGCCAGAACTTTTAATCGTTCTGGATTTTTTTCAATCTTAGTTTCTGTGTTTTCGCTTGTCATAGATTCTCTTTATCTTATAAGCCTTAATAGTTACAAGTTTTCTGATTCTGGTAAATCTGTTTATTTTTTCGAATATCCACCAGACACTTCCAGTCTTTCCCTGTGTGTTGTGGTAGTTATTTGGATCATTAGCATCTTCTTCTGCCATTTTAGAAAGATTTTCCATGAGGAGAGTATCTTTATCATAATCAGCCTGAGTTCTTGAATCTCTCATATTGATTAAGTGATCGTAGAAATCAGTCATTTTAGCGTAATGCCAGAATTTATCTTCATAAAGAACATCTTTATATTTCCATGGACGCCAGTTAATCTTCCAGTGAATAAGTTTCAAATCATTATCATCGAACTTTTCATTTTTATAAGAAGTTTTATTCCAGCCCAAATCAATCCATTTTACATGGCCTTTACAAAGTACGTTCAGATAGTCTTCATCCTGTACTACACGGAACTTATAACGGTTCAATAAATCTACAAAGCGTTCTGCAATAAGTTTATTTCTCCAGCGGCGACAGTTAATCAGAAGAATTCCGGCGTTAAAATAATTTTCCCTTTTAATTCCATCTGCTTTTTCAACATAATTTCCAAAAACAGGGAAGGTCTGCATTACTTCTTCCTGTACAGCTCCAACATAATATCCGTGAATATTATGATTATAAAGTTCCGCTACATCACCTAATACTGTAATATCACAATCAAGATAAAGTACTTTTTTATAATATGGGAAAAGATTTGGAATGAAAATTCTGTAGTAAGTTTCTTTTGAATAATAATCTCTAAGATGGAACATACCCTGAATCTTATCCATTTCTTTTGCAAGAGAAATAAATTCGATGTGAGAATTTTCTTTTTCAAGCTTTTTTATTTTTTCAATATTTTCTTGTTTTAATTGTGTGATTAATACAAAAATGGTGTAAAAATTTTCTTTAGACGAATTGTCTAACAAAGATGCAATTGCAACACAAAGAAATGGCACATAGTTATCATCAGTTGCAAAACATATAGGTATTTCTTTTTCTTTCATTATAAATGCCTCAAGTTGGAAGTATAAAATATTTCTTAGATAATCTCAATAACTAACACTTTGTAATATTTTTTTGCATGAACAAAGAACATAATGTATTTCAATATTGAAAAATTAGTTGCTTTTAGATACATTCTTCCCCATGAAATCTAAACTTATTTTCTTATTTTGTTTGTTTTTATCACTATTTAGTTCAAATCTTTTTTCAGCTGAATTTTCTGTAGCAGAAGAACAGTATATTGCTGAAATTTTAGAAAAGCGTATGACGCTGCGTACTTATGATAATTCAGATCAGTGTATTCAAGCTGCCAAAAGTTTTATAAAAGAAAATGATGAAAATCCTCTTTATAAAAACGGAAGTCAGGAATTTCAATTGACGGTGGAAAATC
>JAEEGL014072569.1_pt1 | contig 20439 bp, 14 predicted proteins | sample 9134231 | NCBI WGS metagenome assembly JAEEGL01 (sample SAMN16246548, study PRJNA631951) | gut metagenome | biome: gut microbiome; feature: rumen; material: fiber-attached | host: Bos | place: Iran: Karaj | collected 2018-10 | reverse complement strand
ATTGCAGAAGGCTTTGTCATCTATTGATAAACTCCGGTTTGTTAAATACCACACATTTTTCGAGCAGGAAGTCTATAAACTTCTTATAATACTCCGGTACTATCTCCTCCGTGTCGTCATGCGCTTGAAGAAGTATGAAATGTCTGTTGCCTTCATTACGCAAAGCTGCACCATAAGGCGGATCGAGATCCTATATCCTCTTCCATACGTCTTTTTCTGTAAACTCCGAGCCCGGACGGATGTTATACTCTGCGAAATCGAATGTCCAAAATGTATCGATATCCTTGTCCAAGCCACGTTTTCCCCACCATTCATAGGTGAGCTGCGTATCTTTCAGTTTGCTGAATTTCTTGTCCCTTAAGTAGGTCTGAAGTGCATCCTTGTTTTGTCTTCCCTTATCCCCATAAGGAAATCTGAATGGTCTGTATTTTCTCTCGACATCAGCATCCTTATACAGCTTATCCAGGACCGCCTCATTCTTCTTGATGTTTTCTATACCTTCCTCAAGAGAAAGCCTGGAGAATGCAGGGTGTGAATAACTGTGGTTTCCGAGGATCATACCCTTTTTAAGTGCATATATAGCGTTATCATAGTATTTCTCAACGTTTTCACCCACAGCAAACATAAGGGCAGTTATCCCCTTGGAATTCAGATAGTCCACTATTGCCGGAGTATTGGCCGAAGAAACATCATCAATCGTAAGAACTGCGTTTATCATTTTAAACCTCTTTCTACATATTATATAGTAAAATCTTTATTAAACACGTTGGATGTATCCATATAATGAAAATATACACCAGCATATAAAATACCGTTTCTTCAGAAATATTTTACACTATATTTTCCATTTCTTCAAGATTTTGCATAAAAAAACGCCTAACTCACACTAAAGTCATACGCGTGCGACGGCTTATCATCATTTTAAGTCAGCAAAAAGAAATTTAGTATTATATTATTATAGTATTATAATAAGACGTTAATTCATAATAACCAGTTCATATTTCAATCAGTGCGCTTTTCCAATTACCAGGTCAAAAAACGTACGATCTGAACCAAAACTTCAAGTATGCCACTTCATTTTGTACGCTTTTTATGTGGCTTTGAAACTAATTGCGTACGCTCTGAATCATACGTTTCATGATCTTTATTTCAAATTGTACGTTTCTATCCATTTTTCTATCATTTCAACTCCAAAAACGTACAATCTGAACTTAAACTTCAAATATGCAACTTCATTCCGTACGTTTTTCAGATGATTTTGGGTATATATACGTACGTTTTGATGCTAAGAGCAAGATAAATACACTTCATTCTGTACGTTTTTTGTGACTGCCTAACCAAAAAACGTACAATCTGAACTGAAAATCCAGGAAGTTCACTTCAATTCATACGTTTTTTGTGATTTAAAACTTAAATTACGTACGATCTGAAACATAAACTTAATAATCATACTTCAATCTGTACGTTTTTTCAGAGTTGTAACATCAAAAAGCGTACAGATTGAGCTCAAATATCAAAAATACTGCTTCAACTTGTGCGCTTTTTGAGTTTTTTCCTAAAAGCGTACACTTTGAAACGCAAGCACTCCTTATACCAACTTCAATATGTACGCTTTTCCGTTTAATTCAAATATTATCTTACATTTCTCAGATGTATAACTACCTTGCTTTACATTTTTTTAGTTGTTCTATAATATCTCAGGATAACATCCTGAGCCTGCTTTAGTTCCCCTTTATTTAAATTTAGTCCTGTATCTACATTATTAAGATTGTTAAGCAGATGTCTCCACGTATAATCTAGGGTTTCATCGTTTATTATATCCTCCCAGGATTCAGGATATGGGTTATGATTTTGCTTACTAGCAGCATCTTGCCACGATTCGTTCATGGTTTCACATCTGGCCATAAGTGCATATTTAGCTGATTCCGTACTAGGAAACCTTCGTTTTTCGATTATTTGGCTAAAATCTACGAACTCTGTCAGCTGACGTATAGCACCTTCCTTCTTTAAAAGGCCTGAATATATCATACCCCATTTTTCATGCCATATTCCATATACTTTTTCTTTCAGATTTTCAGGATAGTTAGATAAGGAATTAATAAAGTTCTGGTACACTTTCTCCGCATTAACAGCTAAAAATATTTTTCTTGAATAATCTTTTATCTTATTTGAAGTTATAGAAACTTCATCAATATATCTGACCACCTCTTCTTTGCACTTCTTATATTCTTCTATTTTATGATAATCCTTTTCGTTTGAAAATTTTTTCTGGAATTCCAAAAGAGTCCTGTTCATGTCATAACCAAATTTCAATATATCGTTATTATTATCCAGTGTCTTTTTAATTTCCATGCTAATATCTATCCCAGTTAGGTTTTTAAACAAACCACTACAGGATAAACTAGTAGCTCTTTTTGTGAATTCATCTGAGTATTCTTCCTTTATATAATACAGTGTACGATTGACCAGCCAATCAAAGTCCTTCTTCAATGAAGCAATATCAGCTATTCTTTTAAAAGATATATCAGCCTTATTATTCTCATGGCTATTATCTTCATCCACGCCTGTCTTACCCCCAAAAACTGCTTTTACTGCTTTTCTGAGCTTATTTATATCATAAGGATTATTGTGAGGATATGCTGGGCTAAGAACAAACAATACTGATTCAACTCCTCTAGATCTTATGTTATTGAATATTCCCTTCCAATATTCTTCCCCAGAAATATTTCCTTCCTTACCGTTCCAAACACCTATGATCTCCTTGGTACCATATACATCATACCCTAGAATCATATTAATCACACGAATCCCTGTATCTCCTATATTATCTCCTCGTACAGCCACTTTTATGGTGTTCACAAACATAATCGGATAACATTTCTTCAAGTGCTTACTTGGCTTTTTTTCGATATAAAGCATCTGATTATTGATGAACTGATATTGCAAAGGAATACACTCTGCAATCTTTTTCATTATGATACTTAAAGTTCCATCTTTTTCATTTGCCTTCTTTTTTACCTTGTAATCCTTATTGACTCTTATTTTCCATTCTTTATATTCTTCTCCCGGTAAATGTCCTAATGGATTATCAGGGCTTTCATCATAAAAACGAGGATCTTGGGTACCAAATTTCTCATCATATCTGTCAGCACGTTTCTTCCATTCTTCGTAACTTTCTCTAGACTTACGTCGAAGTTTTTTATCGATATTCTTGTCAGAATATCTGGGATCTAAGAATGCTTTTCCTAATTCCTTATATAATGGATATTTTTCACAAAGAATAGTCTGCCATTTTCTTAAAAAATATGGATCATTCTCTTTATCCTTATAACTCATTCCACATGAATGCTCAGAGTATTCTCCTATCCCACGGAACAAATACTCTAATATACACTTAGAAGCATTATCCTTTGGATAAAACTGTATATATGGTGAAATACTTCTTCTGTTCTTATAGTATCTGTATTTTGTTGGTAAGATTGCTATCCTATTCAACAAAAAATGAGCAAGGATCATGTTTTCTATGGAATGTTGAGGAAAACTATCCTCAACAAAGTTTTGTTCAGTAGAACTTCTTATCTGCAATTTCTTCCTATAGTATTCTATTATCTGCTTACTTATTTTATATTTGTCACATTCATCTGCCAATGCATTCTCATACCCTGTAATACCGCTATCAACTATATTACGATATTCTTTGGGAACATTTTCTCCCCAGTTCCATATTTTCTTATAATTCCAATCTTTTCCTTTTAGATTTAGAACATCTAAAGGGAAAGTATGATATTGCAATAGCATATCCGCAAGCTCGCAAAGAGGCGGTCTACATATAACCTTTTTGGAAACTTTTGTTACAACAGTCTGGAATTTACCAGTTATTTCGTTTTTCTTACACCCTATAGGCACAAACACGTCTATAGTGCTCTGCTTTGGTCTAAATGCATGTTTCGAATAGGGATCCATTTCAATAGGAAGAAATACACCAGAGAAAGAATCCGGTCTATTATTCTTTCCATAATATATTCCTTGAGCATGAGATAAAGCAAAATTTATACTTATCCCCGTATTAATCATCTTACGGAAACTGTCTTTAACAATTTTTACCTTATCAGAATGTCTAGTATGTGCATGAGCTTTTGAAATATATACCGAAATATCAAGATCCCCACTGAGTAGTTTATATATATTTTGAATAGATATCGGCATGTCATACATTTCAAGCGTGTAAACTGCATCCATGACCATCATGTCAAAATATGACAGTCGATCCTCCTCTTTTGCCTCAGAATAAGGTAGTCCATTATAGGATAAATCTACAGTGATATAGTTCTCTCCATCATCCGTATTGTCCTCATTTGTTTTCAGGTCCATGTACGTCACCGTGGATGATAAAAGTGCCCCTTCATCAGAAGAAGTCTCATCAGAAGAAACCTGCGCATTTGTATTAAGGAAATTACGGGGAATCTTAAATGTTTTTTTAATTCTGGCCTCTAGTTTTGGGTAATTAGTATTATTATGGTACCTCCCTTCCCCAGAATACATTTTTATAGCCTTTATGCTCAAATTAAGTTTCTCTGCCAACTCTGTAATTGACAAATCCTGGGAACTGATAAGATCATCAATGACTTCCCCAGCAGGGCGATAATTGGTCTTGTTCAAGGAACCGGAAATCTTCAGTGAACCCGACAACTTATTGAACTGTCCTTTGCGAATCCTCCCTGCTGCTAAGCAACTGTTTGAATACAGCACCGGTGGAAATGAAAGTTCACGTTCCTGCATGGCATATTCAAGCTTCATACATGTAGAATTTATTTTCGGTGGTTCCATAAAATAACTTTTAAGGTCATCATGTATATTTTTATCACCGATTATAAGTGCATTATCGCACATTCGTTTAAATTTTATATAATCATGTATATAGCTTGTACCTTTTATTCCTCCTTCTGCTGTATATTCCTCAACCGGAGGATATTTTACTTCTCTTTCAGAATATATTAAATGACAATATCCTTTAAATGATTTGTTACGGCCGGCACGTCCACATTCCTGAACATAATTCTCTATACAACGAGGAATATTGTAATGAATTATGAAACGTATGTCATTTTTATCGATGCCCATTCCATATGCATTTGTAGAAACCATAATCACGGCTTCGGAACTAACAAATTTTTCAGAATTTTCATGCTTAGTATGCTTATCCATAGGTCCGTAGTATTTCGCAATTTTAATATTTTTACCTTGGAATTCATGGGTAAGTTCTTTAGCTACTTTATCTACTCCGGCTATTGTTTCACAGAATATTATTCCACAGGGATAATTCTTTGGATAACGATCATTATTTTTTAGCCATTTCTCAAACTTTTCTTTTTTTCTCCCCTCCTCATTATCAGAACTGTCTTCAGACTCCAAATTTCTTACTTCTTTATTCCAGTCACTATAAAGGTCTTTGTATTTATTCCTTTATGCTGGCTTATAACGTCTGATTTCATCATCTATTATTTTAAGGACTGTTTCCCTTTTATAATCCCACTGTCGAACATATTCAAAGTCTCTTCTATTATTGAAACGTTCATTTTGTCTGTCAACATCCTTACTATTCAATATATGATGCACGAAGTAGAGGTTTGAATTTATAGGATCTTCCTCACCAGCTCTTACCACGAAATTTAGATCTTTTAGGATTACCTGTGAACAGTACCGAGCAATTATATCCTCGTTATCCTTTGTGTTTTTTATCAGTGTTTCTATTTCTTTTTTCGCTTTCGATTCCGAGAGAAGCTTTATTATATCTATCTTGACATCGGTCGTTGCTGTGGCTGTAAATGCTGCAACCTGTAATCGTCCTTCTTTTTTCCTTCCGCGCAGCATTCTCAACACTCTTATTGCATCAAGATAGCTCTTTCTAAAATCGTGTCCCCACAACGAAAGACAATGAGCCTCATCGAAAACTATCAGATTGACCTCCATATGGTTAAGCAGATTGATAAAATGTGGTGACCTGAATCTTTCCGGTGTTACAAAGATAAATTTATATTTTCCTTCCGAACATTCCCTATATGCCTTATTCCGGGAAACAGCAAATTTTACATCCTTTGTTTCTTCCTCTTTTTCTATGTTATCAATACATATAGCAGGGATGTTTTTTTCTTGAAGTTTTTTTGCCTGGTCATGAACAAGAGCTACGATAGGCTGTATCACAACTGTTACACCGGGTATGATCAGTCCTGAAAATTGATAACAGAGACTTTTCCCTGATCCGGTAGGCATAACCGCAAGGATGTCCTTCCCTTCAAGGATAGCCTTTATATAATACAACTGATTTTCTTTAGGCTCTTTTATATCAGGGAAAAAATAAGCTAATTTATCTTTTATTTTTTCCTCGGTCCATGTCATTTTACGTTCCATTTAATCACCCATTGTCTCATTCAAAATATCTATTCTGTAATTACCTTATATAATAGTAATATCTGCATTATATTTTGTCAATTTTTTTGTGTTTAATCAGCTGAATATAAAATATCTTATATCATCTCTCTAAACCTTCAAAAAAATAGCAGGAACCGACTAGGTAAGCCAGTTCCTGCACATTTCTATATCTTACATTATCATGTTCCTTTACGAAAGGATATAAACCTAAATAAGATGGTTTATTCTGATTGCGGCACTGCCGACGTCTCAGCCTTTATAGCCATAATCTGAGCTATTAGCTTGCTATAAATATGCCTCTCGTATTTCTCTGGCAAAGCATCTATAAGCCCATTGTCATAGGCATTCTTCACCATATGATACTGCTTCTGTGAGGGCTCCTGCGCCTTGTATATATACCCACTGTAACGGTTCGTCTGTGCATGGTCATCCACATAGACAACAGCCTCTCCAAGACCTTGAAGCCTGGATACATAGTACTCTTCCTGGACAAGTCCAAGTAAGATGTCTCCATCCATTATCTTAATACAAGGCTTTCCAGATTCTTTCTCTCCTGGTAACAGCCTCACTACAAACGGACTCTTGGAAACAAGCTCACGCATATATTCATTCGTACGCACCACAGGAATGTGACCAGCCTGGCTATCGATGTTGAAGCACGCTTCCCAGTATTGGTACACACCTCTGCCAGATTGCCTTAGTGCCCTCTCAGATTCTTTATATCTCAATGCCTTATCATCAATAACATTGCATTCGGAGTCAGGCCTTATCTTATTAACTTCCTGATACGGATGCCCCGAAGTTATAAGGATTGCCTTATCTGATGGAAGGTTCAGAACAGCTGTTGCTGTCTTGTTAATCATGGCTCCTATAAACTCAGCAGTTTCTAGTTCCCTAGTCCCTAGGAAAAGCCAGTGGTCACAGTTAGAGATGATAGTTCTTGCATCTGGCTTGCCATATGATGCCTCCAACTGGCTGAGAGCCTGAAGAACGATACTCACAGAGATATCGCGTGAGCGGATGACTGAAATGACTTTTTCGAAATCAGGCATTCTCGAAGCGGATGCTGCAAAATCATCAAATACTATTCGAACCTTAAGAGGGAGCCTTCCTGACTTCTCCTTATCAGCTGTATCAATAAGGACCTGGATTAACTGAGCATTGAATGCATCAACAACGTTGCTGCATGAGCTATCGTGGTCAGGTACATTAAGGAAAAGAACTGTAGGCTCCTTACCTATGGCTTTCAAATCTAACATTGTGTTAGCCACAAAAATAGAATCAAACTCCTTGACATCAAGACTTGCAAGGTACCTATTCAGGAAATCCTGAACACAAGCCCAAGTTCGTTCTGACTGTGGCAATCCCTTTATCAGTTGATATCTTTTAGCGGTATAGCTTTCAGGATATTTATGAGCCCACTTTTCAATGCTCTTGAAACCGCTTTCAGAATTCATCTCACGGTTTATTCTCAAGACAGACTTCATATTCTGTTCAGACTTGACAAGCGCTTCCAGGCAATAACCAATCTCCACACTGAGAAGCCTCTGTGCAGACTGCTCCCAGTATGGTATCGGAAAGAGGTGCCAACAGGGCAGCCAGCTTATTTACATCCTGCTCTACCACTGAACCGTCAGGATGCCTTCGTATGGCAGCCAGAGGGTTATAGCCTATACTGCTCTGGCTTGGATTGCAGAAGTCGAGGGTATATACCATAAATCCTCTGGTCTTCAAAATCTTACTATAGGTACGGCACAGCCTTCCCTTAGTATCCTGAACGACTAGCGAGGAACCACAGAGATTGTTAAGAAGAGGACTTACATATCCTGTGGTCTTACCCGAGCCAGACCCACCTATAATAAGGTCATTATTATTGAGCTTGGTCAGGCAGCTATCTTCAGAAACCTTGTTGCCTTCACCAAGAAATCTATAAGGTGCATTGTTATTAAAATTATTAATATTATTGAAATTTCTCATAATTCATTTTCCTTTCTTGTTGTTATAATAATATTGGTTGCAAGACCAAATGACACAGCCTCTTTTGAACTGAAATAGGAATCATCCTTTGTAATCTCGTAAACCTCTTCAAGAGGCCGTCCTGTGCGCTCCGAGATTATACTAGCCAGCACTTCCCTTGTTTGCATAAGGGAATCTACCTGCTTCTGTATCTCATGGGGCTTCTTCCCGCCTATGTCTGAAGCTCCATAGCTCGGGTCATGAAGCATTACAGTACTATTCGGAGTTATTTCCCTGGTATCGCCAGCGAGAAAGATTATACTCCCCATACTAGCGCACGACCCAATACATATGGTCCTCAATGGAGCCTTCATATGCCTTAAATAGTCATATACGGCTAGTCCGTCTTTTACAGAGCCGCCATTTGAATTGATATACAGTGTAATCTCTTCATCTGGATTCTCGAGATTAAGTGCAATTAGGTCTATTAGGAGAGCGCTCACGTTCTCGGAATTAACCTCGCCAGAAAAGAACAACTGGCGTGAGGTCATCATAATGTCTGCAGCACCCTTGAACTCAAGGCCTCTGCATGATTCTGTTATTATGTTCATAAATATACTTCCTTTCTATATAATATAGTATTGTCTCCGAGTCCTCAGGAGCCCTGAGGACTCGGAGAATGCTTACAGTAACTAGTTTTTACATTAATTCCTCAAATGTGGAATTTGGGCAACTACACCTCGCCCTGCATGTATCACACGATTCATCACAGCCTTCAAATTCGTTTGGAGGCTCAGTGGTGGTATATGCATCATCTGGAGCAATGAAGATGAATCCACACCTGTTAAGTGGTATGAACTTTTCTTTATCCAGCGCAAAGTTAGCCGCGCTATAATGTGAGCGAGAGCACAGGTACAAATACAACATCGTCCTGTAAAACACAATTCCAAGAACGCATGTGACAAAAACAGACCTCATCATGTAATCACTGGCGGTCTCCTGTGCAGGAATCCAGAGGTATTTTATCTTGTCACGGCAGGCTTCTACTATGGTTCTTAACTTGCAAGTGTCATCATATGCAAATTTACCATATAACTCAGCATCGGATTCCTTTAGTGCATCAATTCCATAATAACCTGACTTTTCAAGGTACTTCTCGAATACAGCGAAATTTAGGTCAAGAAGTCTGTTTAACTGATAGTGTCTCTTCTTCTCCTGACTAATATTGAACAGGAGTGACCTCCAATAGTAAATAGCTGTAACAGGGAAGTCATGCAGATAGAGATAATCATCTGCCTGCCGAATATCTGGCTGGCCATCTGGCTTATCCATGTTTACGGCAACCATTGCTGTCAGCCATATAAACTCGCCAAAGGAAAGCGTTTGTTGAGGTGGAACCTGAGCGTCCTGAAACAACCACTTAGTGGGGACTATATCCTCTACAGGCTCATCAAATACTTTACTAAGGATATCATCGATAGCTGTGCTGTCGGTGATTCCGTGGAGTTCCTCTTCATGCTGTTCTGAGAGGATTTCAGAGAGTTTCTTAGGCCTCTCAATACCTTTTTGCATTTTAATCATTTCGTTTCCTTTCCGTCCCGACAAGCTTAAGCCCGTCGGGACATAAAATAGTTATCGAGTATCTAGTAATGTAATACATAATTAATTAGAAGTATTCCATTATATCATCACTCTCCTTTATAATAGTTTTTATAACTCAATTGGGTTCCCACTGGGAACCTGTTAGTTCTGGCCTAGGCCATATTGTCTTCAACCTGCCATTATGGGGAAAAATATTGTCAGAAGTCTCCGATGAAAGTCTCATAATAATGGCACTGCTTCATGACCTTTGTAAGGTTAATTTCTATGTACTGGGCTTCAAAAACCAGAAAACCTATGACCCTGACAAAGTCGCAAAAGCCGAATCATGGCAGGTAAAGAGCGATGATATGGGAGACTTTATATGGGAAACTGTCCCCAAATATGATATTGAAGACAAAATGCCTCTCGGACATGGCGAAAAAAGCGTCATGATTATTAACTGTTTCATGAGACTCAAAGTCAAGGAAATCTTCGCTATTCGATGGCACATGGGATTTAGTGAAGAAAAATCCCAGTATAAGGCTCTTGGTGAAGCCATAAACAAATATCCCATAGTACTCGCTTTAATCGAAGCTGATCTTGAGGCCTCTAAGTTGCTTGAGAATCACTGCGGCAACAAAGAAGTAATCCTATAGCCAGAATCTCTTGAATCCTTGAGCCAGATTAAGGGCGTGAACGAGCCGCCACTCCTCAATATGAGGAGCAGCGGCTCGTTCTTCCAGTATTCGGCTTTCACATTAAGCCCACATTTGCTCCAAAGTGAATTAAAAGAATCTCCGATCCTTTAATATTGTCAATTGCTATATTTAAGGCATCCTGATAGGTTAACGTCTTATTGTATAGTCTTTTGGGCAATCTAAACAGTTCTTTTTTACAATCTTCAAACATTTCATAAATGCATATTGTATAATAATTAGGATATTCAGCTATGTCTAGATAAATATGACTGGTCAATGCTCTATTGAGACATTTTGTACTTAATTCCAATTTTTTCGTTAAAAAATCAAAACTTATCCGATATGTCAAGGTTTTAACATCCCTCTCTTCTACCAGTATAGGCTTACCAGTCTGCCTCGACACCTTTACAAAAGGTCTAAGCCATTCAATCGCATTATCAACAGGATCTTCCCAGAAAATGTCATCATAGCAATCCAACCCACGAATACATTCTGCATAAAAGTTCTCCTGCCTCTCATCGTCCACGATAAACTTGTTGCTACCGCCCTTCACATACTTATATATTACTCTAGCCGAACCAAATTCTATTACATCCAAAAAACTGTTGTTTGCGTAAGCATCATCCTCAATTCTTAATTCCTTTTTAATTTCCGGGTTAAGATAGTACGTCTTAGTAACTAATCCTTTTACCACACTTACTATTTTTTCTTTTTTCATCACGAATCCTCCAATATAAAAAAGTATAAATTCTCTGCTTTTAACTATCCTTGGGGAACCCCTAGTAGCATATGAGCTACGCATGTGTACACGCCCTGTAACAATAATCATTCTGCTTACCATCCTTTTTTAAATATACCAACCAGTACCATAATCATAATTCCGTACTTATAATATGCATTAGTGAAAAAAATCCAGCTACGTTACTGCTCTCACAGTATTTTTTACGTTATCTTTATCTTCAGAATTTATTTCTCGCATTTCCTTTTTCTGCCACCAAATAAGCATAATAGGATTTCTTTGATCCTATGTATCATAGATGTCTCAACTTCAGCTTGTTCCTTTTTTAAGTCACTGTCCACATTTTTATCGTTATGGATATTTTCATTTTGATCATGGTTTGGATCATTGTCTTCATTTCCAGGCTTTTTGTTGTTTTCCATCAAACGCCTTCGTCGTCCCATTTCTTCTATCTTAAGTTCCGCAATTGTTTTAAGATCATCGTCAGTTAGTTTTCGAGGTTTAGGACTATAATACTTTTTCTTTAAGCCAAGCCTTGCACCAAAATAATCTTCGTTCTCTTTAATTTTTTCCTTATCACGAGGATATTCAAGTTTAAATTTATATCGATATCGACCCTTTACAACCTGCCCATCCTCGTTTGTATACGAATACTCCTCAATTGTTGTTGCAATAAAATACGCAGAGTATTTCTTACCTTCCTTATTAATCATATCTATTAAAAAGACTTTTCCATCAGTTAACAGTTTCTGGACTTCATCTTCTAATAGGCGTCTGCCATATATTTTTGCAATAGACATTCCACATTTACTACCACAAAAAGCTCCGTATTTCCCCCAGATAATACGCCCTCCGCATCGAGGGCACTTCCCTAAATCATTCCTAACGTCTTTATTAGTGTTATCTGTATTATTGCCATTGTCCTTATTGTGTTGATTAATAGAATTATCCATACTGTTCCTCCAAAATAGATTATATTTGTAGCTGATCATCAATTACTTGCTGTTTTTCCATAATTACCTGCATTTCTGCCAGTAGTTCCTCTTCTGCAGCCTTCGCTGCCCTATTCAAAAATGTATCAGGCAAAACTTTTTTAAGGATTCGTTTAATCAATTTAAGAGGTCTCAGAATAAACCTCTCGTTAAGTTCTTCCAGCATTGCCTTAAACTTTTCGTCGAGCCTCTTGTTTATTGCTTCATTAATATTCCGTTCTCGCTCATCAATTTGTAACTCCCGTTCACATATCCGTTGTTCTCGTTCTTCTAGCTCACCAACATACGCAATCCATTGTCTGACATAAGCCGCATCCTCCTTGGCGTGCCTGTACTCCTCGGGTAACCGATCCTTATTAAAGAGGCGAAATCAATTTTCGATATTGCGGTATCATCCTTGTCTTTTATAATATGCACTATCAAAAAAAAATCGGGGTGCCCTTCGAACTACCCCCCCCTTTATCACATATCGATTACACCTACACATAGCAACAAAAAAAGGCCTTGGAACCTGGAAATTTTCGTCTCCAGGCCCCACAAGCCTTCTTCCTTTTAGCGTATTTTATAATGTTGTTACGTGACATCATCGACGTTCATCGCCGTGAGCCAACATACTTTTATTTTATATGTCGATATGATAAGTAGCGGCGTCGGCCTCTTCACCGGTCATTGCCCGAAATGCTTTGATATACGCCTCGAGCTGTGACCGGTATACCGTGTCAAGGTTGCTCCCGTCGACATTTGTCTTGTAATCGACGATATGCCACCTGTCGCCTACACGGTATATTACATCCATCACACCGTTCCAAAGTACCTTACCATCTCCGCTATTATCCGCATAACAGAAAGGTACCTCACAGTACACCTCATCTGCCATAAGCAGCGTATTCAGGATATCCTGTGGCAGGCCGTTTGATTGCGTATAGCCACCAGCTTTCATCCTTTCTGCGACCTGCGTTAACGACGTAAAAAGACTATTTTCATAAATCTTAAGACTTGGAGTAAGATATTCCCCGGCAATCTCGTCTACCATGCCGGTCACATCTGCCTTTCCACGTGAGGATACCAGCATTTCCATCAGCTTATGAACCATCGTACCTAGTAGTGCCGGGAAGCGATGTTTCTCGGGTTTTACCGACACACCGTCAACTGGCGTCTCTATCCCGGACCTATCAGCGACGTTTTCCTGTTCATCTTCTGTATCCCGGTCATCGGCAATCTTCGAAGAAAGACGCAACCTACTCGGCAACTCTATAGTATACGTTGCCTCCTCTCGACCACGATCTTTCAGTACGCATGTCCTCTCCGCTTCTTCGTATAACCCGGCTGAATCAACCGTTTCCGTCTTGGTAATTTTCTTACCAGTCTGTGCCTTAATGGCTTCAAAAACATCGAGTAAACCATCCATCACCGGTTCCCATACGGACCGATGAGCCTCGTTACTACGAGTTGCAAATATACTATCGCAGATGACGAGCACGTTCCTTGCACGTGTAGCCGCCACATATACAAGCCTCTGGTTTTCAGCACTGCTCGACGCTTTCTCCGCCGCTACTTCGTCGGTAAACTCATTAGTTTCAAAATAGCTTCCCCTGGCATTACCGGCGTCATCTTTTCTGGGCAGTCCGAAAATATATCCTTCAGAACCGTCATCACCGTGGACAATCCTTTTGTCAACCGAATTGTTGAACATCACGGACGCCGAGAGGATCACCACAGGAGCCTCCAAGCCTTTCACCTTATGAAGGTTTGCCATATGCACGGCATCCTTTCCCTCGTTCAGGCTAAGGCATCTTTCCTCTCCCGATATACCATCTATCAGATTGCCAATATACCTCACGCCGTCCTCCAGGGAAACAACGGTACCGGACTTCTCGGCATTACGCAGCAGTTCCAGCGTATAGTATACCACTTCCAGGTTCTCAGCCTCGACCGTACAATATACCCTGTAAGCATCCATTATCTTTGCGAATAATGCTGCAGGAGACAGCCTCGTCGCCATAAGCCGCAGCCTCTTAAGCTCAACGATCTTTTCACCCACCGTACGTGCCGTTACATCAGTACAGGCTTCTACATCGAACGAGGCTTTAAGCGATACCATGCCTCCCGCCTCTTTATACTTAAGAATATCTTCCTTTGCAAGTCCTACAAGCCTGCCCGTCAGCGCACCATACAACGAAACAGCATCGTCGGCATCGGCTACAGCAGAATATATCCTGTGTACCTCCTTAAGTGCTTCGTTAAGACCAAACGGTACATCTCCCTCGACCCTCGTAGGTATCCCCTTTGCGTCAAGGCACGCCATTATCGGCCCCAGCTTCTTCTTACCGTATGTGATCACCATGATATCACTGTAGCGTAGCTTTCTGGGAGCTGCATCACCCTTTGTCCTGATCTTATAACTGTCGTTATCGACAAGCGCCTGTATGATCTTCGAAATCTGTTTCGGGTCAGTCTCTTCAGGATGTTCAGCTTCAAGACTGGCGGTATAAGCGGTATATTTATAAACACCTTGAAATTCATCACTTCTCGGGTTCGGAAGCGGTATCTCCTCAAACTTGCTCTGGTCAGTAGTCTCTTCCGGTAGCATCGCCGTAAAAGCCCGGTTAAAATGCTCACACAGCGGTCTTACGGAACGGAAATTCCTCGACAGTGAAAGTATTGCACCCCCGTTATTTTCAAACAGCCCCTTTACCTTCAGGAACGAAGTGACATCAGCGCTACGGAACCGATATATGGACTGCTTCGGATCGCCGACAATAAAAAGCGAACCGGGCCTTGGCACACAGGCACTCCAACGAGGAACAGGATGTTCGGAGGCAAGGTAAAAGAAAACCTCCGCCTGCATAGGATTCGTGTCCTGAAACTCATCTATAAGAAAATAACTGTGTCGGTCGTAGATATAACGTATAAGCTTGCCGTCACCCTCAGCGTCCCTTCGGAGCATGTTTCTCAGGTAATATAGGTAGTCGAAGAAGGTCAGGCTTCCTTTGTCACGCATGGCATCTTCGAGCACGGGCACGCACGCTTCAAGGAACTCCATCGACGCCGAGTACTGTAGTGACACCAGTCGGTCGTTCAAGCCTCCTTTTCTGCCTACGACGCTCTCAAGCCACTTTGCCCTTGCACCACCCGGTTCAAACATGCCTGCCAGCGATGCCCCACATCTATTGAGAGCGTCAGGTATAAGGCGGATATCCTTGAAAGACTTAAGGGCGTTCACGACACCGGAGAAATTGCTGCTCCACCTTCTTCGAACGTTCTTATATATGTCGTCGATCTTATCCCATGCGGCAAGGTTATTCTTCTCAGCGTCGTATTTAAGCTCGGGATGGTCGACAAGGCACTTCACGGCCTGAATGACCGCATTCCTTTCCCTGTCAAAATCGCTGTCGATGTCTACCGGACCCAGTTTCGTGTAATTAAAATGAACGTTTCTGTTGTTCATCATGACAGCTTCGCCCTGTACGAATACATCCTCAGCGTTCCGATAAAAAGACCTGAACGATGACGCTAAAGCTTCCAACCTGCCACCGTATGCACCCGAGCAGATCTTCACGTACTGCTGTTTATAAAACACCGAGGCATCATCGTCTGAAACGATGGATGCGTCGGAAGGTATCCCTGCCTCGGAAGGATGTTCGGCCAAAACCATCCCGCAGAACGAATCTATCGTCCCCATAAAGCACAGGTCAATATTCTTCAGCGCCTCGGCACAATACTTTCTTGTCACGTCTGTCGGTGCAGGAAGCTGCCCTGCATGACCGTTAGCCGACCATACGTAATCCAAGCTGCTTCGTTCGATAAGAAGCCTCTGGAACCTGTCGTAGAACTCACCAGCGGCGGCTTTTGTGAACGTTATGGCACATATCTTACTTATGGGTATGCCGGCCTCCACCATGGCGACCATGCGGTTGACAAGCATCGTTGTCTTGCCCGACCCGGCACCGGCCTCCACGAAGAAATTCGTATCTATGTCGGATACTATCCTGTTGCGAGCGTCAGTATCCCTGTCTGTACCTGTCATCGCCTCACCCTCCTATCTCTTCATCTCTTCCACATACCGTCGCATACTTACAAAATCTGCACGGATCATTGTCATCCTCTCCTACGCTCGGCAAAGGGTAATCAGAAGCGTCGAGATGCTTTTTAAATTCCTTCAGCTTCCCAAGCAGCTTCTCCTTCATCTCGTCGTCATACTTGCAGGATACGGTCTCTCCCAGGCGAATATAACGGTACTCTGCACCGGATATCCTGTATCCCTTCTGTTCCATCATGTAGGCGTACACTATTACCTGCAAGCAGCTTTCTATATCATCCTGTTCGTGTACGATCGACCTTCCGCTCTTAAAGTCGACGATAAGATACGATCCGTCATCAAGTTTCTCCACCCTGTCGGGGAAACCATGTATCTTCACGCCACTTTCATGTAAACAGTGTATATCCTCTTCCTTAAGGATCACTTCACGGTGCGGATCCATGTCGTATGCCGTCTCCATCATCTCCAGGAAGGCATCCTTTTCGATCTGCACGTTACGTGGCACGAGCGGCGGATGTACGGCTATGAACCTGTCGAAGAAGTCTTCCGAAAGCCTCATGAACTCGCCCTTGCTCATATCGGTATTAGCCAGCTCCTCCATAAGTGCATGCGCAAGCGTTCCGCTCTCGTTTGCCGCCATCACTTCGAAAGGCTTATCGTCGTCGGGCACGGGCAGACCAAAGATATACTTCAGCATGAACGACCTCGGGCAACTAAAGAACGTGTCAAGTGCAGACGGTGAATATTCTCGGTCAGGGTTCCAACTTACAGAGGATGCCTTACGGGCTGTCGTCATGTTCGCTGAAATAATCTTGCCTTCATTATACGCCTTACCTATATTCCTTGCCGAAGAGATAGCCGGTTCAAAATAACCGATCTTTATAATATGCTCCTCTAAATTTTTTTCGGCCAAATTTCTGCCGATGTCCTCACGGTAAAGTTCGAATACGAGCGAAGACGCATTCTCATGCTTAAGCTCGGAGACATTAAGGCCTGCAAACGATACTTCCACGGATGATCCGAGACCTGTGGCAAGACGTGCGAGAGTAAGCAGCCTTTCCCTCTTTTTCGCTATACGTCCGTCAGACGTCATATGCTCTGTCCCTTCACCGAACAGCTTAAGGTCTGCATCAAGCAGCAGATAGTTCTCTCTTGGTGACCCGGGATACCTCGACGCCGACAGCCCAGCGATATAAAGGTGTTCACGTATGGACGACAACGCTCCATCGATGCCTGTGACATAAAGCTTACCCGGTTCGTTCCTGCCAGTCCTTACGCTCATCTTCATTACGCTCAGTATGATGTCCTCGGTGTCCCGATCGACCGACGAACCGATGATCTTCAGTTCATCGTAGATGGCACGTAAAGCAGCCATGTCAAGGTTCATAATTAGCCTCTGCGTGTTAGTTTCCGTACCCTTGCGGATAACAGAATACTTCGCTATGAACTCTTCCGGTGGCAATGACAACTCACGTGCCAGGACTTCCAGGAACGGTATGCATAGTTTTTTCTGCATGACAGTCTTGCCGGCTTTTTCGTCTCCAAGGCTTATCCTCGCCTCTTCGTCCGAAACGGCTTTGACGAATCCCGCTAAGCGTTCCGAATTCACCGTACGATCATTTGTCAGCCTGATAGCCCCCACGACATCATAAAATACCGACCAACTAAAATCGTTGCTCCTTTCCGGATAAAGGCTCATCAGCTTCTCTCTGTCGAATACCTCGCTCAACAGTAACGCCTTTACGGAGGCAGCGCCGAAAAAGCCACCGGTCATCCAGTGATAATACAGTTCCAAAAGTTTTGCCGGGTTAGAATTTATGACAGGGATCCCGCAGCCGAAGGATACGGGTATGTCATACAATACGGCGTAGTCAAAAAACAGCTGCCCATATGTTACGGCGTCCGTCACAGCGACAGTACATGTGTCTATACTATGCGAAGAATATATCTCTGTCAGTATGGTTTCTGCTTCATTTGCTGCCCCGTAACAGTTCCTGAAGCATTTTACCCTCACAGATTCACCCTTTAACCCGAAAAGGGCCGAAATGGTGCCTTCCTGTGCGTTACCGAACGACACTCTGTTTAGCAGGGAGCTTTCCAAAGGATTGAGGGGATATTCCTTCAGATAGTAAAAATCTGCATCGATAGGCTGACATTCATAAGCCGCCCTGCGGATAAGCGATACCGAATCGGTCAGTTTCCGGTCCGACAGTATCGTCATATACTTTCTGTAAACAGATATAAGAGCGTCGTTCTTCTCTTTAAACAGCCCCTTCCTGAGTATATCCGTTACAGCTTTTACTTCATCCAATTCTGCCACCAGGCTCCGCATGCGCCTTATCGCCATGGTAATCTCCCGTAGGTCAGAATAGGTCGCCTTACCGAAATAAGCCTCACCCATCACTGCTTCTGCCACGATGGCAGTTTCCTCGCCGGCACTTATGAATTCTCCCGTTACGGATATGCCCGACCTCATCATAGCGAGGCGTGCCAATTCACCGGCCCCGCATATGCGCAGATTGAAACAATTGCTACCATGCATCGCAAGGCTTTTCTTCAGTTCATCCCCATTTGCTCCCGGCGCTAAGATTATCTTCTCTCTCATTTAACCTCTCCGTATTCAAATCTTTACAGCATTCTGTAAATTAATATTATCTTATATTAATATTATATGTTTATATGTTAATATTACATTCATATAATATTTGGTTTTAGTTTAGGATAAAAACAACAAAAGGAGTCTGCAAAGAATGTGATCACAGGCTCCTTTCTTTTTTATTTGCTTTTAGTTTTGATCCCGAGTTTCTTTTTTTCCATCATATCATACTCATCATCGGTATATGTCCTTTGTTTATAGTCCCGCTCTTTACCCTTAGAAGTTTTACCACTTCCTTTTTTCTGCTCTCCCTGCTGTGCTCTTCCATCGTAATCTTTCCTGAGCATATCCATCAGTCTTTTGAACATCGTCGTCTTTGTCTCATCAGCAGTTGCTAGCGCCTTATCTCTATAATAAGATATATACTCTTCTATCCAAGTCCCGGGCTCTTCCTTCATCTCGACAGGTTTGTGTTTCTCCGCTTCCACTACCATGCTTTTCAGTTCATCTCTGGTAAATCCGGGAAGCTTTTCTCTATAATACTCGAAATCGAACGCTTTTATCTCCTCTTCTTTACCAGAAAAGGCTTCAATCATCATCTCACATGAAACATCATCCACGTCCTTTTTCAATTTCATGTAGGTCAACCTGATCTTTTCAAGATCAAATCCTGATGCTTCAGCTATCCTCTTTAACTCACTGACTTTAAGTTTCTCTTCAATAAGCTCCGAAACAGAGTCAAGGAATACATTTTCGTCAAATGCTACTTTCTTATCCTGCTTTTTAGGCTTCTTCAGATTAATATTTGTATCCTCGTCCAAATTTTCTGCTTCCTGCCTAGGATTCTCCGCCAGCATCTCAGCTCCTTTGCGGTCCCATCTTATATAGAGCCGAACAGCATTTATCTTGGCTCCAACGCCCATCTTTACAGGCTCACATCGGAAATGAATATCGGTCGCATGACATTTAGCACATTCATTTTCATATTCTATGATTTCTTCGTGGTCAGGTCCGTAACAACCGGTTCCTTCCCACCCATTTATAAACTTGTTTGCCTTTGTCAGTACACGCCTTCTGAAATCTTTCCACTCGTCATACATCTTATAATCCTTTGGCAGTACCTGTTCAGCCTCTTCATAATTCTTTTCCTTAATCAATTTGGCACAGGCAAGCTGATCCGGATCAGATGATGACAGATCGACCTGATTAACAGTTGAAAGGAACTTGAATTCTGCAAGTCCGAATTCAGACATATATTCTACCTGATCAGGCATCCCTCGTTTCCGGTTGATCGCTTCATTACGAGAGATTTCCTCACGAAGAAGCTGGTATATGGACCATGTTGCAAGATCTTTGGACACTTTTCTCATTATTGAAGAATCGAGCTGAGTATAACCGCCGGTATTCTT
>JAEEGL010281365.1_pt1 | contig 20439 bp, 20 predicted proteins | sample 9134231 | NCBI WGS metagenome assembly JAEEGL01 (sample SAMN16246548, study PRJNA631951) | gut metagenome | biome: gut microbiome; feature: rumen; material: fiber-attached | host: Bos | place: Iran: Karaj | collected 2018-10 | reverse complement strand
GCTTTCAGGGTTCCCTTGCCACCGTAACGCTTCTTGTCGCCGTCACGCAGTTCGAGGGCTTCGTGTTCGCCAGTAGAGGCACCCGAAGGCACAGAAGCACGACCCATAATGCCACATTCCAAAGTAACATCCACTTCAACCGTGGGGTTTCCGCGAGAATCCAAGATTTCGCGGGCAATGATTTTCTCTATTCTCATAGTATTCAATGATTTAAGATTTAAGATTCAATATTCAAGATTGAGGTGCAAAGGTAGTAAAAAATGTGGAGTTGTATTGTATCATGCCAATAATCCTCCATTTTTCCTACAATAATCAGACATGCTTTGAACCATATCGTTAAATGGCAAGGAACTCAGAATATTATAGTGACGTTCAATGAAAGCCATACCATTATAACGGCTAATATACCGATATGCTTGTCGTGGAGTCAGTTGGTAATGCGAAGCAAATAGTTTTACCAGCATTATAGTGTAATCTATTATGTCAATGGTTCTTTGAGGCATATACTTTTTTGCAAACCAATTATTCTTGAATTGCAGTTAATACTCCATCGTCAAAATAAAGGTAACGACTTGTGGAATAAACCCATTGCTCATGAACTCCATAGGTGGTTGTAGTCCTATTAATGCTATTGGGCTCTCCCCAAGCTTCCCTACAAAGCTCTTTATTCCAACCAATCTTTACACTGCCTTGCAATGCAAGGTTTACATTGCTTTGACCGTATTTTTTAACTAAAGCTTGAATTCGCTGTTGCTCTTTTTCTTCTCTTTCTTTGGCTTTAGCTAGGTCAGCTTCCTCTTTTTTTACATAATCTTCATATGTAAGGAATTTTCCTAAAATGTAATTCTTTGGCGCTTTATCACAATTAATATCTTCCGATCGTAAAAAGCAGTAATACTCTCCATAGTCCTCGTTAGAAAGTGTTAGAACAACAGGATTCTCATCATCTAAAATGCAATATGCATTTTCTTCTATAGAAACACCTGTAAAATTCCATAAGGTGTTAATTTTAATAGTTTTATCTCTTTTTCGAGTTTCCATATTAAAAAGCCCATTGAAACGATCGGAATTATTCTCAAAAACCCTATCATCTTTCACAAAAACTAATAGCTTTCCTACGTATAGTGCTTTTGCTTTTTCAAAATAGCCTTCAACTATGAAGTAATTATTTGGATTGAAAGATAAGCTTTCACTAATATGAAAAATATCATTGTTTTCAAATTTGAAAGCTATTCCATACTTGTTATCACTTTTTATTATAGAAAAGTATTTTCCTTCTATTTCTTGTTTAAAATAGCTCCTACTGTCAGAAGAGAAATAGCATCCTAATGGCATTTTATAGCAAAACACTCTTTGACCAATCAAATGTTCATATTTATCGTTGATTTTAATAAAATTTGATAAACTATCATAGATAGGTATTTCTTTTTTTGTTTCCTTGGGTGTTTTTTCTTTTATTGATTCTCCCAATATTGTAATTTGAGAATAAGATAACAATGATAAAAAGAGAAACAGAATAACAAACCATTTTTTCATAGAATGAAATTTTTTATTAATGTGCAAAAATACTATTTTTGTTTTAAAAGGATAGCTGTATTTGAGAAAAAATGTTTGATTCGTGTTTCAACCCAATCATTTCCTCAAATTCTGCCTCAGTGATGATGGGGACGCCAAGCGATTCGGCTTTCTTACGTTTCTCGGGGCCCATTTTGTCACCAGCCAATACAAAGTCGGTCTTGCCGGAGATGCTGCCGACGTTCTTGCCGCCGTAGGCCTCGATGGTTTCCTTGATGCCGTCGCGGGAATAGTGCGAAAACACACCGCTGACCACAAAGGTCTTTCCAGCCAAGACTTGCTCCTTGTCAGAAGTAGCTTGTTCGGCCATGGCAAACTGTAAACCTGCTTGCTTTAAACGGTTGACAATGTTAATATTGCGCTCATCATCAAAGAAATTCCTCACCGAAAGCGCAATCTTTTCACCGATTTCGTTGATTTCAGTCATTTCTTCGACACTGGCACTGATAATATGGTCGATGTCTTTCAAGGCTTTAGCCAAGATTTTGGCCACGGACTCGCCCACGAACTTGATGCCTAAGGCAAACAACACCCGTTCAAAGGGCACCGACTTCGACTTCTCCAAAGCGTCCAAAATGTTTTGAGCTGTCTTTTCCTTGAAACTGACCTTGCGCGTGGCGACAGGCATCAAACTAAATTCATCCTCGATGGTGATAACTTTCTCCAAACCGAAAAGTTTGTCGTAGGTAAGGTCGTACAAATCGGCAACATTACGAACTAGGCCTTCTTCATACAACAATTCCACTTTGCCTTCGCCAAGGCTCTCGATGTTCATGGCTTTGCGTCCGATGAAATGCTCGATACGCCCGCGGATCTGTGGCGAACAGCCCGAACTGTTGGGACAATACCAAGCCGCTTCACCTTCATTCTGAACAAGTGGAGTACCACAAATCGGGCAGATTTTGACAAACTCAACGGGTTTTGCACCGACTTGCCGCTTGTCCAAATTCACGCCGATGATTTTCGGGATGATTTCACCGCCTTTCACCACGGTGACCGTATCACCGTAATGCAAGTCGAATTGGCGAATGAAGTCTTCATTGTTCAAGGTGGCGCGTTTCACGGTGGTACCTGCCAACTGCACGGGCGCAAGGTTGGCCACGGGGGTGATTGTTCCGTGTCGTCCAACTTGAAAATCAACGCTTTGCAGCTCTGTCTCAACTTCCTCGGCCTTGAACTTGTAGGCAATAGCCCATTTTGGTGATTTGGCCGTAAAACCTAAAGTCTGTTGTTGTGCATAACTGTTGACTTTTAGCACAATGCCATCGATGGCGAATGGCAATTCATGGCGTTTCGCGTCCCAATAGTCGATGAACTCGAAGATTTCGTCAATGGTCTTGCAAAGTGCTATGTAGTTGGAGATGTTGAACCCCCATTTTTTGGCAGCTTGAAGGCTTAGGTAATGCGTCCGGTAGCGGTCTTCGAGGCCGTCCATCATCATATAATAACAATAATTGTCCAGTTTACGGAGAGCAACTTCCTTGCTGTTTTGCAACTTAAGCGTTCCAGCTGCGGCATTGCGTGGGTTGGCAAAGAGGTCGTCACCAACTTCGGCGCGGGTTTCATTTAAACGATTGAAACTCTCAAAGGGCATTACGATCTCGCCCCGCATCTCGAGGAACTCGGGATAGTCGCCGTGCAGTTTGAGCGGAACGGTACGGATGGTTTTCACGTTGGTGGTCACGTCGTCACCTTGAGTGCCGTCGCCACGCGTCACGGCACGGACAAGCACACCGTTTTCATATTGCAGGCTGATGGAAAGGCCATCGAACTTTAGTTCGCAGCAAAACTCAACATCTTCTATGATGGTCTTTTTGATTCTGTTGATGAAATCTGCAATTTCCTCACGGCTGTATGAATTTGCCAATGAGAGCATTGGATAGCGGTGTTTGACGCTCTGAAACTCTTTTGTGATGCCTCCGCCTACGCGCTGGGTAGGTGATGCCGGTGATAGGTATTCTGGAAATTCCTTTTCCAAACGCGCCAATTCTTCGAGTTTCATATCAAACTCGTAGTCTGAAATAGTCGGTTTTGCGAGAATGTAGTAATTATAATTGTGTAGCTCCAATTCTTCGCTTAGGGCAGCAATTCGTTCACGTGCTTCATTCTTGTTCATAAAGTGATGTATTTCAATGGATCAACGTTGATTAACATCAATGTAAGCCAAATGGCAGTAACGGAGGCCAACATTCCAATAATGGTCATCAAAGCACCTTTGAAATTGCGTTTAATGCAGAGAATCAAGAGGATGCTAAATACTATAAAGACACTTTCATACCACACACAGATGCCAAAGCCAAGCATAAGTCCAGCAATGAGGAAAGAAGTGCGATGCACATTGACGGTAAGATTGTTTTGCCTCAATACTTCCTGCCTCAAAACGACATTGGCCCCATAGAGTAACAAAGGCAAACCCAAAAAGGCACTGGCGTTTTCGATGATGCCGAAAGAAGGCATAATGCAACTGATGGCTGGGATGAGAGCCAACAGCCAAGCGCTTCGCTTGCCAGTAACCAAGTCGCTTATTCGGTATACCATTGACACGGTAAAGATTGAGACAAGGGCGTAGAGTGAGCGGCTGAGCAACATCATTCCTTGAGATTGGCCAATGCCTAAACCAGCCTTTATTTTATCTAAAAAGGCAATAAATAGGGTGGGCTGCAATTCACTATGAGAGCCAAAGCCAGGCACAAACACTATGGCAATGATTCTCACTATGATTGCAATTAGCATCAGTGAGGTGAAAGGGTGGCGCTCCTTGAAGCGTTTGAATCTTTGTAACATATTCCTGTCGTTTAAAACGCAAAAATACGATTTTTTTGTATTTTTGCATCGATTTTGATTTAAAAACTACCTAATCTAAAAATTGTAGAAGATGAAGAAAACTGTTAAATTTTTTGTTTTGGCTGTTATGATGACTTTATGCTGCCAGACAATGGCTCAAACTCGTGGCTCAATGTTTCTTGGTGCTTCTTTCCCTTTGAAAGATTTCGCAGAATTCGATGGTTTCAATGATTTTGCTTTGACAAAACTTGGCCAGACCGATGCAGGTGCGGGAATCGGTTTTAACGTAGGCCTCAAGTGGTATTTCAATGTGGGTGTGGAAGGTCTTGGTGTGATGCTTTCCTTTGATGGTTTCTACAATGGTCCGAATTCGAATCTGAAGGATGCCTATCGCAATGGTGAAGGCACTTCGTCTATTTTCCAGAATTTGAATTGTGATGAGTCTTCTTACACTTTTACTCCCAAATACATTAATGTTCCTGCTATGCTTGGAATGAACTATATCTATCATTTCAATCCAAATTTAGGCATTTATGTTGAAGCAGGTGCTGGTGGCAACCTTCATCTCATTACTGATTTGCAAAGTGTTGCTAAGACCCAGTCTTCAATTATTAAAATTACTCAAGACTATGACAAGGCATTCAGCTTTGCTTATCAGGTAGGGGCCGGTATTGAGGTTGCCAAGGATTTGGTGGTTGGATGCAGCTTCTATGACCTAGGTAATGCTGAAGTAAAAGGAGATAAGATTGTAAAGATAACCGATAGTGGGGAAGACGGTACAACCAACGCCCAAACAACATATTCTACTTTCGGTACGATTCATCCTATTATGGTCTTGGGGCGTATCGGATTCCGTTTCTAATACGATTCATTGAAAACTGAAGGGCGAAGCGTCGGGTTGACAGGCGCTTCGCTCTTTACATTATGGCGGGCGGCTTTGAGACCGTAGCTGATTGATTCCTTACCTTTTATTCCCATTGTATGGGCATATATCACCCCGGCGAAGAATGCGTCGCCCGAACCTGTCACATTGACGGCTTCCACTTCTAATGCGGGAAAACGATGGAACCCTTTTGCAGAACAAAAGCAGACCCCGTCTTCACCCATAGTGAGATAGATTTCATTGATTCCTTTGGAAATCAATTGTCTGGCAGCATCTTCTTCATCCTTTTCTGCCGTTAAAGCTTGGGCTTCAGAAAGATTGCATTTAAGAGCAAAAAAAGATTTCTTCCATGAGTTTTTGTAAGCATTGGCAAGTAGCAAAGCTCTGTTGGGCGAAACGGTGTCTATATAGAGTGGCACAAGGCAATGATCAATGAGGAAAGTGAGGGCTTCGGCGGTGAGAAGCGTGTCGGCTACAACTATATCGGAATGGTTGATGTCATCTATTCTATCACGAATCCAGTCCAAATCCAAACTGTTGTTGAGCTTGATGTCTGATACGGCAGAGAGCATATTGCCTATTTCGTTATTGAAACTGAGAAAGATGGGACTTTTGGCATGTTCGTATTGAGTAGAAAGAGAAAGATCCATTCCTAATTGCTTGCATTCCTCCATCATGCTTCGGGCAAAACTGTCGTCGCCAAATACGGTAGCCAATTGAACTTTATGGCCTAAAAGGCAAAGATTATGAGCTATGTTTCGCGCCACACCTCCATGATGGAAATTGATAGACCCAGATGTGCAACCTTTTGCAACAAGTTCTGATTGTGGCATTACGGCAATGTCGATGTTGGATTCTCCAATGACGGTGACTTTCATCTTTTTGATTTTGAAGTGGACAAAATTAGAAAACTTTTGCGATTATTTGGATTTCACATGATTATTTTGTTATTTCGTGCCATCAAATCAATGTGTTATGGCACAAAACAAGAAACGGAAACGTCGCAATTACCATTACCACGCGATTACCTTCAAATTGTCGGCGGGTCAGTACCGTTCGTTGCGCAATTATTGTAAAGCACGCCGAACAACACCTATAAAGCTAATCAAAAAAAACATAGAACGGTTCATCACTGCATATGAATACGAGATGCCACAGGATTTGTATCTCACTGAGAATCAGTTGAATCTGTTTGAAGAAAACAATCTTTAGAGAGGCCGTTCGTCGCATCTCAAAACGCGTTTAAACATCGTTGATTATTTCTGATTAAAAGGAATCCTGTTTTGTATCGACCGCCCTAAAGTCACTTCATCAACATATTCCAAGGCATCGCCAACAGCAATGCCTTTTGAAATCACAGAGATTTTTCCCTCAAAGTCTTTCAGTTGCCTGAATATGTAAAAATTGGTCGTGTCACCTTCAATGGTGGCGGGCAAAGCCAAAATTACTTCCTTAATGTTTTCTGTTTTAGTGCGTTGCACAAGCTGGACAATTTTCAAATCATTGGGTGAAATGCCCTCAATCGGGCTAATGACCCCACCTAAAACGTGATAAAGCCCATTAAAAGAGGCGGTTCTTTCAATAGCCAATACATCTCGCATATCTGCCACCACGCAAAGTGTGTTTTCGTCGCGACGTGGATTGCTACAAATGGAGCATATTTTGGTGTCGCTGATGTTGTAGCATCGCTCACAAAGCATAATATTATGCTTCATTTTAAGCAGTGAATCTGCGAGTTGTTCGGTCTCAAGGTCTTCGCTGTTGAGCAGGTGTAACGCCAAACGCAATGCCGTTTTCTTGCCAATGCCAGGTAACTTTGAAAGCGACTCTACTGCGTTTTCTAACAATATGGATGAATACTCGGCCATACAATAATCGGTGCAAAATTAAGTTATTTCCTTAAATTTGCAGCCTTAAAATTGAAGAAATCATGAAAAGATATTGTTTCATCCTTGTGGCACTGTTACTTGCGATTACTGCTATGGCGCAGAACTTCAACCAGGTGGATTCAAAAGGCCGTCGTCAAGGACAGTGGCGTGGTTTTTATCCTAACGGGCAACTGCGTTATGAGGGTGTGTTCAAGAACGACAAATGCAAAGGGACATTTCGTTACTATGATGAACAAGGTAAGCTGAAAGCTACTAACGAGTTCGACAAATCGGGTGAGAAAGCCTTGAACAAAACCTATGCTCCTAATGGTAAGGTGATAGCAACGGGTTATTACCTGAACCAAAATAAAGAAGGGGAGTGGAAGTATTATGACCCCAATTCAGGTCAACTTCGTTTGGTGGAGGACAACGTAAATGGTAAGGTTCATGGCTGGTCAAGAATCTTTAATCCAAACAATGGTGTGCTAGCGGAAGAGACTCACTTCGTTGAGGGGCAGCCCGAAGGCCAATGCAAAAAATATTCAGACTCGGGTGCCTTGATTATGGAATGCCAATATCATAACGGACTGCTAGAAGGCCCTACCAAAACGTATTATCCTAGTTCAGCCATAAAAGAGGAAGGACAGTACATCAAAGGACAAAAAGCAGGCGTTTGGAAGACTTACAATGAAGAAGGCGATGTCATTGCCGAGGAGGCTTTTGGAGAACAGGTATACTAACTGCTAAATCGACCATCTAAAATGTTCTCTTTATTTGCCTGATTTCCAATGATAATCCCTTAAGTACTTGTGCGATAGGAAATCGAAGAACTGTCGGAGCCAACCACTTGGGACCCCAAGGGGGTGATATAGGATATTGAATTGTTGAGTTAATTGCAACGTTTTATATAGTCCTCCAAATTTGGTCGGCCATATTGGTCGGCCAGCTTATAGTACTCGCACGCTTTGTCCTCCTCGTGAATCATATAATAAGTCCGACCTAAGTTGAAATAGGCATCGGCATAGTCGGGTTTCAGCTCAACGGCTTTCAGGAAATCTTCAATGGCTTCATGGTATTTCATGGCATTCACCTTGGCACAACCACGGAAATAGTAGGCCTCAAAGTTGTTTTTATCATATTTGATGGCTTTCGTTAGGGTCTCTTCAGCCGTTTTAAAGTCACTGTAACGCAACAATTGTTTGGAGCCTTCTTCGGTGTAAAGGCGTGATTTCGATGGGCTTTCACAACTACTTAAAATAAAGAAGGTAGTAAATAGGGCAAATATGAATGTCAGTTTTTTCATTGCTTCTTTTTTTTTGCAAAGATACGCTTTTTTTTCTGTTATGCAAAGGTGGCAACAATGGCTTTCACCGTGGCGATGAGTTCTTGAAGCTTCGTATTGCTTTTAGCCTCACAGAGGAAGCGGAGATACGGCTCAGTATTGGAAGGCCTTATGTTAAGCCACCAATCAGGATAGTCTAAGCGATAACCATCAAAGTCAAGGAAGCGTTCGGGCTTTTCTTTGCGCATAAAAAAGTCGCGAACAGCGTCCATAGCCTCTTGCTTACTCTCAATTTTGAAGTTTATTTCGCCAGAATTGGAATATGGCGAAATCTCATCAATGATTTGGCTAAGGGTCTTGCCTTCTTTCTTGCGCTCGGCCAAGAGTCGAAGTACGATAGAGGCAGCTAATAGGGCAGAGTCGGAGTAATAGAAATCACGGAAATAGTAATGGCCAGCCAATTCGCCACCATAGCAACCATCCAACTCTCTGAGCTTCAGTGCGGCATAGGCGCGCCCTACACGCCATGTTTCTACTTTGGCATAGTAACGATAGAGGTATTCTTGGATGGCTCGCGAACTCCGGATGTCTTGTAAAACGATGCCTTTCTGGTGCTGTTCACCTATGAAAAAGTCTCCCAAGAAGGCAATGATGAGGTCGGGACTGATAAAGCGGCCTTTTTCGTCGATGAAAGTGATGCGGTCGGCATCGCCGTCGAAAAGCAAGCCAATGTCACACCTCTCTTTTTTTACTAAGGTCTTAATTTGCTCCTGGGCATTGGCTTCCAAAGGATTGGGTTCATGGCTGGGGAAGTTGCCATCCAACGTGTCGTTGATGTAATGCGCCTTGCCAATGAGTTCGTGGACGAAGATGGACGACATACCGTTGCTGCAATCCACAGCGATGTTGAGGTTGTCGTGAGAGCCGACAAAGTGATGCTGGAATGCGAGATAATCAGCATAGACATTCTTTTCTTTAATTTGTCCTTTTAAGGCTGTTGGTATTATGGCCTTGCTGCTTTCTACCAAAGCTTCCAAGTGGTTCAATCCAGAGTCGTAACCTACGGGGAGGGCGTTTTTGGCAGATATTTTCAAGCCATTGTGGTGCTTCGGATTGTGCGAGGCGGTGATTTGTATGGAGGCTCCATAACCGTATTTCGCCGTCGACCAATAGACCAAAGGTGTAGTAGATAAGCCAATGAAATCTACATTTTTGCCACGGTCAGTGAGACCACGGGTGAGGGCATCAAACAGAGTTGGGGAAGAAAGGCGCATGTCGCGTCCCACAAGATAGGTGTCGGTATCAAGCACATCGGGCAGAAAATACCCAATGCGATAGGCGATGTCTTCGTTGAGGTCGGTACCCCATTCGCCACGGATGTCATATGCTTTAAATGCTTTCATTGTATCAGTTGTTCAGTTATTCAGTTATTCAGTTGTTCAGTTGCTGCTAGCTCTTGGCTACTTGGCAACTCAATGATAGAAGTAAGCTCATAAGCTTTTTAATAAGCTGCCAGTAGCCAGAAGCGTTTTTATCTAATTCCACGTTGATTAAGTGCCTGTTGGTATTTTTGGGCATTGCGGTTGTGCTCGGCAAGAGTCTTGGCAAAGTTATGGTATCCTGAAAAATCTTCCTTTGCGCAAAAATAGAAATAATGATGGTTTTCGGCGTTCAATACCGCCTTGACGGCAGTGATGGAGGGTACACAGATGGGGCCGGGTGGCAAGCCTGGGTATTTGTACGTGTTGTAAGGTGATTCGATTTCTTTGTGGCGGTCGAGAACACGCTTTATGCTGTAATCGTTCCATGCAAAGATGAGGGTTGGGTCGGCTTGTAACAACCAGTTGTTCCTCAGTCTGTTGATGTAGACACCTGCCACACGTGGCATTTCGTCGCTCATATTAGTTTCCTTATTGACAATGGAAGCCAATGTGCTGACTTGGATTGGTGTCAAGCCTTTGGATTGGGCTTGTTGCTTGCGTTCCTCAGTCCAAAACTTGTTATATTCCTGAAACATACGCACTATAAAGCCTTCGGCATCGGTGTTCCAATAGAATTCGTAAGTGTTAGGAAGAAATAGGGCAGGGATGGTGTAGCTGTTAAAGCCTAACTGGTTGATGTACTCTTGATTGTGGAGCAAATTCGAGATTGAGGCAGAGTCGGCTTCAATTTGTTTGGCGATACGTCCAGCCATCATATCAACATCTCGAATGTTGTTGAAGGTGACTTTAACAGGGGTTTGCAATCCTCCTCTTAACATATTGAGCAACTGGTTGTTGCTTATTCCATCTTTTACCACATAATGGCCAGGACGGATGTTGTCAGGATATTCTTTCTTGTTTGCCATCCAGTTGAAACTTTTTTCATTGACAATGAAATGGGCATCTTCCAAGATGATTTTAACTTGATTGTAATCTGAGCCTGTAGGGATGAACAACTCAATGTCTTTTCCGTTAGCAGTTTGCACATTGGGTGACATCACGGTTTTGTAGAGCCAAAATCCAAATGCTAGGGCGAAAATCAGTAGAATACACAGGACAAGCAGCACAGTAAAACGAATACTTCTACCTTTTTTTTTCTTTTTTGGGGTTCGGTTTTCTTTTGGGAGTGTGGTCTGTATTTTTATCATAGTTCTTTCCTTTCAATAAGTTGGTATTCGAGTGTGTCAAGGTAACCTTCTGGAGTATTAATCCAATCTATTCGTTTTCCACAAAGTTCAAAACCTAGACCAAGAAACAATTGTTGGCTCTCTGTATTGGTTTCGTCAATGGAGCAATACACTTGATGCAATAACAGGTTTTTGAAAAGATATTCAATACATAAAGTCAATGCAGCTTTGGCATAGCCTTGCTGTCGGAAAGCCCTGTCGATTAAAATGCCTAATCCAGCACGACTGTTGATGTTGTCATAATCGAAGATGTCGATGCAACCGATAGATTCTCCGGTTTCAACCATGTCAATCATCAATCTAAGTTGCTTTTGGCTGAATAAGTCATTGCTATTCAACAGGAACTGCTCAATTTGAAAACGAGTGAATGGCACATATGTTCCACTGACCCGCCAGATGTCGCGGTCGTTTTCCCAAAGGAAAATTTGTTGAGCATCCTCAGGCTCGGCGCAACGCAGTGCTATTATTTCATCTTTGATGAACATCAGTTCAATTCGTTGAAAAATCCTTGTGGTTTCAACAGATTGGCATATATTTTGATATATCCCCGCCGCTGAAATTTTCGACAAAAATACGCTTTTCGGCGCAATAAAGGTTGAAAAAAAGCATTAATGAGACTATAAAAGCAAAAATAGTAACCCTAAATTAAGATATGATGAGAAAAGTGAGTATGATCGTGATGCTTGCCGGACTGTTGATGGCGGCATCTTGTGGCAACCTGACCCAAAAAACAGATGATGAGTCGAACCAGACAGTAGAGCCAGTATCACAAGTAGAGCAGGTTCAACAAGCTCAGGTGCAACGAGCGGCATTTTTGCCTTCAGCAAACACTCCTGATTTTGTCGATGCCGCCGAGCGTAGTGTTGATGCAGTGGTGCATATTATGACTAAAGTGGTGAAACAGAGCAATACATACGATGACTTCTTCGGAGCATTGCTCGGTCAGCTTTACGGCTATCCAGGTCAAACACGGAATAATACTATGGTGGCCTATGGTTCTGGTGTCGTGTTGACTCCTGACGGCTATATTGTCACCAACAACCACGTCGTTGAAGGTGCCGATGAGGTGGAAGTGACCTTTAACAATAAGGTGAAGAAAACAGCTAGTATCATCGGCACAGACCCAACCACAGACTTGGCTCTAATCAAGGTAGATGCTTCTGATTTGGAATACCTTACTTTTGGTGACTCTGACAATGTGCGTATCGGTGAGTGGGTGCTTGCTGTAGGAAACCCATTCAATCTTACCTCAACCGTTACAGCGGGTATTGTGAGTGCCAAAGCCCGTAACCTCAGTATTTTAGGTGAAGGAACTTCTGTTGAATCCTTCATCCAGACCGATGCCGCAGTTAATCCTGGTAATAGTGGTGGCGCCTTGGTGAACACAAAAGGTGAGTTGGTTGGCATCAATGCAGCTATCGCTTCGCATACTGGCTCTTATGAAGGCTATTCTTTCGCGATTCCTTCCAACATTGTTCGAAAAGTTGTTGACGACCTGTTGCTTTATGGCACAACCCAGCGTGGCTATCTTGGTGTTCAAATCGCAGAATTGACTCAGGAACTGGCAGAGAAGGAAGGCTTGGAAAACATAGAGGGCGTGTATGTTGGCGAAGTTACCGAAGGAGGTGCTGCCAAATTGGCAGGCATAAAATCAGGTGATGTGATTACGACCATCAACGGCAAGAAAGTGAACTCTACAACTCAACTTAAGGAAAACATAGGCCAATACCGCCCAGGCGACAAAGTGGATGTTGAGGTGAACCGTAATGGCCATCACCATCACTATGAATTGACTCTTTTAAATGAAGCCGGTAACGTGAATCTGGTAAAAAACGGTGAAGCTTTCTATAACTCCACTTTTGGACTGATGCTTCAACCCATCAACCAAAATGATATGAGCCGATTGAACGTAAAGAACGGCTTGAAGATTGTTGAAATTCGCGAAGGTCGCTTTATGAATTCAGGCGTCCCCGTTGATTTCGTCATCACTAAGGTGAACGGCTACGCTGTCAATAACAAGACCGACCTTGAAAGTGCGCTAAAGAATGGTCGCTCACGCCGAACAACCATCGAGGGGGTTTATCCCAACGGTATGATGGGTTCGTTCTACTATTAAGGTGGAGCGTAAATCAAATTTTCCTGAAACACAAAGGTTTCGGTACGGTTTTTGATAATATATTCAGATTGGATTTGAGAGAAGTCGAGCATATCGATTTCTCTCAAAGACGGAAGATTATGTAAAAACGGATATTTGGAGTAGGGTATGAGGAGTAAAGACGAAAATAACACAGACATAAAACAATAATAAAGGTTTGAAGAAATGAGACAACTGAAAATTTCAAAACAAATCACAGACCGCAATGCGGGGACTTTGGATAAGTACCTCGCCGATATTGCGAAGGAAGCGCTACTGACCACCGACGAGGAAGTCGAACTGGCGCAACGCATCAAGCAAGGCGATCAGGTCGCTTTGGACAAACTTGTTAGAGCCAATCTACGTTTTGTTGTTTCGGTGGCGAAGCAGTATCAAAATCAAGGACTTAGCTTACAAGACCTAATCAATGAAGGCAACCTCGGCTTGGTGAAGGCTGCACAGCGTTTCGATGAGACACGCGGATTCAAGTTCATCTCCTATGCCGTGTGGTGGATTCGTCAGAGCATTTTGCAAGCCGTGGCAGAGCAGGCGCGCATCATCCGTCTGCCTATGAACCAAGTGGGGGCTTTGGCCAAAGTGAAAAAAACTGTGTCGTTATTGGAACAGAAGCTGGAACGTCGTCCCACTGTAAAGGAAGTTGCCGATGAACTCGGCATGCCCGATGACAAGGTGGATCAATTGCTAAATCTCAGCTCGCGTGCTGTCTCGACAGATGCTCCTTTGGACGATGAAGACGATACTAGTTTCCTGGATGTCTATGTCGCTGAGGATTCAGTTCAAACCGATTCGGCTGTGGAGCAAGAGTCGACCAGTAAAGCCATTCGCAATTCGCTTGATAGGCTTAACGAGAAGGAGCGCACCATCATCTATATGTATTTTGGATTGGGAACTTCGCGCGAATACTCATTGGAGGAAATTGCGATGAAGCTCAATATTTCTCGTGAGCGCACCCGACAAATCCGCGACCGCGCTTTGAAACGTCTGAAATCGGAGCCTGACTCTCCGCTTTATCAGATGTATATGAATCAGTAACGTGAAGGCTCTTTGGAGCCTTTTTTTGTTTTTAAGGCACTCAGGCAAATAAAAATCAGCTTGGAAATTAAAAAAATGATTATTTTTGCTGCACAATAGTGTCGCACTACTTCATAAGAGGTTCGTTGGGTTGTATTTATGGCGAAGTCAGTATAGATTCAGTATTATGAAACAATTATTCAAAGCACTACAATTCATTCGTCAGTGTGATAGCCGGTCATTTTGGTTGCGCATTGTCTATGTGATTGTATTGAGTGTCCTCCCTTTACTTAGTCTCTATATTCTCAAGTTCTTGGTTGATTCGGTCTCCAATGATACTGTTCCTATGCTTTGGGGGATAGAAATGAATTCTTATGTCCTGCTTGGCGTTTTTTGCCTGATATTTCTAATTAATCGGATGGTTAATGTCTTGGACGGAGTGAATAGCGATATTATAACACAACGTCTGATGGACTATATCAGTGACAAGATACAAAACCAATCTGCCAGACTAGATATGTCATATTTTGACAATCCCGAGTATCACGACACCTATCATCGTGCCCAAACTGAAGCCAATTACAGGCCTATGCGAATTTTGGATGGATTTATGGGGCTGATTGGTTCAACCATCACGATTTCAGGTATTGTCGTTATGCTTTGGACAGCATCCAAGTGGATCATTGTTGTTATGGTGGTTGCCGTCCTGCCTTCATTTGTTGTTCGTATCATTAAAGCTCGGAAGATTTATGCATTTCGTCGTGAAAACACCCAAAATGTTCGTCGTACGAATTATTATTCTTCTTTGCTGAATAGTAAAGACTATGCCAAGGAAATGCGGACGTTCGGCCTTGTTTCATACTTTCGTGAGCGATTCGTCAAGATTCGCAAAGCCTATGTATTGGATTTGATACGAATTTCGCGCCGTATTGCCGTTTATGATATGACGAGTGCCATTGTTGAGATGGCCGCACTGTTTTTTGTGACACTATTTCTAATTAATTGCACTACTGGCGGCACCATTACCGTAGGTTCTTTCGTGATGCTCTTTGAGGCTTTTAGACGTGGGCAAACACAACTGTCGAGTTTGGTCAATAGCGTTACTAGTTTGTATGACAACAGGCTGTTTATCGGCAATTTATTTGAGTTCTTGGATCTTGAGCCTACCATTTGCACTCCAGAAAACCCGATTCCATTTCCAGAGAAGGTGGAAAGTGTCGAGTTTAGGGATATCACTTTCCGCTATCCGAAAATGAGTCATGATGTTTTGAAACACTACAATTTAGTTGCCAAAGCAGGAGATGTGACCCAAATCGAGGGAGAAAACGGCTTTGGTAAGACGACTTTACTAAAACTTTTGCTCAGATTGTATGATACTGACGAAGGTTCCGTTTTGATTAATGGTGTGGATATTCGCCATTATGACCTAAAGCAACTTCGTCATGGAATAGGAGCCGTTTTTCAGGATTTTGTCCGTTTTTATTGCACAGCAGAAGAAAACATATCTTTTGGCGATGTATCACATTTCGATTCCGATAGGGTAAAATACGTGGCAGGTTTGACGGGTGCCGACAAATTCATCGAACGTTTGCCTAAAGGATATGCGACTCCATTAGGTCGTTTGTTTGATGACGGAGAAGAATTGAGTATGGGCCAGTGGCAGCGTGTTGCCTTAGCCCGACAACTTTATGCCGATTCTCCAGTTCTAATTTTTGATGAGCCAACGGCATGGATGGATGTCCCTTCGCGAGACAGGTTTTACCAAACACTTGACTCATTGAAGAACGAAGGCAAAGTAATCATTTTAATAAAACATGTTTGATAAATAATTGTATGTCAATATAGTAAAACTATGAAAAAATTTGAATTAATCCAATTGCCTTACGAGGCAAGCACTCTAGAACCTGTTATTAGCAAGGAAACTTTAGGTTTCCACCATGGTAAGCATCTGAATGCATACGTCAACAACCTTAATGGTCTCATCGAAGGCTCGAAATACGAGGATATGTCTTTGGAGGAAATCGTGAAGACCGCAGACGGTGGCATTTTCAACAACGCTGGCCAAATCCTGAACCATAATCTGTATTTCACCCAGTTCCGTGCTCCAAGAGCTGACAACAAGCCTACTGGAATTATTGCCCAGTGGATTGACCAACAATTCGGCTCCTTCGATGCCTTCAAGGAAGAGTTTACGAAGAAAGGTGCCACTTTGTTCGGCTCAGGATGGGTATGGCTCTCTGTCAACAAGGAAGGAAAACTTCAAATCACGCAAGAGACCAATGCCGGTAACCCCGTACAACGCGGATTCAGACCGTTGTTGACCTTCGATGTTTGGGAACATGCCTATTACATTGACTATCAAAACCGTCGTCCCGACCATCTGAATGCCCTTTGGCAAATCATTGACTGGGATGTGGTCAACGAGCGACTTTAACGATTCGATGGGTGCTGATGTCATCGCCATAGTCAAGGCGTAGCAAGTAAACACCTTCGCTTAATCCTTCCAAATTGAGGTCAATCTGCGTTTCTGAAACAGGTTGGTTCTTTACTAAACGGCCAAAGACATCATAAATCAAGATGTTTTTGGCCGTTTTTTCTGTTATAATGCTCAAAGTCGAATTGAACGGATTGGGGAAGATTTGGCAAGAAACGAGATAGTCGTCAATTGCGGAATTGTCGATGATACTGATTCCCTGAATGTTGCCGCCAATCATGGGGTAGTTGGTCGAAACCACACGGATTTTGTAATGCTGTCCTTCCGGCACATTAGGAATCTGTACTGTGAAGCTGCCACTTGTGTTGGTGGTGACGCGCCCCAACTCAATAGGATTGCTGAAATCGCCACTGGCATCGGAGAGTTGGGCGATGACCTGATTGGCAGATGCATTAAGATTTTCGGGCGACATTGTTCCAGTTAACGTGAAATGGATATTGATGGTTGAGTTGATGGCATATTCGTTGGAGGCTAACTGTTCGATCCTGAGTGCAGGATTGTAAATTAACAAAACATCGTCTACGAAAAGATCGTCGTTGGTGCTGCCCGTGCCAGGGATTTCGTTGGTGGTGGCAGCAAGGAGAATGTAGTGTATGTCGGAGCAGGGACCGTTGTTGCTAAACGGGATGCTCAGACGACGCCAAGTGTAGGCTCCATTAGCGGTCGAAGTGCGGGTGAACGATGAAACCGCTGTAGCCACATGCATGTTGGCAGGTTCTTCGGTGCCGTTGGCAATGATTTTGTAATCGGCATTGCCGTGGACGACGGCTTTCAGTTGCGCCTTGTCGGTGGTGCTTTGGCTGCGGAAACACACCCAAACAGAGAGCGAATCCGGGAGTTGGTTGATGGGAGTGTTGAATGCACTTTCGGAGCGCTGCGTATAGTTGTAATTGCCAGAGCCGGTGGCTGACATACTGCCTGCATTGATGCGTCCATTGGTCAGTGTGCCATTGGCAGTAATGCCAAGTACACTGTCGGGGAACACTCTGACGCTCTTGCTCCCTGTAGTTCCAGGTCGCGTATGTGAAGACTGCTCGATTTGGTTCGACAGAAAGCCTGACCATGTTCCTGTTGCTGTACCACCCGAATGCCAATGAATAGGTTCGCTGACTGCTTTTTCATTGCGAGTGGTCCATTCTTCAAAGCCACTATTGTCGAACTGAGGACCGTATTGTGCGGAAAGGTTGATGCTTAAAAAATTGAAAATAAATAAGTTAATAGTGCCAATAAAGAGACGTTTCATAATTATGGAATTGATTTATAAAGCAACAAAAATAGGAAAAAGAAGCACCACATAGGATTTGATGGCGACTTTTCCTTACTTTTGCACAAATTTTTAATCCTATGAAGAAAGTATTAATCACGTGTGGTTTGCTGCTTTTTGCTTTCGTTGCAAGGGCGCAGTGGACTTTGCAGACTTACGGCGAGTACGACTACGCACGTACCTCGGGAAGTAGTGCTTCTTGGGCCTTATTGGGTGATTACCAATTGGCTGACAACTTTAACATCGGTTTGGGTTACCAAGTCACGACCTTCAACCGTCACGCTATCAACTTGCAATGGCAGACCAAACTGCTGCAAGCCAATTGCGGCACGCTCTATTTGGAAAACCGCTATCTCTATCGTTTGTTCCCGAACTACAATTTACAGGAATTCAACGGAGTGCTGGACTTGGGCTGGCGCAACCGGCATTTCAATTTCCAGTTGGGATTGACCAATCGCTACACGGCTCCCATCCCGCTGCGCAAGAACGGTGGTATGGACGTGACTTTTGAGCCGATGAATATTACCTTTTGCGTCGAGGGCAATCTTTTCGACCAAGAGCATCCGTGGAATGTAGGTGGACGCATCTCGAATTACAGAGACTTCGTCATCGAGCGTTTTACCTTGTTTTTCTATAGTCTCAATGGATATTACGACTTTGGCAATGGCTTTCGCCTGACAGCCGAGGCTGGAGTACATCCCTGTGGCGTGCTCAACCTGTCGGCACAATACAACGGCTGGTTTGGCAATGTAGGACTGATTTGGAAACCATAAAAACTATCTACTATGAAAAAACTACACCTTATTTTAATGGCAGCCATTGCATTTTTGGCCACGGGCTGCGACCGTTTGGACATCGCCGCGATGGTCATCAATCGCAGCGACACCGAGGAGCGCGTGGCCGACTGGCTCGACTACAACAACCAGAATCCGATGCCCGTCATCGAAAATGTTCCTGACGAATACCGCATCTATTCCACATCCGACTCACACTACTCTGATCGCGACGGATTTGAACTGCAAGGGCCTAATGACCGTTTATACAAGTATGTGACCGCCGAGCGCAACGACCCGAAGGCTATCTTCTCTCTCCTAGTGGGCGACTTGGCCAACCAAAGTGGAGAGGCGGGCTACATTAGGGTAGATTCCTCTTTGCGATTCAATGCCGAGACCCAAATCAAAAACGATCCGTGTTTTGCCGTCATTGGCAATCACGACTTATACTATGATTGCGCCAAATTCTTCAAGCAACATTTTCATACCTCGACTTATACTGTGACAGTGAAGACCGTAGGCGGCTATCTAGATCTGTACATTCTTTTGGATTCAGGCAATGGCACTTTCGGCCAACGACAGACAAAATGGCTTGAGGAACAACTGGAGCATCGCGCCGACTATCGTCACTGCTTCGTCATTAGCCATAACTGGCTTTTCCGCACTTCATACAATTACACCACTACACCTGCTGCCAACTTACCACAAGACGAGCAATACGCCTTCATGGATCTGATGAGCCGCAACAATGTCGATATGGTTATCATGGGTCACTTCCACATGCGCGAGCAACGTCAGTTTGGCGGTGTGCAGTACCTTATGACCGACAACCTCAATGACGGTGGGACACCAAGTTATCTGGTGCTGACGGTCGGGGAGAAGGTCAGATATGAGTATGAAGAGTTGGAGATGGAGTAAAAAGTTCTCTACCATCTACTTTTCAACGCAATGAATTACAAATAGTTGATTTCGGGCTTTCCGCAAATATCTCTACACGAGGCATAGGCTTGCGGAAAGCCTTTTTTTTCACTATACTTTTGCATGGTCAAACCTAAAATTGTACCATGCAATGAACACAAAAAACCTATTCTTCACGGCCGCCTTTGCGATGCTCTGTGCGGTGACATTTGCCCAAGTTGAAATTCCTGAAGTCAAACCGAAAGTCGACAGCTTGCAGATGGCGGTAGACACTTTGCTGCTTGAAGGCGTGACCATCACTGCTGAGCGGCCGCTGTATTCTGTCGAAGGTGAGAAAACATTGTATCAAGTCTCAGACGACCCAACCGTGCAAGGCGGTGTGGCCTCCGATGCTTTGCAAAACGCGCCTGGAGTGAGTGTCGATGTGGAAGGCAACATTACGTTGCGCGGAACTTCTTCGGTGGAGATTTGGATTAACGACCAGCCCTCCAACCTCACCCAAGAAAACCTCAAGACTTACATCCAGACCTTGCCCGCCAATGCCATTGACCGCATCGAAGTCATCACCAACCCTTCGGCACGTTATGCCACTTCCGCCGATGGCATCATCAATATCGTGATGAACGCCAAAATCAAACGGAACGAGTTCCTATGTCTTGGAACCAATGTCTCTTCACAACCTTATGTTATGCCATGGGCTTCATATGTCTGGAAAAACGAGAAATGGACGGTGAACGCCTTTGCCAGCACCTATTTCTATCATG
>JAEEGL016361498.1_pt1 | contig 20440 bp, 13 predicted proteins | sample 9134231 | NCBI WGS metagenome assembly JAEEGL01 (sample SAMN16246548, study PRJNA631951) | gut metagenome | biome: gut microbiome; feature: rumen; material: fiber-attached | host: Bos | place: Iran: Karaj | collected 2018-10 | reverse complement strand
GTAACAAGCATATTCAAAACCGTTATTTGCCTTGAAATTGCAATGGTTTCGGTTTTAAATCAGAATAGATAAAATGCAGAAACTTCCCTCCCAAGCCTGAGCCCTGGGCCCTGAGCCCTGAGCCCTACAAATTCCAATTTACGGTACAAATTTTCCGTCCGAAAACGCCAGCCAGTTCACGTTCAGGTCGCTCCAGCCCGTATCGTAGGTGATATAGATATCGTGCGTGCCGGAGACGGGCGAAATGTCATAACGGTAGGTCTGATATTTGTCCCAGCCGCCGGTTTCCGCGGGACCGCATTCGGCGATCACGGGGCCGTTCGGCGCATCCAGACGCAGGCGGCAGGTCTGGCCCGTACCCGCGAGCCGCAGATAAACTTCTTTCGCGCCCTCGCCCAGATCCACGGCGCTGAAGCAGGCCCAGTCGCCCTCGTTGACGTAACCGAGGTTTTGGCCGCCCTCGGCGCAGGGCTCCGCCCGCACGCTGCCGGAGAGCAGATCGTAATCCTCCGCCTCAATGATCTCGTTTATACGTTTCGCATGTGAAAAACGCAGGTCGGAAAGCGCAATATCGCCCTCAAAAATGAAATATACCGTATGCGGGCCGGAAAGCGGCTTTACGGAGAACGTGACGCTTCTGTACGCTTCGTCCGACGGGGTGATCTCTGCCTCCCCTATAATATCGCCGTTTTTCGCGTCCGCCCGCAGGGTAATTCTGCCGTGAGACGCGCCGGAGAGACGCAGCGTGAGCTGATCGTCCGCCGGATCAAGATCGAGCACATAGGAAGCGAAGGCGTTTTTGCCGGAATTATATACAGTCTCGCCGCCGTCAGCGCGGTCCGTGCCGATATTGAGTCCCTCGGCATCGGCATAAGCCGTTGCGCGGGTGGTCTCCCCTGCCGGGACGGCCACGGGCGGGATCACGCCGCCGTTTTTGAACTTCACTTCCACGGCACAGGCGCCCTCGGTATCTGCGGGCAGGGTGATATAAAACGCGTCCTCCGTCTGTTGCCACGCGAGCGGCAGACGTTCACTGCCGTTCAGGAGCGAGACGGACGTCACCGCGTCCGCGTCCCACGCGCCTTTGCGCAGGGTTCTGACCCCGATGCGGCCGTCCTGCGGCGTGCCGAGCGCGGTGATATAGAGTGAGGTGCGGTCCTTGCTGCGGGTAAAACGGATATCGCGCCCCGTATACACGTAACTGTCGCCCTGATTCTGCGTTTCGCCCTCGCCGGAAACCAGCCACGGGCGTGTGGCGTAAACGGCGTCGCCGTAAGTGTTCAGCCATGCGCCGAGCGTGCGCAGGGCTTTTTCGCATTCCTCCGGGATGCTGCCGTCCGCGCGGGGGCCGATATTGAGCAGCAGATTGCCGTTTTTGCTTACGATATCCACCAGCGCGCCGATGAATTCCTCGCCGCTGCGGTAAACTTCGTCCGTGGTGTAGCCCCAGGATTTCTGCCCCACGGAGGTATCGGTCTGCCAGTAATACGGGGCGATGGCATCCAGCGCCATGCGCTCCTTGTCCGGCAGGGCCTGGGAATCCGTAAACGCGCCGTATTTGTTGCAGCACACCACGCCCTCGTTCCCCTCCCAGGTCTCTGCGGCGGCATAATACGTTTGGAGCATCAGATAGCGGTTGGCGTCAGGGTAGGTGTTGAAGGCGTCGTTCGCCAGATCGAAATCGTAATACAGAAGATCCGGGTGGTATTTTTCCATGAGCTCTTCAAAAACGGCGTACCATTTTTCCACGTGGGCCCTCGTTTTGCCGCCGCCCACGCCGTAAAGCTCGGCGTATGCCCTGTCCGTCAGGTCCGTGCCCTTGCCGGCCTCCTCGTCAAAGAACCAGTCGTTTTCCGCGAAGTGGTCCGAAACGCCGAATTTCATACCGCGGGCGGTAACGGCTTTCTGCAGCTCGCCCACGTAATCCACGCCGGCGGCCGCTACGGAGTTATAGGTCTTCTGCACGTCGGAGTTATATAGCGCATAGGAATCGTGATGTATGGCCACGGGCACCACGTAGCGCGCCCCGGCAACTTCAAAGAGCTCCGCCCAGGCGTCCGCCCCGCCGTTTTGCTGCCACGCTTGAATGCCTTTGACGAAATCGGGGATAAAATCCTTGTAACCGAATTCTGAAGCGCCGCCGTAGGTCTCCAGATGATGGGTGTAAATATCGCAGTTGCCGTACGCGGAGGACCCCGGGATATACATCCAGTGGCCGTACCACTCGTCCCCGAAGGCGGGCACGGAATACACGCCGTAGTGGATGAAGACGCCGAATTTCGCGTCTTTGAACCATTCCGGCACCGTATACTCGATTTCCGGGATCTCCAAGGTTTTTGCCTCCTTCTTCGCGCAGCCCGTGAACGCCGCGAGGATCACGCCGGCTGCCAGCAGCCAGGCGGCCGCGCGTATAAAAACGCGCTTCATACCGGTTCCCCTCTCATTATAACGTCATCAGAACAGGTTTTTGATATAAGAAACAATGTGCCGGAACCACTGGGTGATCTGGCGGAAGAAGCCCGTAACGGCGCCGTAGCCCTCCACGGTCACCTTGATTTCCAACGGCGCCGATTGCCCGCCGTAGGCGTTTTCCGCCACCACCCGGATCGTATATTCCCCGGAGGAGAGATCTTCCAGGGTCAGATCGATCTTGGGCTCCTCTATGGCGCGGTAGTATCTGGGCAGCGTCCACGTTTTGGAAACCGTGACGCCGAGCTTGTTTTTGGCATAGGCGCGGTAAAGCACCACCGGCATGCCGTCCGCGGAGGCCGCGGCGGGCGCGGTGACGCGGCACACGCCGTATTCCGAAGTCACCTTCAGCGCGGCGTTCTCATCGAATACGGGCGGCTTGGAGGCGGCCTTCTTTACGGCCTCGGTATGCTGCCGGTTGGCAGGATCGGCGGGGTTCTCGAGAATATATTCGCAGAGCAGCGCTTCCTCGTTTACGTCGTAACCGCGCAGACGCATACGGTTTGCGGCGTCCAGTTCCACGATCCAGCAGGTGGCCGTATCATAGGCGTCCGCCGGGTCGAAGGCGCGGTACTCATCGATGGTAAATTCGGAATAATAGATGGCGCCGGTGCCGATGCAGGTAAAGTTACCCTGCCACACGGAGCGCGGGTCGTTGAGCGGATAATGGGAATGGCCCGAAAAATCCACCACCTGCGGATATTTTTTAAGGACGGGCATAAAGAAGGGCTTGCCCCAGCCGTCATACAGCGAGCTGCCGTACACGGTGCCGCGCACGTGCTCGTGATGCGTGACGAACACCGGACGGTCCGGGTCCTCCGCCACCGCTTCATCCAGCTGCTGCTTGAGCCATTTCAACTGGTCTTTATCGTAATGCACCGCGTCGTTATCCGAAGCGGAAAGGCCGATGAAATGATAGCCGTTGATCACGACATGGAAATCCGCCGTGTTGCCGGTGAGGGACTGATAATAATCGTGCACTTCGGTGCGCTTCATCTGGTAGCCGTCATGGTTTTTTGCCACCACGCCGATAAAGCGCGTATCCCCTTTCAGGGAGCCGCTGACGGCGCTCCAGAAGCGGTCGAACTCGGTTTTGGTACCGTCGTTGGTCAGGTCCCCGGCGATCAGCACCGCGTCCAGCTTCGGATAGGCGGCGTCCGCTTCAGCCGCGGCGTAACCGAGCCCGATCATTTTGGCGATGCGCTCCGGGTTGGTATCGCTGTCGTCCCGCACGTGGGTATCGCTGGCGGCGATAAAACGCAGCACGGGTACAAAGGCTTCCTCTCCCGCGGCAAACGCGGGCACGGCGCACGTCAAAACCAGCAGCGCGGCAAGAAATACGGAAATCAGCTTTTTCATCGGTAGTCCTCTTTTCTGCAATATAAATCTTAAGTCCATTATAAAAGGTCGCGCGCGATTTTTCAATTCTTTTTTATGCGCGGGCGTTTATATTTTTTTATTTTGCCTTGCAACGCGCCGACGGTTGCGGTATACTGAAAACAGAAAACCAAAGGGGGATGTTAGGATGAAGAAATTTGCAGCCGTGCTGCTCTCCTGCCTGTTGCTGACGGGCACGCTGGGGGCGTTTCCCGTACTGGCCGCGCCTGAGGCGGGAGAACACGATCTCTTTGTTTCCCCCACGGGGGACGACGCCGCCGCGGGCACCCGCGAAGCGCCGCTGAAAACGCCGCAGGCCGCCAAGGAAAAGCTGAAAGCGCTGAAGGGCGCGCTCAAAGAAAACGAGCGCGTACACGTGTGGCTGCTGCCGGGCGTTTACGAATTCAGCGAAACGCTGTGCTTTACCGACGCGGACCTGCCGGACGTGACCTTTGCCGCCTACGGAAACGGAGAAGTGATATTCTCCGGCGCACGGGAGATCACCGGTTTTACGGAAGAGACCGTAAACGGCGTGCGGGCGTTTGTGAAGAAGCTCGGCGCGGACGACCCGAAAACCTTCAAGTCACTGTTTAAGGACGGCGCGCAGCTCAGCGTGCCGCGCTACCCCGAGGAGGGTTATTTTACCGTAAACAAGCTCTGCCCGGAGGACGATCTCTGGACGGCGGAAAACTCGCCCTGGGATTTCACGCTGGGGCAGCGCTCCTTCTGCGCGGATCCGAACGATCTTGCCGTGGACTTTACAAACCCCACGGACGTGCAGGTGCGCATACTGCATTTCTGGCACGACGAGCTGATGTACCTGACGGGCGTGGACCGCGCGACGGGCAAGCTGGGGCTCTCGCGCCCCTCCTCCATGCTGATCCGCACCATCGACCGCTATTATTTTGAAAACGTGTTCGAGGCGCTGAACGCCCCGGGCGAATGGTATCTGAACACCGGAACGGATACCCTTTATTATATCCCCACCGAAGGGGAAACGGCGGAAACCTGCGTGCTGCGGGCCTCCGAGCTGGAATGCCTTATCGATATCAACGGCGTTTCCGGCGTCGCGTTTGAGGGAATCCGCTTTGCCGAAACGGACTGGAACGTGCCCAGCCCCGGCGAATGGGAAGGCGGCTGGCGCGGCGAGAACGACATCGACGCGCTGCAGGCGGCGCTGGACGTGAAGGGCGTGGTCACCGTACGGTACGCCGAGAACACCGCGTTCACGAACTGCGAATTCGTGAATCTGGGCGCGGACGGCGTGAAATTCATGAACGGCGCGCGGCACGGCCGGGTGGAGAACTGCCTGTTCCGCAACATCGCGGCAACGGCCGTGTTTATCGGCGGGCCGAACTGCCGACCGGACGAACCGGACGCTGCGGCGGATATCACCGCGACCAACAACCTGATCGACGGTTACGGCTGGAAATTCTACTGCGCCATCGGCGTGCATATCACCTACTGCGACGGAGCCGAGATCTCGCACAACGAGATCAGGGACGGCTATTATACCGCGATCTCCTGCGGGTGGAACTGGGGCTACGGCTACCACCTGACGCACAATATCAAAATCACGGACAACCTGATCTACAACATCGGGCAGGGATGGCTTTCGGATATGGGCGGCATCTATATGCTCGGCTTCCAGCCCGGCACCGTGCTTTCCGGCAACGTGGTCCACAACGTGGCCGCCAACCCCGGGGACGGCGGCTACGGCGGCTGGGGCATCTATCTGGACGAGGGCTCCTCGCGCATGCTCGTGGAAAACAACCTCGTATTCTGCTGCGCCTCGGAGTGCTACAACATCCATTACGGCGAGGGCAACGTGTTCCGCAACAACATCGGCGCGTTTTCCGCCGAGGGCCAGGTAAGCCCGGGCAGCCGCGGGGAGGAGACGCACGCCACCGCGGAATACTATGACAACATCTTTTTAACGGACGGCGCGCCGGTGTATATCTACATGATCGGCACGGGCCATTTTTACGATAACGGCAACCTGTTCTGGGATATCAAAAAGGGCGCCGATCTGCGCTTTGCCACGGACAGCGGCAGCACGCTGCTCACCCTGCAGCAGGCGAAGACCCAGGGCTTTATCCACAACGAGACTGTGGCGGACCCGCTGTTTGCGGACGCCGCAAACTACGAGTTTACGCTTTCGGAGGATTCCCCGGCGCTGAAGCTGAACTTCCGCCCGTGGGATTACAGCGCGGCAGGTACTATAAAGGGCAGCACGGTGGGCTTTGATACCAAGGGCGGCGAAACGGCCTATAACGATCACGTCTCCCCCGCCGAGCCTACGGGCCAGAAACAGACGAAGCGCTTCGGCGCGGACCTGAAGACCCCGCTGGCCGTGTTCGGCGGCCTGCTGGCGGCGGTCTGGCTGGCGTTTACGATGCTGCGCTCCAGAAGAACGCCGGTGCTGATGCTGCTCACCGTTGTTGTTGGCGCGCTTTCCGGCTGGTTCGTATACCGCACCTTCGTACACTGGAGCCCCGTGCTGTACGTGATCGGGCTGATCGCCCTGTGCGCCGCAGCCGCCGCAATGACGCTGATCTGCGGGAAAGCCGTGAAAAGGACCGTGCTGCGGTTCCTGATCCGCTTCGGCGTGATCATCGGCGTGTTCTTCGCGCTGATATTGCTGCTGAATAACCTTTTGCGCATCGGCGAGGCGAACGCGATCTCGATCCTGTTGGGCGGCATGGCGGTGCTGGCCGCGGTGTGCACCGTTCTGGGACTCAAAAAAGGAATCAATGAAGAAAAGGCAACCGATAAGGAGGAGCAAACGAAATGAGAAAGAACCTTCCGTTCATCATCGCGCTGGTGTGCGCCGTTGCGGGCGGCGCGCTGTTCTACCGCACCTTTACCCTGTGGCTGCCCGTATGGTATTTTCTGTCCGTATTGCTGCTGGCAGCGGCGGCGGGGGCGATCGCGTTCCGCTTCGCGAAAAGAAGGCCCCTCTTAAAAGCGCTGATCACGGGCGCCGCGTTTACCGCCGTCTTTTTCGGGCTCACTTACCTGATCAACAACGTGCTGCTGCACGAAACCCACGCCCGACAGGCCGCGGGGATCATATGCGGCCTCACGCTGCTGTTCTTTATCGTTTTTTATCTCATCTGCAGCAGGGGCAAACGGCCCCGCAAAGCCCTTGCGGCGCTCGCCTTCGGGCTGGCGGTGATCGCCGCGGTCTGGTCCGCTCTGCCCACGCTGACGGGGCTCTATTACCAAAACGTTTATAAATATTATGCGGCTCCCGTGGCAGGAACCGAAATCGAGGAGAAACAGACCGTGCTGATTGAAAACGCAGATTTTTACGTATCCCCCAACGGCAGCGACGAAAACGACGGCAGCAAAGAGGCCCCGTTCCTGACGCTGGAAAAAGCCCGCGACGCCGTGGCCGCCTTAGATAAAACGGGCAAAAGCGGCATCACCGTGGCCGTGATGGCCGGCGAATACCGCGTAAGCTCCCTTGTGTTTGCCGCAGAGGACAGCGGCACGGAAACGTGCCCCGTGGCCTACCGCGCCTACGGGGACGGCGAGGCCGTGATCTGCGGCGGCGTGACACTGCCCCACGAAGCCTTCGGCAAGGTGACGGACGAAGCGGTTCTTTCCCGCTTTGCCGACGGCGCGAAGGAAAACGTGCTGTGCGCGGATCTGTTTCAGCTGGGCATCACGAAGGAGCAGTACGGCAGGATCTACGCCATCGGCGGCTACAATACGGCTTCGCGCTACGACGGCGACTGGGTGGGCGATATCTACTGCGAGCTGTTCATCGACGATATCCGCCAGACCATCGCGCGCTACCCCAACGGCAGAGAATACCTCTACACCGGCGCGGTGGTAAAGGAGGGACAGGGCCGCGAAAGCGCCTCCGCCAGCATCAAGGAGGGCTTCGAAGAACGGCGGAACCCCGAGCCCGATATCTATAAGATGGACAAGGAACTCTCTGACCGCATCGCGGGCTGGCAGACACTTGAGGACGTATGGATGTTCGGCTACTGGCGCTACGACTGGGCGGACGGCTCCACCCCCGTGGGCGTTGTGGACCACGAAAACCTGACGATCTCGCCCATGTTCGTGAGCGGTTACGGCGCAAAAAAGGACGCCCCCTACTATTTCTTTAACGTGCTGGAGGAGCTGGACGCCCCCGGCGAATGGTATCTGGACCGCGAAAACGGCCTTCTGTATTTCTACCCGCCGGAGGACTTCGGCGAAAACAGCACCGTGGAGCTCTCGCTCACCACGGACAACATCATCCGAGCAGAGGCGGATTACCTCACCTTTGAGGGCCTCACCGTAAAAGGCACGCGCGGCGACGCCATCAGCATTTCGGGCAGAGGCAACAAGGTGCTGCACTGCCTGATCAAGAACGTGGCGGGCAACGCGCTGCTGCTCAACGGCTACGACAACCTTGCGCGGGACAACGAGATCACCCGTACCGGCAAGGGAGGCATGATCCTGAACGGCGGCGACCGGGAGACCCTGACGCCCGGCAGCAACCGCGCCGAAAACAATCTGGTGCACGACTGGAGCGAGATCTACGAGACCTACCAGCCCGCCTTTACCTTAAACGGCGTGGGCAACGTGTGCAGCCACAACGAGATGTACAATTCCCCGCACGAGGCCGTCACCTACTCCGGCAACGACCATGTGATCGAGTATAACCTGATCCACGACGTAAACCTGCTGACCGACGACGGCGGCGCCATCTATTCCGGCCGCCGCTGGGACTGGTACGGCACCGTGATCCGCTATAACCTGATCTATGATCTGGGCAAGGACGGCCACAAGCCCGTGGGCATCTACATGGACGACGCCCTTGCCGGGCAGACGATCTACGGCAATATCATCATCAACGCGCCGCACATCGGCATCCAACTGGGCGGCGGGCAGGATCTGATCGTGCACGACAACATCGTGGTGAATTCCGCCGTGCCCGTGAGCTTTGACGCCCGCGCGCTTTCGGGCCTTTCCGGCAACGAGGACAGCAGCTTTTATCAGGAATACAAAGAGGGCGGCCGGATCTGGCAGCTGCTTTACGATTCCCCGTGGCAAAGCGAAGTCTGGCAGAAGGCCTACCCGCAGTACGGGCATTACAACGCCGATTTCAGCGATATCAAGAACCCCGATTTTGTTCTGAACCCCGCGCACTGCGAGGTCACGCACAATCTGCTGGTGAGCGCCGAGGGCAAAATCGGCGAGATCGCGGACGAAGCTTATGAATACAGCACCATAAAGGATAACGCGGTATTCAAGCTCTCCGCGCTGAAAAAGCTGTTCACGGACCCGGCCAACGGCGATTACACGCTGCGCGCCGACGCGGATATCGGTTTTGACATCGACGTGCCCGCCATGAGCGAGTTCGGCCGACAGAACTAAGCTGTATTTCTCAAAACTCAACACTCAAAACTTTCACCGGAGGACCCTATGCTGAAAGACTTTACCAAAGAAAATTTCGATATCATCATCCAGGCCGGGCAATCCAACGCCGAGGGCAGCGGCTTCGGCCCGGCGAGCATGCCGTATCAGCCGAAGGATACCGTTTACGTCATGGAACAAAACCGCATGATCGGCGTTGCCCGGGAATACGTGGACGGCAACGTGATCAGGGGCAATTTCGCCCTCTCCTTTGCGGACTGCTATATCAACGCCGGTCTTTTGGAGGAAGGCAGAAAGCTGCTGATTTTACGCACCGCCGTGGGCGGCACCGGCTTTCTGGATGAAAAATGGCGCCCGCGGGATCCGCTGTTTTTGCAGATGCTGGATATGGCCCGCACGGCGCTTTCACTGAACCCGGCGAACCGCATCGTTTGCGTTTTGTGGCACCAGGGCGAAACGGACGCGATCCTGCACGCGGACTACGGTACGCATTATAAAAATCTCAGCACGCTGATCACCCTTACGCGCGGGGCGTTCGGCGATCTCCCCTTCATTGCCGGGGATTTCGTGCAGCAGTGGGAGGCGGAATACGCGGAGCTCTGCGCCCCCGTGGTGGACGCCATGCGCGCGGCATGCAAAGAAACCGCCGCCTGCGCTTTCGTGGAAACGGACGGGCTTAAATCCAACAAACAGCAGCTGGAAGCCGAGATGCCCGGCACGGAGGATACCATCCATTTTTCGCGCCAATCGCTATACGAGCTGGGCCGGCGGTATTTTGACGCGTACAGAGAATTAACGGAATAACAGACACGGGAGTTTTTGATGGAACATTATACGGTAACGGGCATGAGCTGCGCGGCCTGCCAAGCGCGCGTGGAAAAAGCGGTGAACGGCGTGCCGGGGGTATCCTCGTGCGCGGTAAGCCTGCTCACCAATACCATGCAGGTGGAAGGGGACGCCTCCCCTGCCGCCGTGATCGGCGCGGTGCAAAAGGCAGGCTACGGCGCTGCCCTGCGCGGCGCGGAACAAAGGAACGCCGCGGAAAAAAACCCTGTGTTTCAGAGTGAAACGCCCTCTCTGATACGCAGGCTGATCCTTTCCGCCGTGTTTCTGCTGGCGCTGATGTATATCACCATGGGGCACAACATGCTCGGCTGGCCCGTGCCCGCGTTTTTTGTACACAACCATATGGGGCTTGGGCTTGCGCAGCTTTTACTGGCGGCGGCGGTGATGCTGATCAACCATAAGTTCTTCGTCAGCGGAACGAAGGCGCTCATAAAACGCGCCCCGAACATGGATACGCTGGTATCCCTGGGCAGCGCCGTTTCGTTTGCGTGGAGCGTTTGCATGCTGTTCAAAATGACCGGCCTCATCAACCTGAACGCGGACGTGATGGAAATATATCACGACCGGCTCTATTTTGAATCCGCCGCCATGATCCCCGCGCTGATCACCGTAGGCAAGCTGCTGGAATCCATCTCCAAGGGCAGGACCACGAGCGCGCTGAAGGATCTGATCAGACTCAAGCCGAAAAAAGCGCGTCTGATCGCGGACGGCGCCGAGACCGAAGTGGACGCGGATACCTTGCAGCCCGGCGATGTCTTTGCGGTCAAGCCCGGGGACGGTATTCCGGTGGACGGCGAGGTGCTGGAAGGCGCCGCCGCCGTGGACGAGAGCGCCCTCACGGGCGAGAGCGTGCCCGTGGATAAGGGCCCCGGGGACCGGGTGAGTGCCGCCACGGTGAACCGCTCCGGCTACCTCAAGTGCCGCGCCACGCGCGTGGGCGAGGATACCGCGCTGAGTCAGATCATACGTCTGGTATCGGATGCCGCCGCCACAAAGGCCCCCATCGCCCGCATCGCGGATAAAGTTTCCGGCGTGTTCGTGCCCGCCGTGATCGGTATCGCGCTGCTCGTATTCGTCGGCTGGCTGATCTCGGGGGCTCAGGTGAGCGACGTGATCGCCAGGGCCGTTTCCGTGCTGGTGATCTCCTGCCCCTGCGCTTTGGGACTTGCCACGCCCGTGGCTGTTATGGTGGGGAACGGTCTGGGCGCGAAAAACGGCATTCTGATCAAAACCGGCGAGGCGCTGGAAACCGTAGGAAAAATCGATACGGTTGCACTGGACAAGACCGGTACGATCACCACGGGCGCGCCCGCGGTGACGGATATTCTGCCCGCAGAGGGCGAAACCGAAGCATCGCTGCTTTCGGCCGCCCTTGCGCTGGAAGCCAAAAGCGAGCATCCGCTGGCAAAGGCGATCACGGCGGAGGGCGAAAAACGGAAGCTGATCCCCGCCGACGTCACGGATTTCCGCGCGCTGCCCGGCAGCGGCGTGGAGGGCGTTCTTGACGAAAGAAAGCTTTGCGGCGGCAGCAGAAAATATATGGAAAGCGCCGGTATACGGGACGAAACGCTGTTTGCCCGGGGAGAAGCGCTCTCGGAAGAGGGCAAAACGCCGCTGTATTTCGCCGCCGACGGACGGCTGCTCGGCATGATCGCCGTGGCGGACGTGATCAAGGAGACCTCACCCGAGGCGGTACGTCAGCTGAAGGCATTGGGCGTGAAAGTGGTAATGCTGACGGGCGACAACGAAAAGACCGCCCGATTCATCGGCGAAAAGGCGGGCGTGGACGAGGTGATCGCAAACGTCTTGCCGGACGGCAAGGAGGCCGTGATCCGCGCGCTGCAGCAGGACGGCGCCGTAGCCATGGTGGGCGACGGCATCAACGACGCCCCCGCCCTGACGCGGGCGGACGTGGGCATTGCCATCGGCGCGGGCACGGACGTGGCCGTGGAGAGCGCCTCCGTGGTGCTGATGAACGGCGATCTGAAAGACGTTGCCGCCGCCGTCCGGCTCGGGCGCGGCACGCTGCGCAATATCCGCGAGAACCTGTTCTGGGCGTTCTTTTACAACCTGATCTGCATCCCGCTGGCGGCGGGCCTGTTCGCTTTAAGAATGGATCCGATGTACGCCGCGGCGGCCATGAGTCTTTCGAGCGTAACGGTGTGCCTGAACGCCCTGCGGCTGAATCTGCTGAAGCTCCGCTCCCCCGCGCACGATAAGCCCCTGAAAAAGCGCGCAAAAAAACGCCCCGCCGAAAAGGCGGAGACCGTGAAGGAAGGACAAACGTTAACGGTGCGCGTGGAGGGCATGATGTGCCCGCACTGCGAGGCGACCGTAAAGGCCGCGCTGGAGGCGCTCCCGTTCATCGCTGAGGCAACACCGAGCCACGAAAGCGCTACCGTAACGATAAAACTCTGCGGAGTATTCAACGAAGCGCAGGCAAAGGCCGCGGTGGAAAACGAAGGCTATACCTATGCGGGCTGACGGGCCGAACCGGTTCGGGATCTTATTCTTTGCTCCTTTTCTGCCGCACAACCGCAAATCCGCCGGACCGCGACATAAAAAACAACAGATCGCTTGACAAAAAAGACTTTTTTATGATAATATAATATCACTAAATTTTTTGGAGGTTATCTTATGAACACTTGTGCCGAAATGTTTGTTGCAACCCTGAATGCGAAAGAGATCCACTTCAACGTGAATGAAACCGAAGACGCCGTTTACGTGCGTGTGCCGTTTGACGGCAGAGTCACCCACGTTATTTTCGACAACAGAGACAACGGCGAACACGTTGCCCTGCGCACCGTTTTTGAAAAATGCCCCGCCGACAAGATCCCGGATCTGCTGGTAGCCTGCAACGCGCTGAACGTTCAGTATCGCTGGGTCAAGTTCTGCATCGATAACGACAACGATATCATGATCGAGGACGATGCGATCGTCAGCCCCGAAACCGCCGGTGAAGAGTGCTTTGAGCTCGTGATCCGCACCGCGCAGATCATCAACGACGTAAAGCCCACTCTTATGCGCGCTCTGTACGCCTGATCCCCGAATCCGCAATCTGATATCCTTATCCCGGTGCTTTGGTCCCGGGATATTTTTAGCAAAGGTGAAATAAATGAGATTTATCAAGCTTACCGTTTACCTTCGTTCTCCGGACGCGCTTTACGAATACAACAAGGCCGGCCGTTCGTTCTGGGACGATCTGCGCGCGAAGCTGCAGGAGAAGCGCGGCGACCTTGCCATGGAGAAACGCGGCAAATTCCAGTGCTGCTTCTATCTTCCCTTCCCCGCGGACGATTCCGCAGCCGTTTCGGAGGTGCTTGCCCTGATCGCGAGTCTCGGCTCCGACGACAGTAAATTCATCGTATCCTCCGCGGCGCTGCGCCCGGAAGATCTCGCCTCGCTGAAGCAGAACAATACGGACAGCATTACCGAAAAGGACTGGTTCCGTCAGGCTGCCGCGCAGATCCAGGCGGCGCCCGCGCCCCTTGCCGCCGAAAAGCCCGTTTCTCCCGTTACGCCCGCGGCTCCCGCGCGTGAAGCGGCCGCGCCTGCCGTAACGCCCGCCCCCGCCCCTGCCCCCGCGAAGGAAGCTTCCGCGCCGAAGAACGAGCCGGAAGCGGAGGATCAGAGCTCCGCCATTCCCGAAGCAGGCGTTGATCTGGCAGGGGAAGCATCCCGTATCAGCGGGCTGAAGGAAGCGCTGCTCGGCAAAGTATTCGGCCAAAGACACGCCGTGGACGAGGTGGTGCAGACCATTTTCGAATGCGATGCGTTCAACCGCCGCGATGAAAACCGCCGCGGCCCGCTCGCCACGTTCCTGTTCATCGGCCCCTCCGGCGTGGGCAAAACCTATCTTGCGCGCACCTGCGCAAAGCTCTTGGGCTGCGAGAAACCGCTGATCGTGGATATGAGCGAATATTCCGATAACCTTGCGAATCTGAAATTCAACGGCGATATGGGGCAGCCCGCCGTGGTGACCGGATACGTCCGCCAGAATCCCAAGGGCGTGATCATTTTCGATGAGATCGAAAAAGCGCACATCAATACGATCTACCTGTTCCTGCAGATCCTTGACCGCGGCGAACTGAAGGACGGCAAAGTAAACAAGGAAGTCTCTTTCAGAGATACCATCATTTTCATTACCACCAACGCAGGCAGCAGCCTGTACGACGATCCCACGGTGGTGGATCTTTCCAACGTTTCGCGCCGCACGATTCTGGAAGCGCTGCGCAAGGATATCAAGCCCGGCACGAACAACGAGCCGTATTTCCCTGAGTGCATCACCACCCGTTTCGCCAACGGCCATGTGATTCTGTTCAACCATCTGGAGCCTTACGCGCTGATGCAGATCGTGCGCGACGAACTGGAGCTGCAGGTGCGGTTGTTTGAAGAAAGCTTTCCCGTGAAGGTCAGCTACGATCCCGATGCGCTTGCCGCGCTGGTTCTGTATTCCACCGGCGGTCTGGCGGACGCAAGAAGCCTGCGCAGCACCGCGAAAAACATCATCGTAAAGGAACTGCAGGATATCATTCTGCAAACCTACGTGAATACCGGCGACGGCGTGAACGCGCTGAAGGAGATCGAGATCACCGTAGAGCCCGAGCACTGCGGGCAGGAGATCCTGGATCTGTTCAAAGGCCACGGCGCAACGCACGTACCGGTGTTTGCAGATCCTTACGTGACCGGAAAGATCCGTCCCATACTGGAGGGCGGCAGCACCCAATACGAGTATTTCAGCAACCCGGACGAAATGAAACGCCGCGCCAGAGGCGTAGTGGATTATATCCTGATCGATCCCGCGGCAGGCAGCCGCCCGATGGACCGCATCCCCAACGATCTGGAAGATATCGAAGCGGACGGCATCGACCTGTTCCGCTATCTGGGCGAGTTCTTCCCGGAGATCCCCGTATATTTCCTTGACGTACGCGGAAAGGGCGTCACGGCGTTTTCCACCCTGCTGGCCAGAGGCGGCAGAGGCGTGGTCTCCATCGATCCCGAGGAACCCGAAAAGGCGAAAACACAGCTCATCACGCTGGAATTCAGCGCTTTGGTGAACAACGCCACCTTTAATCTCGGGCGTTCCGGGAAGCTCCTTACCTACAACTGCTCGCAGTATACGAAGGACGAGGCGCACGCCGTGATCTCCTTCGATAAGCTCTCTCTCGGATACGCGCCCTCCTCCACGGATACCGACGTGATCACCCGTACCGACGATAAAAACGGCGTCACCTTCAAGGACGTGATCGGCTGCAAGGAAGCGAAGAAAGCCCTGAAGGACTTCTGCAGATACGTGGCGGATCCCCGTATGATGCTGGCGCAGGGCAAAAAGATCCCCAAGGGCGTTCTGCTTTACAGCCCGCCCGGCACCGGCAAAACCATGCTTGCCAAGGCGCTGGCCAACGAAGCAAAGGCCGCCTTCATCCCCACCACGGCCACCGCGCTCTTCGGATCGCTGGTGGGTGAAAGCGAAAAGAACGTGCGCGAGCTTTTCCGCCGCGCCAGACGTTACGCGCCCGCCGTGATCTTTATCGACGAGGTGGACGCCATCGCCCGCCGCCGCACAGGCTCCGTCAGCACGGCCCATAACGAGGATACGCTGAACGCCTTCATCGCCGAGATGGACGGCTTTACTACGGATGAACGCAGACCCGTGTTTATTCTTGCCGCCACCAACTACGACATCTCCGGCGACGGCCCGCGCGTACTGGATCCCGCTTTCGTACGCCGCTTCGACCGCCGGATCTACGTGGACCTGCCCGACGCGGAGGACCGCTTTGAGCTGCTGAAAACGACGCTGGCCAAACACGGCGTTAACCTCGGCGCCGATCACGACGCGATCTTAAAGAACCTTGCGGAACGCAGCGTGGGCATGAGCAACGCGGATCTGACCGTGGTTGTGGATATGTTCCTGCGCAGCTGCGAGGACAAAACGCCGACCGGTACGGAGCTGATGGACGCGCTCGACGCCTTCCGCTTCGGCGAGGTAAACGACCTGGATCCCGACGAACTGCGCCAGACTGCCTGCCATGAATCCGGCCATGCGCTGGTTGCCCGTCTGCTGGGCGAAACGCCTACCTTTCTTACCGTGGTATCCAGAGGCAACTACGGCGGCTTTATGGAGCACGCGCACGATGAAAAGAAGGTATCCTCCACCTACGAGGAACTGATGAACCGCGTATGTGTCTCGCTGGCCGGCCGCGCCGCCGAGATCGAGGTATACGGCAGGACCGCCGGTCTGAACACGGGCGCATCCAGCGATCTGGCCCACGCCAGATATCTGGTGAAAACCGCGCTGCGCGATTTCGCCATGGGCGATAAGCTCTACGTGGCCATCAAGCCGGAGGAATGCGAAGCGCTGCTGCAGGAGCAGTACAGCAAAACCGTGGCGCTGATCTCCGGGCACCGCGCGCAGCTGGACGCACTCACCGACCTGCTCGCCAAGGAAAAGAGCCTGGATAAGACCTCGCTGGAGAACTTCTATACCTCCCACGGCATCTGATAAAACAACATAAGAACGGGTCCCCGGTTGTTTCCGGGAACCCGTTTTTTATTTTATGCTTCAGATCACAATATCTTCCAGTTTGCGTTTCGGCACGTAGTGTACGTCGTTTTCGTCCCGGTAATACTTCAGTGACTCCCCTGCCGCGGCCTCGGTGAGCACAACGGTCTCATCCGGCTTGCCGAAGGCCACGATGAGCAGCGGCACGATATGCGGGGGCAGCGAGAGCGCTTCGCTGATCTTCGCCGGGCTGAAATTGCCGATCATGATGCCGCCGAGGCCCTTTTCCACGGCGCTGAGCAGCATGGACTGCGCCGCGATGCCCACGTCCGTACGGTAGCGGGTCAGATCCGCGTCCCATTCCGTTTCCTGACAGATCACAACGAACGCCGTGGGGCGGTGCCCCGGGTACGGCAGGCCTTTTTCCGGCAGCGCGCGCGCCCAGCCCGTGAGCGGCTGGATCTTTGCGCAGGCCTCTTTGGTGCAGGCCAGGTAATATTTGAAGGGCTGACGGTTGACACTGGAGGCCGAAAGCCTTGCACAGTCCACGAATTCCATAAGCTCCGCCCGCGTGACCGCGCGGGATTCATCGTAACCGCGGTAGCTGCGGTTCTTTAAGATCAGATCCTTGAACATCATATTGTACCTTTCATTAATATTTCAGTTGATCGCTGCGTTTTGAGTATTGAGTGTTGAGTGTTGAGAAAAACTGTAACTGTTAATTGTTTGCTGAAATATAGGATTCTCAAAACTCAAAACTCAAAACTTAAAACTCAACACTTTGAAATTGATCGCATCGAGCGATCAATTTCAATTTCCTGTTCTTGCAAACTTTTTGAAACAGCGCTATAATAAAAACAGAAGGGCGGGATGAAAATGTTTGATTTTGATAAAACGATCAGTGAAAATGCGGCGGGGCGGACGCTGATCTGCGCCCACCGGGGCGTGAGCGGCGGCAACGTGCCCTGCAACACCATGGCGGGCTTTGCCGGGGCGCTGGCGCAGGGCGCCGATATCATCGAGCTGGACGTCACCAAAAGTCTGGATGGGGAGTATTTCGTGTTTCATCCGGGCAAGGAAAAGGCGCATCTGAACAGCCGGAAACTGATCTCCCTGATGACGGCGGAAAAGGTAAAAAAGCTGCGCTACGTGAATCAGGATAACGACCAAACGCAGTTCGGCGTGAATACGCTTGCCGAGGTGCTGGATTATCTGCGCGGCAAATGCTACATAAACGTGGATAAGTTCTGGACTGACATCCCCGGCATCAGCAGGGCCATCCGAAAAGCCGGCGCGGAAAAACAGGTGATCGTAAAAACGCAGCTGAAGGAAGCCCACTTAAGGCCGCTGAAGGAATGCGCCGCCGACTTCATGTTTATGCCCATCGTACGGGATAAGGACACGGTGACGGATATGCTGGTTTCGCAGGGAATCCGCTGCATCGGCGCGGAGATCCTGTTTGAGAAAGAGGACGCTGAGGTGGCCTCCGACGCCTATATCGAAGCCATGCACAAAAAGGGCATGGTGATGTTTGCCAACGCCATCGTATACAACTATAAGGAAGTGCTCTCCGCCGGGCACAACGACGATATTTCCGTAGCCGGTGCGCCGGACGAGGGCTGGGGCTGGCTGATCAGGAAAGGCTTCGATATCATCCAGACCGACTGGTGCGGCATGCTGAAGGACTATATCAGCCGTTGTACTGATAGCATCTGACGTAATCCACAAGCATGGAGGCGGGCAGGTGCCCGTTGTTTTCCACTTTTTCGTCCACGCCGATCGATATGATCAGATACAGCGGCACCCGGCAGACGCCGCCGAAGGAGGTGCGGGCGGTCTCGACGCCGTTGACGTAAAAGATATATTCCTCCGCGTTCCATTCCACGCCGTAGGTATTAAAGGTGTGATACGGATCGTTCGCGTAGAACCAGCCCTGGATCTCTTTTTGATGGGCGTCCCCGTAGGCGTCCACGTGCACGGTATGGTACACGGAGCCGAAATATTTGCTGTTTTCGTCGTAATCCGTGGGGGTCTCAAACACGTCGATCTCCGCGCCGGTGACGCCGCCGTCCGTATCGTCGGCCCACATGCCGTCCGTGAGCAGCCAGAACGCCGGGTTCAGGCCCGCGCCCTCCGGCAGAATGCAGCGGATCTCAAAATAGCCGTACAGCTGCTCGTAGCCCGTGTGGTCGCCCGAATAATTCTTGTTGGGATTGGTTTCCATGCCGTAGGAATAATAGCCCGCGCCTTTGGGGCCGTTCTCTTTGTATTCCACGGTCAGCTTCAGGCAGCCGTCCTCGGTAAAGCTCACCTGCTCGCGGTTCCACCAGGCGGTATCTCGCAGCTGCGTATCGTTTTCGCCGTAAACGTAGTGCCCCTGCCACACCGAGGTATCAAAACCGTGGTCGAATTCGTCGCTCCAAACAAGGGTGAAACGGCTCATATCGATGGAGTCCTGATAGGGCGTGACCGGCGTATCGGCGATCGCCGCGCCGAAAAGCTGCCCCAGCACCGTAAACAGGGCCGCGAACCGCTTAAAATCGCCCCCGAACAGAGCTTTGAAGATGGAAGCGAATACCGTGCCCACTGCGGCAAAGGCCGTCAGCTGGCGCTTTTGAAACAAAGACTGCATGAATCTTCCCTCCCGTTGTTACTATCTTCAGTATAGCAAACCGGGCCGCGGATTGCAACATTCTTCTTGTTGCTTTTTTCAGTTGCGTGCGATATAATAGAAAATACACATTGGGGACAGGAGAAAAAAAGAAATGTTAAAAAAACAGGCGGCGAATATTATTTCCGGCTCCAGGATCGTAGTCGCGGGCATTCTGTTCTGCTTCAGCTCCATCACGGGCTGGTTTCTGGCGCTGTATTGCTACTGCGGCATTTCGGACCTGATCGACGGGCCCGTGGCCCGCAAGACCGGCAGCACGAGCGCGCTGGGCGCCATGCTGGACACGGTGGGCGATATTCTCACCTACCTTGCGCTGGCAAAGATCTTTATCCAGCACAAATACGTGCCCACGTGGGTGATCGTATGGATGCTGTGCACCGCCGTGGGCTTTGCCGTTTCCGGCTTTATCGCGCTGAAACGTTTCGGCAAATTCTCGCTGGTGCATTCGCTGTTCGGCAAGATATTGGGCATTACCGTTTTCGTACTGCCCTTTGCGCTGAAATGGGGCTTCGGCGTGATCTGGATGGCCGTGATCTGCACGGTATCCAGCATTGCGGCAATCGAATCCATCATCATTGAAAGCCTCAGCGACGAGCTGGAAACGAACCTGACCTCGATCCCGCAGCTGCTGAAGGTCCGGAAAGCAAAAAAAGCGCAGGAATAAACAAGATAATATTTTTACAGGAGGTTCTATTATGCCTTATATCAAACTGACCACCACCGCAACGGTGACGGACGACAAATGCGCCGTACTGAAGGCGAGATTCGGCAAGGCCATAGAGAGCTTTGCGGGCAAAACGGAAAGCTGGCTCATGGTGGCTGTGGACGACGGCAAACGCATGTGGTTCCGCGGCGATAACGGCGCGGATACCGCCATGGTGGACGTGGAGCTGTTGGGCGAGGTGAACGCCCGCGACAGCGAGACCATGACCGCGCGCGTGTGCGATATTCTGCAGGAGACCCTCGGCATCTCCCCGGACCGGGTATACGTGAAATACACCAGATACCGGAATTGGGGATGGAACAGCAGTAATTTTTAAGGTGAGAATTTCAGTTTATCGCTTTGTTGGATTAATGATTAACGATTAATGATTAACGATTGAGGAAGGGGCGCGGGTGTCCGGTGGACACCTCTGCCGAAGGCAGAAGCGCCGACCGAGCCGGCAGGCGAGACCCGCCCTTACCCGATTATATAT
>JAEEGL015595629.1_pt1 | contig 20441 bp, 23 predicted proteins | sample 9134231 | NCBI WGS metagenome assembly JAEEGL01 (sample SAMN16246548, study PRJNA631951) | gut metagenome | biome: gut microbiome; feature: rumen; material: fiber-attached | host: Bos | place: Iran: Karaj | collected 2018-10 | reverse complement strand
CTAAATGAAGAAAAAAATAAAAATATAGGGTAAATGTAATCCTATATTTATTAATTTTCAAAAAATATAGAGAAAAAAACTGATAAATAGAAAGTATTTCTAAAAATCAGTTTTTAATTTAACTACTTTTTCAGCAGTCTCATATAAAATATATCTTTTTTTGTTATATAAATATATTTTTATCATATAATTAATTGATTGGAGAGATAATATGAAAAAAATATATAATTATAAAAAGGAAGAAATATTTAATAATAATATATATGACATACTTAGTATTGCTATTGATAAAAAGTTTTCATTAGATGGATATGCTATTAAGGGTAAGTTTAGAATTAATGGTCAATATTTAATAAATGAGAATGAAAAAGATGATTTTGATTTTACATTAGATTATTTAAATTATATAGAAGATAATTATGATATTAGTAAAATAAAGATAGATATTGATGATTTTTATTATGAAATAAAAGATAGTTCTAGATTAGTAATTAATATTGATATAGTCGTAGATGGTTTAGAAGAGATAGATAGATGTATAGATGCTACTATAGAAGAAGATGATGAATATAATATAGAATCAGATAATAATGATTTTATACTTAACAATACTAAAGTAATTGATGATATAAATGATAATGTAACTAATATAGATAAAAGGGAGGATAATATAGTGAATCAACAATTATTTGATAGTGATAATGATAGTAGTTTTATAACATATAAAATATGTATAGTAAGAGAAAATGATACTATTGATAATATATTAGAAAAATATAATACTACATTAGATATATTAAGAAAATATAATGTAATTAATGATATAAAAGTAGGTGATAAAATAATTATTCCATATGAAAAAAATAAATGATATTTTAAAAAGAAATAGTATATCAGGTAATAGATATTGTAAATGTGGTAAATGTATAATTATAGATAATAAATATGTAATAAAACCTAATAAGACTAATATATATGAATATTTAAATTATAGAAATTTTGATAATTATCCTAATATATTAATAGATTCTGGATATGAAATTATAGATTATATATCTAGTGTTGATATACCTATAGAACAAAAGATGATAGATTTATTAAATACTATATCTATATTACATAAAAAAACTACTTATTATAAAAAAATAAGTGAGTTTGATCTTGATAAAATATATGATAGTATAAAGGATAAAATTAATAATGTAAAAATAGTATATGATGAATTAATTAATAAATCAGAAAGTAGTATATATATGTCACCATCAGAATATTTATTAGCACGTAATATTAGTTTTGTATATTCTATGATAGATTATTCTAATAATAATATAGATACATGGTATAAAAAAATTAAAGATACTGATAGGATAAGAGTATCTGTTATACATAATAATTTAAAGTTAGATCATTTTATAAATAATATATTAATTAGTTGGGATAATTCTAAAATTAGTTTACCTATATTTGATTTATATAAGTTATATTTAAATACTTATAATGAATATGATTGGAATGAATTAATAAATATATATTCTAGTAATTATCCTTTAAAAGAAGATGAATTATTTTTATTTAATACATTAATAAGTATTCCTTTATTACCAAATATTACTAATATAGAGATAGATAATGTAAAAGATATTAATGAAAAATTAAATTATTTAAAGTTAACATATAATTATATATTTACCAAAAGAGACGAAATAAAGATATAAAATGAAATATAAAAAATAGTATTATTAAAAATATATTAAATCTAGTAATAAAGAAGAAAGTAATTATTAATTGATAGGTAATAATGATACAACATATAATTGAACATATATACCATAGTCCTCTTTTTCTCCACCACATTTATATCACCTATAAATAATATATGTTACTAATTTTTTTTGTAAACTAATCATATATTTATTTTAAATGAATATATTTATTTAGGTGATATTATGAAGATAGGAGATTTAGTTACTAGAGATTCATATGATAATGATATAGTATTTACTATTATTGATATAGATAATGATATATATTATTTAAAAGGTATAAATGTTAGGTTATATGCTGATAGTTCATTAGATGATTTAAAAAAATATGATGGTGAAATAGATGTAGAGAAAGAAGAAGTATTTCAAGAAAGATTAAGAGAAAATAAAGTAGAAAGAAATGATGAATATTTTTATTTACCTGGTAAAATACTTCATATAGATGGTGATAGTGATTATTTAAATAGATGTTTAGATTATTATAATTCACTTAATATAGCAGCTATAGGTTTTACTAAGAAAGAATATGAGATAGCTGATGATATATATAATCTATTAAATACTTATCAACCTAATATATTAGTAATTACAGGACATGATGCATACTATAAGAAAAAAGGGAGTTTCAAAGATATGAATGCTTATAAATATAGTTCTAAATTTGTAGATGCTGTAAAAGAAGCAAGAAGATTTGAAAGTAGTCATCAAAAATTAATAGTAATAGCAGGAGCATGTCAATCAAATTATGAAGAATTAATTAAAGCAGGTGCTAATTTTGCATCATCTCCTAAAAGAATAAATATACATGCTTTAGATCCGGCTATAGTAGCAGCTAAAATGAGTTTATCTGATATTAATAATGATATTAACTTAAAAGAAATAATAGAAAATACTAAATATGGTTCTAATGGTATTGGAGGAATAATTACTAAAGGAACTATGTATACAGGATATCCAAGATGAATATATATCAAATAAAAAAGTATTTATATAAAAGAATAGGTAAAAGTGCTACTATAAAATATAATTTAGGACGTAATAAGTATGAAACATATAAAGTTATATTGAATAAGATGTATGATAATGTATTTACTGTTATATTAGATAATAATGAATTAAAATGTTTCTCATATAATGATATAGTAATGAGGTTAGTTAGAATTGATTTTGATAATTAGATGTGCTATAATCTTAGTACATGGGGGCGTCTAGTTTCGACAATTTTACTTGAACTTAGATTGCAAGTCGGAGGGACACGTTACGAACAAAAACAAAATAATTGGAAACAAAATTAAAAACGCATTTGCTTCACTTTTCGCAAGAAATAGTGTTGCTTTCGCCTAATCGAATTTAGAGGCATGCACTTCTATAATACTTTTTCCTACGAAGTTTTATAGGGGTTCATTTTAGTAGGATATATTACTATAATGCCTATAGTAGTAATGAATTAAATAGGCTAACTATTAATTAGGTTGTTAGTTACTTTTAATTAATAGAACATTTAATAACTAACTAAACTTGTAGATGTTTAAGCCTTAGTAACTTTGGACATGGGTGCGATTCCCATCGCCTCCACCATTTGTAAATATCATCGCATTAAGTGATTTTTGATAAAAACTTAATTTCAAATTAAGTTTTTTTTGTTTTAAAAATATTATTAGTGTATTGTATAGCGAACAAACGTATGATATAATAAGTTTAAAAAATTAAATAGAAAGGTGAAAAAAATATGAAACAAGATAAAATGCATTTAATTAATAAGATTTTTAACAATGAAACAATTAGGACTATTTGGGATAAAGAACAAGAAAAATATTTTATTAGTGTTGTTGACGTAGTTGGTGTTGTTGCAGAAAGTGAAAATCCTAGAAAATATTGGTCTGTTTTAAAAGTAAGACTAAAAAAAGAAGGAAGTGAGTTGACTACAATTTGTAGCCAACTGAAATTAAAATCATCTGATGGTAAATATTACAATACAGATGTTGTTGATATAAAAGGTATGTTTAGAATTATTGAATCAATTCCTAGTAAGAACGCAGAACCAATAAAACAATGGTTAGCAAAATTAGGCAGTGAAAGAATTGATGAAACATTTGATCCTTCATTGACAGTTAAAAGAGCGATTGATACATATAGGGCTAAAGGTTATCCAGAAGATTGGATTATTAAAAGAATAAAAGGTGTTCAAGATAGAAAAAAATTAACTGATACATGGAATGAGCATGGAGTTTCAACAGAAAAAGAATATGCAATATTAACAAATGAAATATATAAAGAATGGTCAGGTATGAATGCAAAAGAATATAAAGAGTATAAAGGTCTTCGTAAAGAATCATTAAGAGATAATATGTCTGATATAGAGGTAGCTCTTGCTGATTTAGGAGAATTAGCAACAAGAGAAATAACTAAAAAGAAAAATCCTAAAGGTTTAAGTGAGAATATCAAAATAGCGAAACGTGGTGGTAAAATAGCAAGTAATGCAAGAAAAGATTTAGAAAATGAATTAGGTTAAAGTGTAGTTACCAGTGAAAATATGTTAAATTATAAATATAATGATAAAACAGAAAAATTAGAAATTAAATAATTTAATTGAATATCAAAAGGAGATGTAAGTTATGAAAAATAAACATAAAGAATATAAAGCTTGTATTGAAGAAATAGTACCTAGATTAAAAGAAGCATATATTAAATATTATGGAGAAGAATATAGAGAAAGAATTGAAAAAACAATTGATTCTCTTAGAATTTTATATGTTGATAATTCTTTAAATTTATGTTCGGATATTGAACAACCACAAATAAGCAGTACTGAGAGAAAGATAATTAATGAAAAAATTAATGACTTAGAAATTGCAGGTGGATGTGTTGTTCAGGACATTTTTCCTCCATTATTAATGATTAAAGTTGGATATGATATTTCTCTTCATACTTTGATCCATGAAATAAATCATTCACTTCATATTTTTGAATATAAGGTTGATGATGCTTTTAGTTTTATGGCTTCATATGGGTTTGCAAAAAAAACTAATATTGGATTTTCTAATAAATCTGATGATTATTTTTATGAAATAATTAATGATTATATGACAAGAGATATATTAGAAATAGTAAATAATCAAGGTAATATTGAAGATAGTTATATTATTGATGATACTATAATTTATGTTGATTCTGATTTTATTAAATATAGGTATATTTATCTTGATGAAATTTTTGGATATTATATGGAAAAAATATATCAAGAAAGCAAAGAAAAATTAAAAGATGCATTGATTAATTATAATGGAGAATCAATTTATAACTCTATAGGTTCATATTGTTATAATTATATATCAAATAATTTTAAGGTAATGGAAGATGTATGGATAAATATATCAAAATTCTTTGATGATAATAAATTACGTATGCCTGAAGAATCTGTTATTAAATGGCTATCTGAAAAATCACAAGGTATTGATTTACAAAGTTATGCTGAAAATATAATTAGTGAGTTATATGAGTTATATAAAATAGATTATAAAAAAGAAATAGAAGATACTGAATTAGAATCAGGTAATAACAAGAAAAGATAAGGGTTTGTGTAAATTTGACAATCTCTTTTTTTTTTGATATTATACGTTGGATTAAAAAAGGGGGAAATAATATGAAAAAAAATGAAATTATAGAAAAATATAATTTATTTATTAATGAATTAATGAAAAAATATGATTATTTATGTTTATCAAATGATAGTTTTATTGATATTATTAAATTAGAATTAGAAAAATTAGTAGAAAGTAAAGAAGATTTAGATTTAGAAAAAGATCAAAAATTGATAAAAAAATGTATTGTAGTATCAATATTGAAATATATAAAGGAACAATTATCTAATAATAATTATAAGATTATTAGTAATTGGATTGATAAAGAGATTAAAGCAGATCAAGATGAATTATCTAGTTTTTATGCTTTAGTTAAATTTTTTGAAAAATTTAACTATGAACCAAGTGTTAAATGTGTTAATTATTTATTAAAAAATAATAAAAAATTAGAAAATATTATTAAAAATATTGTTACTAAATATGGAAATGAAATCGAGGAAGTTCAATCTGAAAATGCATTAAATGATTTAAATTTATTATTATTTGTTGAAACATATTGTGAGTCTAATAACTTATTAGTAAACAATAATAACAATGATACTAATAAAGAGAGAGAGATTGTTTATAATGATGATTCTGTAAGATCTTATTTATTAGAAATAGGTAACTGTCCTTTATTATCAAGTGAAGAAGAAAAAAAATTATTTACTCTAGTAGCACAAGGTGATGAAAAAGCTAGAAAAAAAGCAATTGAAAGTAATTTGAGATTAGTTGTATCAATTGCTAAAAAATATGTTGGTAGAGGTTTAGATTTCCTAGATTTGATTCAAAGTGGTAATCTTGGATTAATGAAAGCTATAGAAGAATATGATGTTAATAAAGGATTTAAATTTTCTACATATGCTACATGGTGGATAAGACAAGCTATTACAAGATCTATAGCTGATCAAGCAAGAACAATTCGTATTCCTGTTCATATGGTTGAATTAATTAATAAATATAGAATTGTTAAACATAATTTAGAATTAAAATTAAATCATGAACCAACAGAAGGAGAAATTGCTGAAGAAATGGGTATTTCAATTGAAAAAGTACAAGATTTAAGTAAGCATAGCGCAGAACCAGTTAGTCTTTATACACCTATAGGTGAAGAGGAAGATTCATCTTTAATGGATTTTATTCCTTCTACAGAAGAAACAGTTGAAGATAAGTTTACTCTTAATATTTCATCAGATTTAATGTTACAATTGATTAATAATTCAAGGTTAACAGATCGTGAAAAAACAATATTATTTGCAAGATATGGTTTTTATAATGGTGAACAATATACATTAGATCAAGTTGGTAAAGCATTAAATATAACTCGTGAAAGAGTTAGACAACTTCAAAAAAAGGCTGAAGATAAAATTAGAAAAAATGCTAGAATTTTAGATTATGTTGATTATTCAGATAATCCAGAAGAGGCTAAAGAAGCAATAAAAGAATTCCGTAAAAATTATTATAGAGGTAAAAAGTATAAAAAGAGTGATATGTAATAGTTAGAGTGACTTATTGTCATTCTTTTTTTTGTTATGATATAATTATTATAGTTAGGAAGTGATAAATATTGAAAACAGATAGAAACATATTAATAGCGTTTATACTTAATATATCTTTTTCTATATTTGAATTTTTTGGTGGATTATTTACTAATTCAGTAGCAATTTTATCAGATTCAATACATGATTTAGGAGATGCTATATCAATAGGGTTATCATATATTTTAGAAAGAAAAAGTAAAAAGGGTGCAGATAATAAATATACATATGGATATATAAGATATTCTGTATTAGGTGGTGTTATAACAACTACTATATTATTAGTAGGCTCTATACTAGTAATTATAAGTTCTATAAATAGATTATTTAATCCTGTAGATATTAATTATAGTGGTATGATTATATTTGCTATTATAGGAGTAATATTAAACTTAGTAGCAGCATTAGTTACTAGAGAAGGTGATTCTATTAATCAAAAATCTGTTAATTTACATATGTTAGAAGATGTATTAGGATGGATAGTTGTATTAATAGGTGCTATTGTAATGAATTTTACTGATATTAAAATATTAGATCCTATTATGAGTATAGGAGTAGCAGTTTTTATACTTATTAATTCATTAAAGAATTTAAAAAGGGTATTAGATTTATTTTTAGAAAAGACTCCAGATGAAATAGATATTGAAGAATTAAAAAAACATTTGTTAGAAATAGATGGTATAGATGATATACATCATATTCATGTATGGAGTATGGATGGTTATAAAAATTATGCTACAATGCATATAGTTACTAAGTCTAATAATTTATTAGAAATAAAGAAAAAAATAAGAGAAGAATTAGAAGAACATAATATATGTCATGCTATATTAGAAACAGAAGAAGAAGCATGTGATGACGTAGAATGTAATGTTGAATTTGAACATGAATCTCATCATCACCATCATCATTAAGGATATAATTATCCTTTTTATTTTGTAAAAATATGTTATAATTAGATAGAAGTATATTATATGGAGGTAATATGAAAATAATAGAGCCGAAAGTATCAAGAGTAATTGATTATAAATTATTGGATGCTATAGAAGAAAATAATTATTGTAATATGCTTTTTAATGAAAATATTGATAATAATGTTTTAATAGAAGATGTATCGTTTGATAGTTGTATATTTGATTCTATTGATTTTAATAATATAGAATTAAATAATATAGATTTACTTGATGTTGTATTTAGAAATTGTGATTTATCAAATAAAAAATTTGATAATAATTATATACAAAGAGTTAAATTTATTAATTGTAAAATATATGGGATGAGTTTTATTAATTCTAATTTAAAAGATATTATATTTGAATCATGTAATGGTAAATATATTAATTTTTCAAATGCTAAAATATCTAAAATGATAATTAATGAAAGTGATTTTTCATATATGTGTTTTCAAGAAACAAGTATAAAAGATTTAGAATTAAATAATGTAAATTTAACTAAAGCTGAAATAACTAAAACTAATTTAAAAGATATAGATATATCTACTTGTAATATAAATAATATAATGATTGATTATTATTCATTAAATGGTATTGTAATAGATAAATTTCAGTCTATTGATTTAATAGGTATGCTAGGTGTAAAAATAAAGGAGTGATAAGATGAATGAATATATTAACTTAGATTTAAATAATATTGATGATGAACATATTTGTTGCGCTATAGGAGATCCTAAACATCAAGATGGTGTAGATAAGAAAAAAGAGTGGATAAAAAGTAAATTAAAAGATGGACATGTATTTAGAAAACTAAATGCTAGGGGTAAAATATTTATAGAGTATGAACCAATAGAAACAGCTTGGGTACCTATTAATGGTAAAAACTATATGTATATATATTGTTTATGGGTAGCAGGTAGTTTTAAAGGAAAAGGTATTGGAAAAGAATTATTAGAGTATGCTATTGAAGATGCTAAAAGTAAAAAAATGAGTGGTATATGTACTTTAGTATCAGTTAAGAAGAAACCTTTTATAGGAGATAAGAAATTTTTTGAACATTTTGAATTTAAAGTCATTGATAGTATTGATGATTATGAATTAATGGCACTTTCTTTTGATAAATCAGATACACCTAAATTTAGTGATAGTGCTAGAGAAATGAAAATTGATAGTAATGATTTTACTATTTATTATAGTAATGAGTGTCCATATGTAGAATATGAAGTAAAAGAGTTATCTGATTATGCTAAATCAAAAAATATTAAGTTAAATTTTATAAAGATAGATTCACTTGAAAAAGCAAAAAATGCACCATGTATTTTTAATAATTGGGCTAATTTTTATAAGGGTAAATTTATATCAAATACTATATTAAATGCTAATTCATTTGAGAAATTAATTAAATAGTATATGAATGGTTTAAGTATTTTAATGTTTATTTTTGGACTAACCTTACTTTTATTTGGATTATATATTTATACAGGTCATGATGTTAGTTCATTATTATGGAGAGCTCAATATAAAAATTTAAATAAGAAAGAATGGAAAAATATAGGTAAATGGACTATGATAGTAAGTAGTATACCATTTATAATAGCTATTATAGTATTATTAAGTAGGTGAGATATGAAGATTAAAATAATAATATGTATTGTAATAATTATAGTAGTTTGTATAAGTATTTTTATTATTAAACATTTTAAAAATAAAAATACTGAACCAATAAAACATGAAGATACTAAGAAAGGTAGATTAGAATTAGTATATAGTATTAATGCTGGTATACCATTTAAATGGGTATATGAGATAGGCGATGAAGATATTGTTCAATTTGAAGAATCATATCAAATAAGAAATGATAATACTGATGGTAGAAGTGGTGGTGCTATTGATACAAAATATGTATTTAAAGGCATTAAAGAAGGTACTACTACAATAACATTCAAATATATGAATATTGATGGTACATTAGAAGAAGAAATAATACATCATGTAAGTGTTGATAAAGATAATAATGTAACATTGGTTGATGATAATACTAAGGAGTGATTAGTATAAATAAGTATAGTTTTTTTATAGCAGGAAGAACAAGAAATAAATATAATATTTTAAAAATATGTAATATATTGGATGAATATAATATATCTTATTATTGCTTTTTAAAAAATGAAGATAAGTGGAAATTTGGAAATAAAGATCAAACTCCAGAAGAAAGACAAAAAGAATTTGAATCATTAGATTTAAAAAGTGATATTGTATTAACTATGTATAACGATGATTTAAATGCTTTAAAAAGTTCTGATAATTTATTGTTAGTATTACCTGCAGGTAAGGCAGCACATATTGAATCCGGTATAGCATTTGGATTAGGAAAAAAGTGTTATGCTATTGGAGAATATGAAGCAACAGATACTTTGTATAATATATTTGATAAAATATTTAAAGATGAAGAACAATTTATAAAATTTATTAGTAAGAATAATAGAGTGATATAATGAATAAAAATATATTATTGAATAATATAGATAAAATACATACTACTATATTAGGGGAAGAAAGAATAAGAAGAAATATTCATATTGATAATAGTGATGTAGTTAAGTATATAAAAGATAAGATAATAGATAATAGATGCAAAATATATAAAAAAGGTAAAAACTGGTATTGTGAAATAGATAATATAATAATAACTATTAATTCTTATAGTTATACAATTATAACAGCGCATTTAAAATAGTATATTAGAGGGTGTAATTGTGATTAATATAAAAGAAAATTTTGCTTTGATAGATGAAGAAATACCAAATGTTATTTTGGATATTAGATATTATTCAGATTATAATTTTGTAGGTAAAAGAATAGATGGATATGAAGATAATTGTGCTATTATGTCAAAAGAAGCTATAAATGCTTTGAAAAAAGTTAGTGATGAATTATTAGATTATGGTTATAAATTAAAAATATATGATGCATATAGACCTCAAACAGCTGTTAATCATTTTATAAATTGGTGTAAAAATATTAAAGATATTAAAATGAAAAAATATTTTTATCCTAATATAGATAAAAAGGATATAATTAGTAGAAAATTTATATCTAATCATTCATCTCATAGTAGTGGAAGTACTATAGATTTAACACTATATGATATTAAATTAGATAAAGATGTAGATATGGGAAGTGATTTTGATCTATTTGATGATATTTCATATTCACATAATAATAAGATTACAAAATATCAACAAAAAAATAGAGATTTACTTATAAATACAATGACCAAATTTGGATTTATTAATTATGATAGAGAGTGGTGGCATTTTACTTTGAAAAATGAACCATTTAAAAATATATATTTTAATTTTAATGTTAGTAGAAAGATTTTTAAATGATAAAAAATATATTTGAAAAAAAATATACATGATATAATTAAAAAAAGAATAGGAGAATAAAAAAGGAAGAAGTAAAGAGTAAACAAAAAATAGAAGAAGATAGTAGTACTAACACTAAAAAAGAAGAAAAGAAAAGTAAAAAGAAAATAATAATTATAATAATAATTTTATTATTGTTGATTTTATTATTTTTATGGTGGTGGTTTAATCGTAAATTTGATGTTACTTTCAAATATAATAATGGATTAGATAATGAAACTATAAAAGTAAGGTATAATAATAAAATAAAAGATAAAGATGTTAAGAAAGATTTAACTTTTGAGGGACATTCATTTATTGGATATTTTGAAACTTATTATTTAAGTGGTAAAGAAATAGAAAAAATAAAAGAAGATAAAAAAGCAGAAGAAAGTATATGTAAAAAAGGATTTAAATTAAATCAAGATAAAGATAAATGTATTGCTAATGAAGAATTTGATTTTAAAAATACTAGAATTAAAGAAAATAAGACTATTGAAGCTTTTTGGAGTGGAATAATATTTGATATAAATCCAAAAGAGAAACAAATATATGCTGGAGAGTCTTTCAATATTAAAGTAGTTTTATCGGGAACAGATAATAAAGATATAATGTGGTCATCAGAAGATGGGGCAGCAGCAACAGTAACTAATAATGGAAAAGTTACTGGTGTAAAGAAAGGTACAACAACTATTAATGTTGAAACAAATGGATTAAAGAAGACTTGTAAAGTTACTGTAGTTGAAAAAGAACAACCTAAGAAAGAGGAAACTAAAAAGGAAGAGCCAAAGAAGGAAACTCCTAAAGTTCAAAAAGATGAAGGAAAAATTAGTATAAGTACAAAAAATAAATGTATAATTGGTGATCAAAAAGCAACTGTTAATGCAAGTATTACTGGTAATGCATTAAATAAAAATATAACATGGACAACTTCAAAATGTTTTTCTATGCAAAAAGTATCTGGTACATCAATAAATGTATATAGAAATAGTACAAATGGTTGTGATGTTAACTCTACTTTCAAAGTAGATGCTAAGTTAAGCAATGGTTCAAATTCATCTGTAAGTATAACATATGAACCAAAATTAAGTTTTAAAGTTTATGATAGATACGGTAAAGAAGTTACAAGAGAATCTGATGGAAGCTATCTTGGTAATGATTTAAAAATAGTTACTAATGGAAATGCTACTTTTAAATCTGCTAGACAAGGTAGTGATACTACAGCAAATTCAATTTATTTACCTGGTGCAATGGGAACAACTGTAGAAATTACTACAGCATGTGGACAAAAAGAGAATGTAAAAATAGTAGCAATAATTAATAAAAAAAATTAACTAGTGTAAACTAGTTTTTTTTTTTTTATTATTTATGTTATTATTATAATAGAGGTGTGCATATGAAAAAATATTATGTTTTTATTCCAATATTAGTTATTTTGTTTAATATATTTATTAAATTAAATTATAATGAATATGTAGTTGATAAAAAAGAATATAATGAACAAAATAAAATATCTATATCAGATTATTTAATAACGAAAGCTAATAATTCGGAAATAACTAATTATAGTGATGGAAATACTAGTGAAATGTATACTTTTAATCATGCAGAAACAGTACAAACTTCTGAATTAGTTGACTATAGATATATAGGTAATAATCCTAATAATTATTTCTATTTTAATTGTAGTGATGAAAATGATACTAGTACTTGTGAAATATGGAGAATTATAGGTGTATTTACAGTAGAAAAAGAAGATGGTTCTACTGAAGAAATGGCTAAGATAATTAGAAATAGAGGTATTGGTAATTATTCTTGGAATTATATTGAAGGAGCATCAGGTGTTGAAACTTTAAATGACTGGTCTATAGCAAGTTTAAATAATGAATTAAATACTAATTATTATAATAGTTTATCAGATACTAGTAAGTCTATGATAGCAACTGTTAAATATTATTCTGGTGGAGGAGATTATCATGTTTTTTCTACAGCAGATGAATTATATTCAAGAGAAAGAAGTAATCTTGTACTTGAAAACAGAACTACCAATTGGACTGGTAAAATAGGATTAATGTATGCTAGTGATTATTCATATACATATGCATTAGGTATAGATGATGGATGTTATAGTAAAAATTGTAAGAAAAATGCTAATCCTACAAAAGGATGGATATATAATAGTAATATAAATGATGGAGAAGATAATGTTTCTGATCAATGGACAATTACACCTGATTCATCAGGAGGTCAAAATAGTAGTTTTTTCTCATTTTTCATACATCAAGATGGAAGAGCAATATCTAGTCAATGTGGTTTTTGTTATGATGATGTTACTTGGGAGTTTGGTGTTAGACCTGTAGCATATTTAAAAAATAATATATATGCAAATTCTGGAGAAGGAACTATTGATAGTCCATATACTTTAGCTGAAATAAAAGAAGATGAGAATAATAATAATTCTAATTCTAGTTCAAATTCTAGTTCAAATTCTAGTTCAAATTCTAGTTCAAATTCTAATTCAAATAGTAGTAATAAATCAAATATAGATAATCCAGAAACAATAGATAATATTGAAATATATATAATTATATTTAGTATAACTATTATTTCATTAATAATTATATATGTATATAAAAATAAAAAAGAAATTTAATTCTTTTTTATTTTTTTTCTAAAATAATTTCTACTAGTTTTTTTGTACTAAAATTAGGAACATGATTTTTAGCAAGAGCTATTGAAATATATTTACTAGGTATTTTTTCCTTTAATTTTACTTCGTATAATTCTTTATTCTTTAATTCTTTTTTTATATATTCTTTAGTAGCAAATCCTACACCTAATCCCATTTTAGCAAATTCAACTACTAATGTATAACTAGCAAGTTCCATAATAGGTTTTAATATTGTATTATATTTAGCTGAAAAACTATCTATAAAATCTCTACTATTTGATCCTTTTGATTGTAGTAGTATAGGGTATTTGTCTAAATCTTTTATAGATATTTCTTTATTTATTAAATCACTATATTTATCATTTACAATAAAACAATCATTTACTTTTCTACATTTTATAATTTCTAAATCATTACCAAAATTTCTATTATTATTGTTAAATATAACTACATCTATTAAACCATTTCTTAATTTAGGTATTAGTTCTGCAGTAATATTAGTTATAATACGTATATCAATTTTAGGATATAGTTCATGAAATTTTTTTAAATATGGAAGTAAGAATTCTTTAGTTAAGGTAGTACTAATACCTATTTTAATACATCCAGTTTCTAAATTAATAAGTTCAGTAAATTTATTTTCTGCATTATTAATATATTCTATAGCATGTTTAATATATCTATAAAATTCTTCACCTTCATCTGTTAAAAAAACACCTCTTTTTGTTCTAATAAATAATTGTCCACCTAATTGTTCTTCTAAATTCTTAATTGATTTACTTATAGCAGGTTGTGATATATTTAATTCTTTACTAGCTTTAGTAATATTACTGTTATTAGCAACTACATAAAATATTCTATATAATTCAAAATCTATATTCATAATAACCTCCAGTTATAATAAAAATAATAAATATATATTTTTATTATATCAATTAAAGTTATATAATACAAGTGATGGGAGGGAGTTATATGAATTATAAATTAATAGATATGCATGCACATACTAATTATTCAGATGGAGAGTTATCTCCAGATGAATTAATAAGTTTAGCAGTAGAAAAGAATATTGGAATTCTTGCTATTACTGATCATGATACTTTAGAAGGTGTAAAACATATAAATAGAGATAATCCATTAATTAAAAATAATATAATAAAAGTTATTAATGGTATAGAGTTATCTGCTAAAACTGATAAGGGAAGAATGCATATTTTAGGATATGATATAGATATAGAAAATAATACTTTAAATAGTAAAATGTCTTTATTAAGAGATAATAGTATTAATAGTGTTTTATCAGTAATGGAACAAATAAAAAGAGATTATGGTATTAGGTTTTCATATGAAGATATAAAAGAAATGATTAATGCTAATCACAATTTAGGTAGACCAGATTTAGCTAGATTATGTGTTAAAAATGGTTATACTAAGACTAGACAAGAGGCATTTGATAAATATTTAGGTCCTGCGCATGATAAAGTTAGAAAAGAGTCTAAAGGGTTACAATATAAAGAGTGTATAGAATTAATAACTAATAGTGGTGGTATACCAGTACTAGCACATCCTAAATCATTACGATTAGATGAAAAAAAGTTTTTAGTAGTATTAAAAGATATGATTGAGTGTGGATTAAAAGGTATAGAAGTATATCATTCTTCTCATACTAAGGAAGAAATGGATTATTATTTAAAGATTGCTAATGAGTATAATTTATTAATTAGTGGTGGTAGTGATTATCATGGTATTAATGTTAAACCAGATATTGAATTAGGTACAGGATGTAATAATAATATTAAAATAAAACAATTATCGTTAGTAGATAAATTATTTAAAAAATAATATAATAGATACATTTGTATTATCAGGACATGGTACTTTAGAAAGTTCTAATTTTACTACAACGGATAAATTATATCTTTTATCTCGTATTGAGTTATATGGAACAGAAAGTTCTTGGGATACTGTAACACTTAATTTTACAAGAAGATTAGATTATTATTGCTACCAAGTGCAGCATTAGGTGTATCACCCCGCATTTAGAATTGGATAAAAATATGAGTTTTTACTCATATTTTTTTTATGTTATTGACGTACGTATGTACGTGTGTTAAAATACTTATATAGGCTGATGGTGGTATATATGAAGAAAGTATATATTTGTATTGATTTAAAAAGTTTTTATGCTTCAGTAGAATGTGTTGAAAGGGGATTAGATCCTTTAACTACTAATTTAGTTGTTGCTGATAATTCTAGGACAGAAAAAACTATTTGTTTAGCTGTTACACCTTCTTTAAAACAATATGGTTTATCTGGTAGATCTAGATTATATGAAGTAGTTAGTAAAGTTAAAGAAATTAATAGAGAAAGAAGAAATAAAATAAGAGGTAGTTTTATAGGCAAATCTTGTGATGATAATGAATTAAAAAGTAATAATAGATTAGAATTAGATTATATAGTAGCACCACCTAGAATGAAATATTATATGAAGTATAGTAGTAATATATATAATGTATATTTAAAGTATTTAGCACCTGAAGATGTATATGTATATTCTATTGATGAAGTATTTTGTGATATAACTAATTATTTAAATATGTATAAGTTAAAACCTAGTGAATTAGTTACTAAAATTATTTTAGATATATATAATACTACTGGTATTACTGCTACAGGTGGTATTGGAACTAATATGTATTTAGCTAAGATTGCTATGGATATAGTAGCAAAACATATTAAACCTAATAAATATGGTGTTAGAATTGCTGGATTAAATGAAATTAAATATAAGAAACTTTTATGGGAACATAGACCATTAACTGATTTTTGGAGAGTAGGAAAAGGTATTTCTAAGAAATTAGAAGATAATGGTATATATACTATGGGTGATTTAGCACTTCTTTCTATTAAAGATGAGAATAAGTTATTTAAATTATTTGGTGTTAATGCAGAATTATTAATTGATCATGCATGGGGATATGAACCTTGTACTATTAAAGATATAAAAAGTTATAAACCAACTACTAATAGTTTAACATCTGGACAAGTTTTACATGATCCATATGATTATATTAAAACTAGATTAATTGTTAGTGAAATGATAGAGTTGTTAACTTTACAAATGGTTGAAAGAAATTATGTAACTAATCATATAGTATTACATATAGGTTATGATATAAGCAATATAAAAAATGGAATATATAATGGAGAGGTAAAAGTAGATCATTATGGACGTAATGTACCAAAACCTGCTCATGGTACTATTAGAATAGATCATTATACTTCTTCTACTAAAATTATTACTAAGTATATTTTAAAGTTATATGATAGTATTATTAATCCATTATTATTAGTTAGAAGAATAAATATAACTGTATGTAATTTAATTAGTGAAAATAAATCTAAAGAAAAGATAGTATGTGAACAATTAGATTTATTTTCTGATATTGAAAAAGAAGTAATCAATAAAGAACAAGAATTAAATGATGAAAAAGAAGAAAGAAAAGTACAAAATACTATATTGAATATAAAAAATAAATATGGTAAGAATGCTATTATAAGAGGTATGAATTTAGAAGAGGGTGCTACTACAATACAAAGGAATAGACAAGTAGGTGGACATAAAGCATGAGTAAATATGATGATATAATTAATTTAGATCATTATGAATTAAAATATCATAAGAAAATGAGTATGGAATCTAGAGCAGCACAGTTTGCACCTTTTGCAGCACTTACTGGTTATTCAGAAGAAATAAAAGAAGTATCTAGATTAACAGATGATAGAATAGATATGTTTGATGATTATAAATTAATTATTGATAGGAAGTTACAAGAAATAAAAGAACATATAAACGAAAGATTAAAGGTAAGTGTTATATATTTTATAAAAGATAATAAAAAGAAGGGTGGTAAGTATATAGAATATATAGGTATTATAAGAAGAATAGATTTAGTAAATAAAGTAATTATATTTATAGATGGTAAGAGAATAGATATAAAAGATATTTTAGATATAAATAATGTGATATAATAATTTTAAGATAGGATGTGTTTTATGAGTAAATATGAAGATAATGCTAGATTAATGCATAAGCAAGGGAATAATTGTTCTTATTCAATTTATAATACATTTATGAGAGATTATAAATTAGAGGGAGATTATCCTAAACCTAGAAGTATAGATGGCAAATGTGGTGCTATATTAACTACAGAGAAGATATTAAAAGAATTAGGTAAAGAAGAATATATAGAGCAGTATGAAAAAGAATTTTTAGATAAATTTGGATATGTTAAGTGTATAGATTTAATGAGAAATGATAGAAGATGTAATGATTACATTGGATTTTCTGTAAATAAAATAGAGGAGATATTATGTCAGTAAAAGCAGCATTTATGGTACCACATCCACCTATGATAGTTCATGAAGTTGGAATTGGAAAAGAAGAACAAATTATAAAGACTATTAGATCATATGAAATGGTAGCACAAGAAATAAAAAATATTAATCCAGAAGTAATAATTATATCTAGTCCTCATGCACCATATTATTCAGACTATTTTTATATTTCTTCTGGGCCAATTAGAAAAGGTTCTTTTAAAAGTTTTGGTGCTGAAGAAGTATCTTTTGAAGAAGAAATTGATGAAGAGTTAGTAGATACTATAGAGGATATATGTAAAGAATTAGATTTTCCTGCTGGAAGAACTGTTAATAAAGATTTAGATCATGCTACAATGGTTCCATTATATTTTATTAGAAAAAAATTACCTAAGTGTAAAATAATTGTAATAGGTTTATCTACTTTACCTTTAATAGACAATTATAAATTTGGTACTATAATAAAACAAGCAGTTGATAAATTAAATAGAAAAGCTGTATTTGTAGCAAGTGGTGATTTATCACATAAGTTACAAACATATGGACCATATGGATTTGTAGAAGAAGGACCTATATATGATAAAAGAATAATGGATGTATGTTCTAATGCTAGATTTAATGAATTGTTAGAATTTGATGAAAAATTTTTAGATAAAGCAGCAGAGTGTGGACATAGATCTTTTACAATTATGGCAGGTGTTATGGATGGATTAAATGTATCTGCTAAAGAATATTCTCATGAAGATATAACAGGTGTAGGTTATGGTATTTGTTCTTTTTATCCTAAAGATGAAAATAATAATAGGAAGTTTTTAGATAAATATTTAGATTGTGAAAAGAAAAAAATAGCTAGTAATGATGAATTAGTTATTTTAGCTCGTAATACTATAGAAAGTTATATACTTAATAATGAAGTAATAGATATACCAAATAATATATCTGAAGAATATTTAAATAATAAAGCAGGAGTATTTGTATCTATACATAAATTTGGTAGTTTAAGAGGCTGTATAGGAACATTTTTACCTACTTCTGATTCTATTGCTCAAGAAGTTATTAGAAACGCTATTAGCGCTGCAACTAAAGATCCTAGATTTAATCCAATAAATAAAAATGAATTAGAATATTTAGAGATAAATGTTGATGTATTAAGTACTCCTGAGGAAATAGAATCTAAAGATATGTTGGATGTAAAAAAATATGGTGTAATTGTTACTAGTGGATATAAAAGAGGATTATTACTTCCAGATTTAGATGGAATAGATAATATTGATAAACAAATAAGTATTGCTATGCAAAAGGGAAATATAAGAAAAGATGAGAAAATAAAACTTCAAAGATTTGAAGTAATAAGACATAAATAAATTTTATGTAAAAGTTATTTATATGTATGATATAATACATAGTTAAGGGTGATAATATGTTTTTTAAGAAGAATAAACAAGATGAAAATATAAATAAACAAGAAGTACTAGATGATAAAGTAGATGAATTTATTAATTGGTATTTTGAAAATATGGTTAAGGGTCATTATACAGATATAGGTGAATATCATGAACCTATTGAAATGAGAAATACTATTGAAAAAATGGCAGTATGGTATGAATTAATATATCCAGATTATGAAGTTAATAAATTAATGCATTGCTGTGGTATGGAAGATATTGATGTAAATGAAGTTATGTTTCAAAATAATAAATATGTTAATGATATGCTAGGTAATGATAATGATATAAATTATTTGGATTGGAATAAATTATATAATAAAGAAGTATTTATAAATTCATTACCTTGGGAAGAAAGGTTAATATTAAAAGAACCAAGATATTATGATATATGTTATTTAGAACCTGGTAAGATGGCTCATTTACATTTATCAAATACTGGTTATGTAGAAATATCAGAATTTGTATTTGAGTATACAGATGGTGTAATTAAAGATGAAGAATTAGTAGGATTACATTTAACTAAAGTATTAGAATTAATAAGAGAAAGAGGAGTTATTTTATCTAGAAATAATGAAATAGATAAAATATTAAAAAATGTATACAAACAAGTATATAGAAAAGAAGAATTTTTAAATTGTGTAATGTATAGAATAATTGAAAGAGG
>JAEEGL012917052.1_pt1 | contig 20441 bp, 19 predicted proteins | sample 9134231 | NCBI WGS metagenome assembly JAEEGL01 (sample SAMN16246548, study PRJNA631951) | gut metagenome | biome: gut microbiome; feature: rumen; material: fiber-attached | host: Bos | place: Iran: Karaj | collected 2018-10 | reverse complement strand
GCATAATTTAAAGAATATTAATGTTAAATTTCCTTTGGGTAAACTTATTTGTGTTACTGGAGTATCTGGTAGTGGTAAATCTACTTTAGTAAATGATATATTATATAATTCATTGATGAGGAGTGTTTATAAATCTAGAACTGTTGTTGGTGCTTGTAAAGAGGTAATTGGATTAGAAAATGTCGACAAAGTAGTACATATTACACAAGATCCAATAGGTAGAACTCCAAGAAGTAATCCTGCCACTTATGTATCTGTATTTGATGATATTAGGGATTTATTTGCGGATATGAAAGAATCTAAAATTAGAGGTTATGGTAAAAATAGGTTTTCTTTCAATGTAAAAGGTGGAAGATGTGAGGCATGTTGGGGTGACGGTGTTAAAAAAATAGAGATGAATTTCTTGCCTGATGTATATGTTCCATGTGAAGTATGTCATGGTACTAGATATAATAGTGAAACTCTTCAAATAAAATTTAAGGATAAGAACATATCTGATGTTCTTAATATGAGGGTATCTGAAGCTTTACCTTTCTTTGAAAATCATGTCAAAATTAAGAATAAACTTCAAATAATGAGTGATGTTGGTCTTGATTATATTAAACTTGGTCAAAGTGCTCCGACTTTATCTGGTGGTGAAGCTGGTAGGGTAAAATTGGCAAAAGAACTTCAAAAGAAACCTACTGGTAAGAGTGTGTTCATATTAGATGAGCCTACTACTGGCCTACATGTAGATGATATAAAGAAATTATTAAAGATACTTCAAAGAATTGTCGATAATGGTGATACTGTTATTGTAATTGAGCATAACTTAGATGTAATAAAGGTTGCTGATTATATCATAGATTTGGGCCCTGAAGGTGGAGATATGGGTGGCACTATTGTGGCTACGGGTACACCTGAAGAAATTGCAAAATGCAAAAATAGTTATACTGGGGATTTTTTGAAAAATTATCTTAACTAAAAAGCAAAATAGTTTTGCTTTTTTTATTTGTTTAAAAACTCCGTAGGATTTTTTTGAATAAACTTGTATGTTATACATATTATTAAGTAGAAAAGAGGTTTTTATGGATAAAATTGAGGTTATTAAGAATATTGCAACTCGTACGGGTGGAGATATATATTTGGGTGTAGTTGGGGCTGTTAGAACTGGTAAATCTACTTTTATAAGACGATTTATGGAAAATTTAGTTATTCCTAATATAGAAGATGAATTTGAAAAAAAGAGAACTTTAGATGAACTTCCTCAAGCTGCTAGTGGTAAATTGATTATGACTACTGAGCCAAAATTTATACCTGCTAATCCTGCTAAAATTAAGATTGATGATTTTAGTGCAAATATTAAGATGATTGATTGTGTAGGATATGTAATTAATAATGTTAAGGGTGTAGATGATGAAAATGGTCCTAGGTATGTGATGACACCTTGGTATAGTGAACCTATTCCTTTTGTTGAGGCTGCTGAAATTGGTACTGAAAAAGTTATTAAGGATCATTCAACTATTGGTATTGTTGTCACTGCAGATGGCTCTTTTGGGGAATTTAATAGAGAAGATTATATTTCTGCTGAAGAGACTGTTATCAATGAACTTAAAGAAATTGGTAAGCCTTATATTATTCTTTTAAATAGTGCTAATCCTTCTGATAATAGTACAATTAATTTAACTGAAGAATTAAAAAAGAAATATAATTCTCCTGTTCTTCCAATTAATGTCGAAATGATGCAAGAAAGAGATATGTATAATATTTTAAAGGAAGCTTTATATGAATTTCCTGTCGTTGAAGTAAAAGTAAATATTCCTGATTGGATTTCTATATTAAATCCAGATCATTATGTAAAAAAAGAATATATCGATAAAATAAAAGAAAGCGTGCTTTCTATAGATAAAATAAGGGACGTAGATACTATTACTAATTATTTTAATGATTCTGAATATATTGAGAAAGCATATTTATCAGATATTGATACTGCTACTGGTGAAGTTACCATTAATTTATCAGCACCAGATAGTTTATATAATACTGTTTTAAAAGAAATCATTAATATAGATATTAATTCTAAGGCAGATTTACTTAAATTATTTCAAGATTTTAATGAAGCAAAATCTGAATATGATCAAATTAAGGATGCACTTAAGACGGTTAAACAAACTGGTTATGGTATTGCAGCTCCGACTTTGTCTGATATGAAATTAGAGAAACCAGAAATAATTAAACAAGGTAGTAGATATGGGGTTAAACTTAAGGCTAAAGCGCCATCTATACACATGATTAAAGTCGACGTTGAATCTACTTTTGAACCTATTATTGGTAGTGAGATGCAAAGTAAGGAACTTATAAGTAGTTTAACTGATAATAAAGATAATAGTGATGTATGGAAAAGTGAAATATTTGGTAGAAGTTTAGATGTTATTGTTCAAGAAGGAATTCAGGCAAAACTAGCTATGATGCCAGATAGTATTAGATTTAAACTATGTCAAACACTTACTAAAATAATAAATAAGGGTAGTAGTACAATGATTGCAATAGTTCTTTAATAGACACTATATGTAAATTAGTGCTTGAAAAAGGTTATATTTATAGCCTTTTTTTAGTCAAAGTATTGATTTTAAAGGAAAAACATGATATTGTATATTTGTAAGCATATGAGGTATGCTTAAATTAGAAAGTGGAGGTAATTTAAAATGACAAAAGCAAATTTAGTAGATTTTATTGCTGAAAATGCTGATTTAACAAAAGCTGATGCTGCTAGAGCTCTAGATGCTGTATTAGCTGGAGTAACAAAAGGACTTAAAAAGGAAGGAAAAGTAACTCTAGTTGGATTCGGAACTTTCACAGCTAAGAAGAGAGCTGCTAGAACAGGTAGAAATCCTCAAACAGGTGCAGAAGTTAAAATTGCTGCTAGAGTAGTACCTGGATTCAAAGCTGGAAACAAATTAAAAGATGCTTTAAATTAATCTTTTAATTATATAAAAAACAACTAATTAATAGTTGTTTTTTTATTTTATTTCTCTATGAATTGCTATTACTTTTCCTAATATCATATCTGATGAAATAATATTTACATTTAGACTTGGATATTTGGGATTCATTGCTTGTAATATTATTCCTTTAGGATACTTATATAATTTTCTTACAGATAAAACATTTCCTTTTATAGCTATTACAATATCATCACCGTTTTTATATTCATCTTTCTTTTCAAAAAAGATGTGATCTCCTTTATGATAATATGGCAACCTTGAATCATCTAATATTTTTACTGAAAATTCTGATTTACCAATCAATGGTTCATAATTAGCATTTTTATAGGTATTAATTATCTTTTCTGTATTTATGGTTAAGTTTTTATTAAGTCTACTATTGTTGACATAATTTTTTACAAATTTATTTTCTAATGTTCTTTTTTCTTCTTCAGATATTTCTATATTATTTAATATGGAAGTGTCTATATTGAAAATATTACAAATTTGGAAGAATATATCATATGGTATATTTAATAAACCCGTTTCGTATTTATGCAGTGTTTGTCTATTTTTTTGATGATTTAATGCTTCAGATAAATCTTCAAGTGAATAATTATATTTTTTTCTATTCTCCCTTATTAATCTACCAACAAATGGCTTTAGTTCATCACTAACTAATTCTTTTTTACTTGATCTCATAAATTCACTTCCTTACTAATTATCTTTATTCGCTATAAATATTGGTATTACTCCAACTAATCCAATAATAGTCTTTATCATATATCTAAATATTAAACATAATATTAAGTCCATTACTTCATATTCAAATAGGTATGCTATTAAGATAAATGTTATATTTTCTAATAATTCAATTATTATTATTGAAAATGTATTACTTAATATTATTTTATTTTGTAGTTTTTTAATTAAATAATATAATTTTCCTCCTAACCATACTGATCCAATTATTGATACAATTATGGCAATATATTTTCTTAAATTATAGGTAAATATACTATCATATGAACTATTTGCAAATTGATTATAATCACTACTATGCATTAATCCTGTTAGATTTAGAAAGCAACAACTAACCAGTGCCGTTACTAGGATTAAACTTATAAATGTTCTTAATTCAGCTGTTCCTCTTTTCTGAGTAATTATATTTCCAGCTATAATCAGGGATGTTGTTACTCCGAAACCTATTGGAACACTTACATTCATAATAGACATTTCTTTTAAACTCATGATGCATGATATGAATGTAGCTATTATTGCATATAGATATATGCCATCAGTTTTATACTTTTTTGATAGAATAATTAATGATATATAACATACAAGCACTTCTCCAAATATTAATATTACATTTCTTATTTCGCTACCCATGATTTCACCTTCTTATTCTTTAATAAGTAATTTGTAAAAATTATATTTATAACTAGGATAGCTAATCCAATAATATATGTTGATATACCTACGAATAATGAATATTTTAATTCCATTATTTTTATGTAACTTACTATACATAATATCACTGTATATAATAGTGATGTTATTACATGGGTTAGTGCAGTACATAATATTATATTATTCTGAATTTCAAATACTAATTTGTATAATTTTGTCATACTCTTTTGTGTCAAAAATATTAATATTGGATAAGCAATTAGTATTTTATAATTATATTCAAATGTTCCTTGCATATTTATAGAAATTGTTTCTGTTACTGCTGGAACAAAATAATTCATAATTATTAATAATATGGCAGTAATTATATTTGAATATAGTGTTATCTTTATTAAATTTTTTATTTCCTTATAACCATATTTTGATATAAAGAAATATATTATTGTTAATGTTGGTATAATTGTTATTATGCTTGTGTTAATATTCATTTTAAATACATATGTTATTTTAAAGGCTAAGACAAATGAAATTATATTTAATATTACCAATGCAAAATATAACCCCCTCTTATCTAACATCTTATATAGACAAAAGATTGTCAACAAAGCTAATATTATTAAAACAATAAAAATTATCTCTTCCATTTGACCACCTTCTTATTCAATTTAATTATAGCACAAAAAAAATAAAGATACAAAATGTTTTTGTATCTTTTTCTTAAAAAGTGCTATTCATTATTTATACTTACTTATTTCCTTTGTTAACATTTTTAAAATTGTTTCTATATTTTCAATGATTTCTGTCGTTTCAATACTTATAATTGGCATTTCTTTTATTTCATTTTTTACTATATTAATAATGTATTTGTCAATTGTACAATTTGGAATAGTTAAATATATTATTCCTCTAACACAGTATCTATAATAATAGATAGAACCTACTAATAGTTTTGTTTCTTTTGATATATTTCTGTTTTCAAAAAAAGAAGAGTGTAACATTGCTTCTTTTTCTTTTACGTTTGATGATAAAAGAGTAGTTATATTATTTTCTTTTAATTTATTTATAATATATTTTGTTATTGGATTGTTTTCTATATTATTGTAATTAGCTATAAGCAGTACTTTTTGCTTATCATTATTTAATTTGTTTTTTTCATAATTATTTTTATTTATAGTATATCTTTTTTGTTTTTGCTTGGCTAAATAGTAGCTAACAATTATTCTTAAAGGATTCTTAGTTATTTTAAATCCCATTTTAAAATACTCTAATAATTCATATTTATATGGGTTAATCATTAATATTTGTGAATTATCTATATGACATTTTATAACATCAATGAATTTTTTATATTTTTGACATTTTTGATAATATTCACAATTACTTTTTATTACAATATAATTAGAGCTGTTTGTTTGTTTTATTATGTTTTTAAAATATTCCTTATTATAATTACATGTATCTGTAGGTAAATTATTCTCTTTTTCTATGTTTGTTTCGTTACTTAGAATTATTTTGCATCCCAAAAAGATTAGGTAATTTTTTAAAAGAACTCCCTTTTTATTATATATACATGTTCTTGGTATTCCTATTTTTATTTTTTTCATATTAAATTATATTTAATTTATAGTGATATATAATAATAAAAAGTAGACAATAGTCTACTTTTTTAGTTTTCTTCTAGTTCATCTTCACTTAGAATAGTAAGATCTGCTAAATCTTCTTCTGCATATTCGTCTTCATCATCTACAGAATTATATTCATCTTCTTCGTTTATATCTTCTTCTTCAGTTGGTATTTCTTCTTCATCTTCTTTTTCTTCATATATTTCATCCATGTCTATCTTTTTAGATTTATGATTTTTTCTTAAATCCCACTTACCATCATCTAATAAGATAAAATCTTTTGATGTTGTTAAAGATTGAAAGAAATCTGTTATTTTATCTTGATATACTTTTTCTGATAATTCTAATAAGTTACATATTTCTTTGAATAAATCTGCAGTATTCATTGTTTTTTTGTTTTCTTCTAAATATAGTTTTGCAATATTTATATATGATAATAATTCAATTTCTTCTTTTTTCATTTTACTAAGTTTCATTTTTTTCCTCCTACATTTCTTCTCTTGGAATTATTCCAATTAAATCTAATGAATTATTTAATACTATTTTTATAGCTTTTAACAATACTATTCTATCATTTGTATATTCTTTATCTTCTGTAATAAATCTTTCTTTATTATAATATGCATGAAATAGTGTTGCTAATTCATATACATAATTGCATATTATATGTGGTTGTTTCTTTATTGATGAAGAAATGACAGTATCTGTAAAATTCATTAAATGATTCATAATAGCATATGCTAATGGATCTTTTATTGTTTCATATTTTTCTTTTGTTTCTATTTTTTCTTTATATGCATTTAATATCTTTGATATTCTTGCATTTGCATATTCTATGTAATAAACTGGATTTTCACTGCTATTTTTAATTGCTAGTGACATATCAAAATCAATTTGAGTATCTAAACTTTTTGAAACAAAGAAATATCTTGTTGCATTTACTCCGACTTCATCCATTAAATCATTTAACGTTATTGTTTTTCCAGTTCTTTTACTTATTTTTATTTCTTCTCCATCTTTTAGTAATCTAATCATTTGTAGTAATTCTATACTTAAAATGCTACTATCATATCCTAATATTTCTAAGGCTGCTCTTAATCTTTTTTGATATCCATGATGATCTGCACCTAAGACGTCTATTAATGTATTATATCCTCTTTCAATCTTATCTATGTGATATGCAATGTCTGGTACTATATATGTATAATTTCCATCACTTTTTACTATTACTCTATCTTTATCATCACCATGATTCGATGTTTTTAACCATAGGGCATTTTCTTCAACATAGCACTCATCATTTTTCTTAAATGTGTCTAATACTTTTTCAATAAGTCCTCTATCATGTAGTGATTGTTCACTAGTAAAAACATCAAAATTAACTCTAAATTTATCTAAATCTATTTTTATTTGTTTTAATAATACTGTTAATCCTTCTTGTTTAAAGAATTCTATTTCTTCATTTAGTTTTGTATCCTTGTATTTATCGTATATATTTTGAGCTAATGCTATTATTTCTTTACCATGATATCCGTCTTCAGGTATTTCAAATGTTAAACCACATTTTTCTTTGTATCTCTCTTTTATTGATATTCCTAAGTTATCCATTTGATTACCGGCATCATTAACATAAAACTCTCTTGTTACATCATACCCGGTATAATTCATTATTCTTGATAAACTATCACCATATGCTGCGCCTCTACCATGTCCTATATGTAATATTCCTGTTGGATTAGCACTAACATATTCTATATTTACTTTTTTGCTATTTCCTATACGTGATTTACCATATTTTTTTTCTTCTTCAATTATTTTGTTTAATTCAGAAAAATATTTTTCTTTTTTTAAAAATATATTAATGAATCCTGGCTTTGCTATTTCTACTTTATCAATTATTTTATGATTTATTTTTTTCTTTATTTCTTCAGCAATTTCCATTGGAGGTTTTTTTAATTTTTTGGTTAGTGTTAAAGCAACATTTGTTGAATATTCTCCATTTTCTTTTTGCTTTGGAATTTCAATGATAATATCTTCAATAGCTATATCTATATTGATGCTTTTTAAACTATTTTTTATTATTTCTTGTAATTCTTTTTTTATACTCAAAATTATCACTCATTTCATTTAAATTTGAATTCATTCAACATTATAGCACAAGTTATATAAAAATTGAACTCATATTTTTATTTTTTTGTTAAATAATAATTATTGATAGAAAAAAAGAGAGTGATTATATGAAAAAAATGAGATTTTTGTTTAAATTATCTATGATTTTGATGATTATTTTTTTGTTTTCTCATTTATGTTTATATGTTTATTGTTTAATTACACCAAAAATACATATAACAAGGAATCAATCTTACTATTTATATGATAATAATAATGAACTTTTTTTTAATAATTATAGTTGGTTAGAATTAAATCAAATTAGTCCTTATCTAATTGATGCTACTTTATCAATTGAGGATAAGCATTTTTATCATCATATTGGTTTTGATTATTTAAGAATAGGTAAGGCTATTATTAAGAATATTACTTCAAAGAGTTTATCTGAGGGTGCTTCGACAATTACTCAACAATATGCAAGAAATCTTTATTTGAATTATGACAAAACTTGGAAAAGAAAGATAGATGAGGCTCTTTTAGCTTTTGAATTGGAAACACATTATACAAAAGATGAGATACTTGAAGGTTATTTAAATACTATTAATTATGGTGGAGTATATGGAATAGAAAATGCTTCAAAGTATTTTTTTGGTAAATCCGCTAAAGATTTATCTTTGGCAGAAGCTACTATGTTAGCAGGTATTCCACAATCTCCTTCTAATAATTCGCCTTTGGTTAATCTTGATGTAGCTGAAAAAAGGCAGAAAATAGTATTAAGTGCAATGTTAAATAATAAAAAAATTTCTGAAGCTGATTACAATATGGCTATTACTGAAAATTTAAATTATGTAGGTATTAGCAATATAAATATGACTTCTGGTAAATTATATTTTAAAGATGCTGTATTGAATGAATTAAGTCTTATTCCTGGTATTCCTAGTTCTTTAATTAAAAGTGGTGGTATAAAAATTTATACTACTTTGGATAAGGAGGCTCAAGAATATTTAGAAAGGTCTATAGATGAAAAAAATTGGCAAAATTTACAAGTATCTGCTGTTTTAATGAATCCTAATGATGGGGCTGTTATGGCTTTAGTCGGTGGAACTAATTACAATGTTAGTCAGTTTAATAGAGCTATTAATTCAAAGAGACAAGTAGGTTCTACGATGAAGCCTTTTTTATATTATAGTGCTTTAGAAAATGGATTTACTGCTGCTTCTTCTTTTATTAGTGAAAAAACTACTTTTTCTTTTTCCAATAATAATAAATATACTCCTAAAAACTATAATGACAAATATGCTAATGGACCTCTTTCAATGGGAGCAGCAATTGCTTATTCTGATAATATTTTTGCTGTTAAAACACATTTATTTTTAGGCGAAGAAAAACTAGTTTCAATTGCTAATAGATTGGGCATTTCTAACAAATTAGATGCTGTTCCTTCACTGGCTTTAGGTACTGAAGAAATTAGTTTAATGGAGATGGTAAATAGTTATGCTACTTTTGCAAATATGGGAAATAGAGTATATAATCATTTAATTACTAAAATAGAAGATAGTAATGGAAATCTTTTATATGAATTCAAAAATAATCGTGTTAATATTTTAAATGAAAGTTTAGTTTATATTTTAAATGAGATGCTTTCTTATACTTATGATAAGGACTTTATTGATTATAATTATCCAACCTTGATAAGTTTACTTCCTAAAATTACTAATAAATATTCAATTAAATCTGGTACTACTGATACTGATATGTGGATTATTGGATATAATAAAAACGCTGTTTTAGGGGTATGGACTGGATATGATGATAATCATAAATTTTCTAGTGATCAGACCACAATTCATAAAGATATTTGGATTGATAATATGGAAAAGTATTGTGGTGATAAAGATAATACTTGGTATGCTGCTCCAAATAATGTTGTTGGTGTTTTTGTTAATCCAATTACGGGTGAATTAGCTAAAAATGAAGATAAAAAAAAGAAATTATTTTATTTTGTTAAGGGAACAGAACCTTTTTCTGATTATGTCTATGATTTAGATGCTATTTTTAAAGAGGAAAAAGAAAACAGTAATTAAAAAAATCTTCAATTGAAGATTTTTAAATTTCTATTATTATACAATGCCCATTTTCATTACTATATGATTTATATGTTATTCCGTTACTATCTAATAATTCTTTTACTTTATCTACATTTGGTGCTGTGTTTTCTTGAGGCGTTTCTACTGGTACATCAAAACTTGGTATTGGTGACTCAATAGTATTTGTTACTTCCGTATTAAATAGTGGCGTGTCCACTGCTGGAGCTGGGTCTGCAACAGGCGCTGCAGGTGCTTCAGTGATTGGCTCTGGTAGTGGATTAAACTCCGGTATTGGTTCACTCGGTGTAATTGGTGTTTCCACTGGTGCAGATTGTGGTGGACTAATTGTATTTTCTGTATTTCCAAAAAGTGGTTGATCTATTTGAGGTAATGGTGTTGTAGTTTCATTTCCACTTGGTGTTGAAAAATCTGGTATTGGATTGACCTCTGGCATTGGAGTTATTGCTGGTATTGGGTTAGCAGGTATTTCACTTGATGAAATTGCAGCTGTGTTTTCAACTGGTTGAGGGGTTGTTGGTTGCATATTTGTTGAATCTGTTGGGATTGAATTTTGTTCTGTATTTGGAAAAAAGTTTCCATTATTCATATTATCACTTTCCTTTTCTTCTTTTTCTTCAAAATTTATATTTAAGACCTTTGTTATATCATCTAAGGCACTTTCTATTTCTTTTTCATTTATTTCACTATTATTTATTACATTTTCTAAGTCCTTTACAGTTAATTTTTCATTTATTATTCTATTTAATAATTCTGTTTTTGTTTCATCATCTTCTACCTTCATTAATGTTCTTGCATGCTTCTCACCAATTTTTCTTTCATTTAGAGCTTGTTGAATATTTTCAGGTAATTTTAATAGGGCTAATTTATTATTAATTACGTTTTGATTTTTATTTATAATTTCACTTAATTCTTCTTCTTTTATAGAATTAAGTTGCATTATTTTTTCATATGACTTAGCTTCTTCGATTGGACTTACATTTTCGCGTTGAAGATTTTCAGCCATCGCTAATTCGACAATTTTATCATCAGGAATATCTATTACTCTAGCAGGTATTTCACTTAATCCTGCTAATATCGATGCTTTTAATCTTCTTTCACCGGAAATTATTTCATATTTATCATCCTTTTTTTTAACTAAAATTGGATTTAGAACACCAAAATTCTTTATTGATTTGGCTAATTCTTCAAGTGAGGTTTTACTGAATACTTTTCTTGGTTGATGTTGACTTGGTACGAGATTGTCTATTTTTATATTTAAATAGACATTTTGTTCATTCAATTTATCACCTCTTATTCTTTTTCACCCTATATTAATATAATACAATATCTTGATTTTTTTTTCAACTTTTTTTATAACAAAAAAGATATTTATTGTTAAATATCTTTGTTTTTTATTTGATTATATTTTCTTGGATATATTTCTTTTGTTTCTTTATACTTTTCTATTCTATATATTGTTCTATTGCTGTTTTCTATTGGTAATTTGAATTTTATTATATTTTCATTTTGTAAATATAATTTTTTATAGTAGTTATCTATATTTTTTAATTCATCTGTTATGTCTGATTTAAGTGCAATAAATATACCTTTTATTTTTAATAATGGTATTGAATATTCTAATAAGTGTTTTAATGGGGCTACTGCTCTAGATGTTACTATATCATATTTTTCCCTATTTATTTTACTATAATCTTCTATTCTTGAATTTATTATATTCACATTCTGTAATTCTAATTTTTCAATTACTATCTTTAAAAAATGGCATTTTTTTAAAGTGGCATCAATTAAATCTAATTTTATATTTGGAAAAACTATTTTTAATACCATTCCAGGAAAACCTGCTCCTGTACCAACATCACATATGTATTGATTATCTATTTTAATACTTTTAATTATTGTCAATGAGTCATAAAAGTGTTTTAAATATACTTCTTCTTTTTTTGTTATGGATGTTAAATTATATTTTTTATTTTCTTCAGTTAAAAGATTATAGTATATTTCTAATTCTTTTAATTGTTTTTCTGTAATATTTATTTCTAACTTTTCCAATTCTTTTATAAATTCTTCTCTATTCATTTTTTCCATATTCCTTTTTTAAATATACAGATAAAATTGATATATCCGATGGATTTACTCCGCTAATTCTTATTGCTTGAGCTATTGTCGTAGGTCTTACTTCTTTTAATTTTTGTCTTGCTTCACTTGCAATATTTTTTACTTTATCATAGTCAATATCTTTTGGTATTTGCTTTTTTTCTAATTTTAGCATTTTTTCTGTTTCTTTATATGCTTTTTCAATATATCCTTTATATTTTAGATATATTTCTACTTGTTCTTCTATTTCTTTATAGTATGGAAAAGTATTAAATTGTTCTAAGAATGCTATAGTTATTTCTGGCCTTGATAATAATTGTTCAAAAGATAATGTTTCATTTGGTATAGTGTAATTGTTTTTTATGAATATTTCTTTTATTTCTTTTGTTATTTTTAGTTTTTGAGTTTTACACCATTCTAAACATTCTTTTATTTGGTTTTCTTTGGCTATTAATTTTTCCATTTGTTCTTTACTAATTAATCCTACTTCATAACCATACTTTCTTAATCTTAAATCAGCATTATCACTGCGTAATAGAAGCCTAAATTCAGCTCTACTCGTTAATAATCTATATGGATCTTTAATTCCTTTGGTTATTAAGTCATCAATTAATACTCCAATATATGCTTCATTTCTTTTTAATACTAATGGTTCTTTTTCTTCTAGTTTTAAACTTGCATTAATTCCTGCCATTAATCCTTGACATGCTGCTTCCTCATAGCCACTTGTTCCATTTATTTGGCCTGCAGTAAATAAATTTTCTAATACTTTAGTTTCTAATGATGCTTTTAATTGTGTTGGATAGATTGCATCATATTCAATAGCATAGCCATATTTTAATATTTTTGCGTGTTCAAAACCAGGAAGTGAATGGACCATTAATTCTTGAATTTCTGGTGGCATAGATGTGGAAAATCCTTGTAAATACATATCATCATAGTATCTACTTTCTGGTTCTATAAATAGTTGATGCCTTTCTTTATCAGAAAAACGCACTACTTTATCTTCGATTGAAGGACAATATCTTGGTCCTATTCCTTCAATATCATCTAATGCACCATACATAGAAGATTTATTTAGATTTTCTTTAATAATTCTGTGGGTTTCTTCAGTTGTATAAGTTAGATGACATGGTACTTGATCCTCAATTTTATATTGTGGTTCTAAGTCAAAACTAAATGTTAAGTATTCATTATCTCCAGGTTCTATCTTTGTTTTTGAAAAATCTATGGAATCTCTTGCTATTCTCTGAGGAGTTCCTGTTTTTAATCTTTTAATTGTAAATCCATATTCCTTTAATTTATCACTTAAATGTAGTGATGGTCTTTCTCCATGTGGTCCTTGTCTTGTTCTAGTATTACCTACTAATATATCAGCTTTTAGATATGTTCCAGTTGTTAAAATAACAATTTTAGAAGATATCTTTTCTCCATTTTCTAAGATTATTCCTTTTACTTTATTATTTTCTACAATTAAATCTTCAACCATTGCTTCTTTTATTTCTAGGTTTTCTAATGATTTAAGTGTTTTCATCATTTCTTTTGGATATGCTATTTTATCCCCTTGGGCTCTTAGTGACCTTACTGCTGGACCTTTTGCGCGATTTAACATTTTTATTTGGAGATGAGTCTTATCGGCAACTTTACCCATAATTCCACCTAGGGCGTCTATTTCTCTTACGACAATTCCTTTGGCACTTCCACCAATATGTGGATTACATGGCATATCTGCTATATTTTTAATATTTCCAGTTACTAAAAGGGTTTTATGTCCTTTTTTGGCTGCGGCATAGGCCGCTTCACAACCGGCATGACCTCCTCCAACTACGATTATTTCTATCATTTTATCACCATCTTTATTTTCCTAGGCAGAATCTTTTAAACATTTCATCTAATAATTCTTCTTCATAGATAGATCCATTAATAGTTCCTAATTCTTCCCATATTTTCTTTATATCTAATTCTATCATGTCTATTGGTATATTATTATTTAATGCTTCTTCAATATCTTTTACTCTTTTTAAACATCTTTTTAAAATACTGATACTTCTTGTATTACTTAGATATGTTGGATCTTTTGTTTCTATTTCATTTATATTGAACATTTCAATTATTTTGTTCTTTAATTCTTCAATTCCTTTTCCTTCAATTATACTTAATTCAACAATTTTATTTTTATCTATATTTAATTCTTCTTTATTTAATTTACTATCTAAATCTATTTTGTTGATTAATACTAAGTATTTTTTATTTTTTACTTGTTCTAATAATTCTTTTATTTCTTTTGTTAGTTTTTCATTATTATTTAACATAAATAATATTAAATCAGAATCTTTCATTATATTAAGGCTTTTTTCTACACCCAAGGCTTCGATGATATCTTCTGTTTCTCTTATTCCTGCGGTATCAATCATGTTTAATAGTATTCCATTAATATTTATTTGTCCTTCAACTATATCACGTGTTGTTCCTGCAATATTAGTTACAATTGCTTTGTCTTCTTCAAGTAGGGCATTTAAAAGAGAACTTTTTCCTACATTTGGTCTTCCAATTATGGATGTTTTTATACCTTCTTTTATTATTTTCCCATTTTCTGATTCTTTTAATATTCTCTCTATTTTTTCTTTTAATTTAGTAATCTTTGGAATTAAGATATTATTTGTTATTATGTCTACGTCATCATATTCTGGATAATCGATGTTAACATTAATATTAGATATTATCTGAATCATATCATTTCTTAATTCATTTATTAAATTAGAAGTTTTTCCTGATATTTGATTAATTGCCATTTTTCTTTGTGTTTCTGTTTTTGCATCTATCATATCCATTACAGCCTCTGCTTCAAGCAAGTCAATTCTGCCATTTAAAAATGCACGTTTTGTAAATTCTCCTGGTTCTGCTAATCTAGCACCATTTGATAAAACTAATTCAAGAACTTTATTGGTTGAACTTATACCCCCATGACAATTAATTTCAATAACATCCTCTTTGGTAAATGTTTTTGGTGCTAACATAATACTAATCAGTACTTCATCTATTATTTTTTTATTATCAATAATATGTCCATAATGGATAGTATGACTTTTTGATTTTGTTATATCTTTATCAAATATTCTATTTACAATTTTTTTTGCATTTGGTCCGCTTATTCTAATAATTGATATTGCACCAACTCCTAAAGCAGTTGATATTGCAGCAATTGTATCATCCATAATATCTCCTCCAATTCGTTAATATTTTAGCATAATTTTATAAAAATTGGTAGAAAAAAAGAATTTTATTATTCAAAAGGATTGATATTTTTTTTAAGAATGTTATACTTTAATAAAGAGAGGTATATGAAAATGAACTTTAATTTAGATAATGACGAATTAGATTTAGATGCTTTGGAGGGTGCTTTAGGTGGTGTTTCCCAAGAATTTGGAGAAGAAAAAGCAAGAAAAAGTCAGATTTCAGAGTTAAAAGAGCTGAGAGAAAAGCTAACTCAAACTAATAATCTTGGTAGTGATGAATTAACTGAGGAAGAATTAGAGAATTATTCTGCTGGTATTAATAGAAGATAATAAAAAATTGTTAGATTACTAACAATTTTTTTATTCTTCTTTTGACTTTATTACTACGCATCTATTAGGTTCTTCACCAACAGATTCAGTATAAACATATTTATTATCTGAAAGAACACTATGAATTATTCTTCTTTCATAAGAATTCATTGAATCTAATTTTGTTTCTACTTTAGTATTAGCTACTTCTTTTGCTACTTTTTTTGCTAAATATTCTAGATTTTTAATTCTCTTATCTTTATAATTTTCAACATCTAATATAATACTTATATATTCTTTTGTTTCTTTTTGTATTATTTGTCTTATTATTGTTTGAAGTGCTTCAAGTACTTTACCATTTTTTCCTATTAAAACGGCATTATGATCTGAGAATATTTTAATAGTAATATTATCGTCTCTTCTTCTTACTTCTAAATTACTATTAAGTCCCATTAGTTTTGTTATTTCAATTACATTTTCTTTCATGAAATCGATTAAATCATTATAATTAATAACTTCTATTTTGACATTTTTTTTAAGTAGTGTGTTTTTTTCTTCAAGAACATTTACTATTAAATCTTTTTCATTTACTTTTAATTCTGCTAAAGCATTTTCTATTGCTTCTTCTTTTGTTTTACCGTCAAATTCATATTTTTTCATTATGATACCTTCCTTCTTTCAACCAAGTAATTTTGTAATATTGTAAATAAATTAGATGTAATCCAATAAATACCTACAGCACTTGCTAATGTAAATGAGCTATATGTAATTATTGCTAACATAAAATATAATGTACTTTTCATATTCATTGCTGTATTATTTGTCTGATCTTTCATTGTTTTTCTAAATGAGAAGAATGTTGCTAAGAAAATTAATACAACTAATAGTATATAAATATATTCGCCGTTTTTAATTCCTATCCATGGTGTCTTTCCTAATTCAAAAAATAAGAATTTATCTTCAAATATTGCTGGTGTTCTATTTATTGCTTCATAGAAAGCTAATAATAGTGGTAATTGAATAAATGCTAATAGGCATCCTGATAATGGATTTATTTTATATTTTTGATATATTAGCATCATTTCTTGAGCTTTTTTATTTTGATCTTCTGTGCTAGTTTTATTTTCATATTTTTTCTCTAATTTATTTAATTCTGGTTGGGCTTTTTTTATTAATTCTGATTGTATAGCAGTTTTTCTTGTAAATGGATATAATATTATTCTGATAATTAAACATGTTGTGATTAATGCTAATCCATAATTTTTTAAAACTGCTCCAATTTTTAATATTAGCCAAGCTAATGGTTTAACAAAGATACTTGTCCATAATCCTTCATATTGTTTTAATGGTGTGAATTTGCTACATTTTGGTAACTTATCTATATCTACACCATTTTCTTCATATGTTTTAATTGTCTTTGTATTTGTTGGCTTACAAATAATATTCTCAGTTAATACTTGTCCTGTTTCTGGATTTCTTACTACTTTTTTATTATCATCTTTTAACATTTTTGTACAACCTGTTAGGGTTATAATGCAAAAAATTAATAATATTATTTTTTGATATTTTTTCATATTATCTCTCTTTCTTCATTAATTTTATTAATTCTTCTTCCATATTACTATAATTAAGTTCTAATATGGCTTTCTTAACTATTATAACATAGTTGTAATTTTTTTGTATAAATTTTTCATTTTTTACAATTATGTTTTTTACTCTTCTTTTTATTCTATTTCTAACATTTGCTTTTGCTATTTTTTTAGGTATAGTTATTCCATATTTATTTGTTTCTGATTTTTCATAATAAATACTATAATATTTGTTCTTTAGAGAATTATTTTTATTAATTATTTCTGTGAATTTTTGGTTTTCTCTTAATATTTTTTCTTTTTTCATATAATTCCTTCTTTTTTTTATTATACAATAAATATTACTAAAAAAACCACTTATTTGTGGTTATGCACTTAATTTTTTTCTTTTTTTTGCTCTTCTTTTTTTGATTACATTACTTTTCATTCTAGCAAAAAAACCATGCTTTTTAGCTTTTTTTCTTTTATTTGGTTGATAAGTTCTTTTCATAATAATTAACACCTCCAAGTTAAAATCTTCTTTATTATATAGAACTAAGTGAATTATGTCAACTAATTTTTATATTTTTATTTATTTTTAGCTTTTATTTTACATTTTTTTTTGATATAATGTTATAAAGAATAGAGGGATAGTTATGTTTGAAAAAATATTATCAATTTCTAAAAATAATGCCATTGTTAAAATTTCAAACAATATTAGTGATGATATTTTAAATTATAATGTTGTATTAGAGGATAATAATAAGAAAATTTTAGGTGAAATTGATGAAATAATTAATGACGAAGCTAAAATTTCTTTTTTGGGTGAATTTATTGATGGTAGATTTTATAGTGGTATTATTCGTCGACCTACACTAAATGCTAATATTAGAATTATAAATAAAGATGAACTTAGTGAATTAGTTGGCGATAATGATAATAGAACAATGATATTAGGGGTTAGTCCTTTATATAATAGCTATCCAATTAAGGTTAATATTAATGAGATGTTTAGTAATCATACTGCTATTTTTGGTAATACTGGTTCTGGTAAAACTTGTGGTGTTTCAAGAATAATTCAAAATTTCTTTAATAATAGTGGAAAAGTTCCTTTTAATTCTAATATTTTTATTTTTAATAATACTAGTGAGTATGATGCTGCACTTAGAGATATTAATAAAATTAATCCTAATTTTAATTATAAATTATATACTACTGATAAAGAAGATCCTAGTGGTAATAGTATTAAGATTCCTTTATGGATTATGGATGTTGATGATTATGCTAATATATTGGATGTTACAGATTATTTTCAAATTAATATTATTGAAAAAATGCTTAGTTTAGTTTCTGTTTTTGCTAAAAATGATGAAGAATCTATTAGATATAAGAATCATTTGATTGCTAGTGCTATTATTTCTGTTTTATATTCTAATCAAGTAGCTGCAAAAATAAGAGACCAAATATTTAATATTTTGCAGGACTGTCATACTAATGAATTAAATTTAGATGCTGAAGTTCCTGGTATTGGATATACTAGAGAATTTAGAAAATGTTTTGATATTGATAATCATGGTGAATTTGTTGAAAGAATTTTAGTTACTAAATATATTCAAAGTTTTATTGATAATAATACTAAATGGAATGAAGATTATGTACCTATTTTCTTTACTTTGGATCAATTAGAGATTGCTTTGAATTTTACTTTAATTAGCGAAGGTTTATTATTAAATGAAAAATCTTATAGTGAGGCTATTGCTTTAAAAGTTAAATTACATTCAATTAATAATAGTTCTAATAAGGAATTCTTTAGTGTTGATAATTATATTACTACTGAACAGTTTATTAATTCTTTATTATTGACTAAAGATAATAAAAGAGTACAATTAGTTAATTTTGTCTTAGAAGAAGTAGATGATAGATTGGCTAAAAGTATGATTAAAGTACTATGTAGAATTCTATTTAAATTTTCTAAGAGAATGAATCCTAGAGGTTCTATGCCAATGCATGTTATGTTAGAAGAGGCACATAGATATGTTCAAAAGGATAATGATATTAATATTTTAGGATATAATATATTTGAAAGAATTGCTAAAGAAGGAAGAAAATTTGGTATTATAATGGATCTTATTACGCAGAGACCTACCGAACTTTCTGAAACTGTTTTATCACAATGTTCTAATTTTATAATATTTAAATTAAATCACCCAACAGATTTAGAGTATATTAGAAAGATGGTTCCTAATATTAGTTCAGATGTTATTGAAAAACAGAAATCACTTCAATCTGGTACCTGTGTTGCATTTGGAAGAATGATGAAAATTCCAATGATTGTTAAAATGCAAATGCCTAATCCAGAACCACAAAGTGCTAATGCTTCAATTTATGATAAATGGATTGTTGAACAAAAATAATTCAAATATAAAGATATCAACAGTTATTGTTGATATCTTTTTCTTTTTTTATAATTTATTTTTAAATTATCAACAATTTTTATACTTTTCAACATGTTTTGTTGATTGTTAATTATTTTATAAACATTGTTTTTTTTTATATTAAATCTGTTGATAACTTATTTTTTCCTTTAATCTATGGTATTTTATATTGTTGATAACTTGTTGATAATTTGTTTATTGCTTGTTAATATTGAAAAAAGTAATAGACAAAATTTTCAAATGTGTTAAAATAATGGTAATAAAAGACTTTATTGCTGATTGTGAGGTAACATTATGGATGGTAAAAAAATTTGGAATGATTTTTTAGATAGTTTTAAGAATGAAATAACTAATATTTCTTTCGATACTTGGTTTAATGAGGAAGATACTAAATTCTATTCTTTGGAAAATAATATTTTAACTATTACTGTTAATCAAGAATTTATTAAAAGACATATTGAGGAACATTATTTAGATACTATGAATGAAGTTATTTCTAGAATAACTAATGAAGTAATTGTTTTTAATATAATATTAGAAAGTGATATAGAAAATTATAATAATAAAGAAAAGAAAGAAGAATC
>JAEEGL015189453.1_pt1 | contig 20442 bp, 7 predicted proteins | sample 9134231 | NCBI WGS metagenome assembly JAEEGL01 (sample SAMN16246548, study PRJNA631951) | gut metagenome | biome: gut microbiome; feature: rumen; material: fiber-attached | host: Bos | place: Iran: Karaj | collected 2018-10 | reverse complement strand
CCAAAGGGCTTTTCCACAGTTCGCAATATCAAATCCGCTGCGTCTCTCGCGCAAAGCGCTTCTACTTGCGCATTTGATTTGCTCACTGGCCTCTCAATTCGCACCGTTCACTGGACGGTGCTCATCTCGGGCCCCTTTGGATTCCACAATAATGTTAGGATTCTACTGAATACATACAGCCTACAATGGCTGGCAAACGGTGAAATGGGGCCCCTTCCCCATTTCGCTTAAACTGTACCTTTTGGGTGAGTCTGCATGGTGCGGCAATATCTAATCTATGGTTAAATGCTGCGGCACCGATACGTGAGTGTTTGTGCGTTGATAAATTCGGGGGATTTTGATAGATTGAGGCGGGTTGAATTGCCCGCTTTTTTAGCTGAACATATGGGCTGTCGTTTGGAGGATTCGTTGATGAGGCGTTTGCATTTATCGCGCTGTATTGGTCTGATGATTCTTGTGGCAGGTGCGGGGACGAGCGGATGCTATTGGGACGACGGGGTGTTTGATACCTTTGTGAACAATGGCAAGGTGGTCGTGTGCGAAAATATGACGGCGATTCAGATCGGCGACTACCGCTGCACGGCAAGCGGATGTGAGGGGGATTGCCGCGGGGATGTGCTTGAGAAATGCGAGGGCTTTATCCGCAGCGGCGCATTTGCGAATAACATTTGTCCGAAGGAATATGCGCAGTGTCTGGACGGCGTATGTCAGCTGAGCCCGTGTTTGGCGAATCAGCACATGGGCCCCGGCGGCTGCGAGCCCGATACCGTGAATGCGTGCGGAACGGCGGATAACGACTGTCTGAGCCGCCCCGGCTGGTTGAATGCGGTTTGCGACAACGGCACGTGTTATGCCACGGAATGCAGCGCAGCGACGAAGCTCGTGGATGGCAATTGCGAACTGGGCGAATGCGAAGGTGGTTTTCTGACCGGCGGTGAGTGCGTGACGAGCACCGTGGAGCGCTGCGGTTCGGTATCGAATAACTGCAGCATCACGGTTCCCGGGTGGGATAATGGTGAGTGTGTGGAGAACATCTGCGTACCGTCGTCGTGCGTGCTGGGGTATCATTTAAATGATAGTCACACCGGTTGTGTGGCGGATACGAACGAGGTCTGTGGCGAGTCGCATTTGAAGTGCGATGCGGGCCAGGTTTGTACGGGGGGCGAATGCCGCGAGAACTGCGGAACGGGTGAGGTGCTGTGCAGCGTGAATAACGTGATGACATGCGCCGATCCGAACACGAATACGTCGTATTGCGGTGTTTTGGAGGGCTGTGTTGAATATACGGCCTGTGATACCGAGGCCGGTGAGGTCTGTGTGGCCGGCGAATGCAAGCAGTATAGCTGCAATGCGCCCGATACGCTGTGTTCGACAGCAAATGGCAATGTTTGTATTAACGTCGACGCCGACGATGAGGCCAACTGCGGCGCATGCAATTACAGGTGCTCGGAACACGATATTCAGAATGCGAAATCCGATATCTGTCTGGATGGCGCATGCCAGTACACGTGCGAAACGGGCTATGTCAATGTCGGGAACGGCAAGACTTCGCAAACCATAGAATGCATTGATCCAAAGACGGACAGCCGTTATTGCGGTGCAACGTCGGATATTGAACTTGGGGAATCATGCAGTGCCGGGAAAGTCTGCGTCGATGGTGCGTGCGTTTATAACAGCTGCAGCGCTCCGGATACGCTTTGCTCGACGACCGAGGGCAATCAATGCATCAATGTTCGTTCTGATAGGGCTGACCACTGCGGTGCATGCAATTATAAATGCAGTGAACATGCGATACAGGATGCGACATCGAATGCATGTTCGGGCGGTGAATGCCAGTATGTGTGCAACACTGGTTTTGTGAATGTGGGCGATGGCGCGACTTCACAAACGATCAAATGCATCGATCCCGCAACGGATCGGGGGTATTGCGGTGCAACGGCAACGAGCAAGGGCATCAAATGCGGCAGCGGTCAGGTTTGTGTGGATAAAAAATGCGTATACAACAGCTGCAGCAGTCCGGATACGCTTTGTTCGACCAGCAATGGCAATGCATGCATAAATGTAAATTCCAACGATTCAGACCACTGCGGTACCTGTAATTATAAATGCAGTGACCATCCAATACCGCATGCAACTTCTGACGGGTGCGGGAGCGGCAGATGTATTTATGTGTGTGGCCAGGATTATGTGAATGTGGCGTTAAGTGTTTATGCAGACGGCATCAAATGTGTCGATCCCAAGACGGATAATAATCATTGCGGAGCGATTTCTGCGCTTTTACCTGGTGAGACGTGCGTCAGCGGCAAGGTTTGTGTGGATGGCAAATGCGTCTACAACAGCTGCAGCAGCCCGAATACGCTTTGTTCGACAAGTACGGGCAATCAGTGCATTAATGTCCATTCTGATAAGGCAGACAACTGCGGCACTTGTAACTATAAATGCAGCGAACATAAAATTCCGCATGCATCATCGAATACGTGTGCAAGTGGTGAATGCCAGTACAAATGTGACGGTGGTTATGTGAATGTCGGCAGTGGCATTACGGACAAAACGATACTTTGCATCGATCCCAAAACAGACAGCAAATATTGCAATGCGACAGGTAATGCGAGCGGTGCGGCGAACAGCAGTCAGATCGGGACGCCGTGCGACAACGGTCAGGTCTGTGTGAATGGCAGCTGCGTGGTGAACAGCTGCAGCAGCGGGACGCTTTGCTATGTTTCGGGCGAAAATACATGCATCGATATCAATAGTACAAATCCGGACCACTGCGGTACATGCAACTATAAATGCAGTGAGCATGCAATTCCACATGCGACATCGAACAAATGTTCGGCTGGTGCATGCCAGTATACATGTGAAAGTGGTTATGTGAATGTTGGTTCGGGCATCACTGATAAAACGATACTTTGCATCGATCCAAAAACAAACAGCAATTATTGCGGTGCGACAGGTAATGCGAGCGGTGCTGCGGGCAGAAGTCAAGTTGGAACGACTTGTGGCAGCGGTCAGGTTTGTGTGAATGGTGCATGCGTCTATAACAGCTGCACAGATACGAATCTGACGCTTTGTTCGACAAGTACCGGCAATCAGTGCATTAATGTAAAATCCAATGAGGCAGACCATTGCGGTACTTGTAACTATAAATGCGGTGATCATGGTATTCAGAATGCAGGTTCGGAAAAGTGCGTTGATGGCGAATGTCAATATACGTGCGATAGAAGTTATGTGAATGTGGGTGAAGGAATTACGAACGGAACGATACTTTGTATCGATCCCAGAACAGACAACAGGTATTGTGGAGCGACGGGTAATGCGTTCGGTGCAGCGGAGAAAGAGCAGAAAGGAACACCGTGTGTTGACGGTAAGGTTTGCGTGAACAGCGTTTGCGTACCCAACAGCTGCTCCGGTGCTACGCCGGATCTGTGTGTGTTAAGCAGCGGTGATGCGAGCACGAACGTTTGTGTGAATATATCGTCAACAAACGCGGATCATTGCGGTGCTTGCAATTACGCCTGTAAGGACCATTCGATAACGGAAGGCCCGGCAACCATTGCGAAATCTGAGTCGTGTGAAAAAGGCGAATGTCAGTACAAATGCCAGAATGTTAAAGGTATTCAATATGTCAACGTTGGCACGGGGGTGACCGAGAGCACTATTCACTGCGTGGATCCGACGACGAATGCGCTTTATTGCGGTGCAAAGGGTAAAGCGGAAGGCGGAGATAATCTGTCGAGTGATGAACTTGGTGTAAATTGCAATACAAATGGCAATGCTTCGGCTGGTACATGCAATGGCGGCAAGTGCACCATTACGGAATGCGCTTTTGGCTATCACATGGTGGGTGCGGGGGCTTCGGCAGTTTGTGCGGCGAATGCGAACGAGTCGTGCGGCAGCCGTGATCGCGATGATGCGGTGGATTGCACCAGACTGGCCAATAAGACGATTTGTGATGCTTCGGCCGGTCGATGCTTCATCGGCACCTGCATCGACCATGCGCATGAAGATACCGACGTCAATGCTTGTGTTTGCGATGTGGATGCACACGAATATACATTGAACAGCGTTCTTGTTTGCGAAAGCGACAGCACTGATCATTGCCAGGGACATGGTGAAACCTGTATGACAACAGGCGTAGAAACAGCGGATTGTGTGAATAAACAGTGTGTGGCTCTGTCTTGCGTGACTAACTATCATATTACCCAAGAGGGCACCGGGTGTGAGGTGAATACGATCGAAGACTGCGGTGATGAGCATACCGTGTGCGAACACGCAGCAAATGGATCGGCGCAGTGTTCAGCAGACGGCGAATGCAGTTTGTACTGCAATAACACCAATAGTTATCCTGATTTATGCGAGGATATTAAGACCTGTGTGAATTTTGCAGATGATGTGAATCACTGCGGTGGCTGTGGTAAGAAATGCGATGTTGCAAATGCATCCAACGAGTGTGTTGATGGCAACTGTACATTCACCTGCGATGCAGACTATCACACATATAATGGTGGTTGCGAAGAAGATTCAACGACCAATTGCGGTGCGCACGGGAGTGCATGCAACGTTGCAAATGCATCGAACGATTGTGTGAGTGGCAGCTGTACGTTTGAGTGCAATGCAAATTATCACACGTATAATGGTGGTTGTGAAGAAGATTCAACGAGCCATTGCGGTGCGCACGGAAATGAATGCAATGTTGATAATGCATCGAACGATTGCGTGGCGGGCAGCTGTACATTTGTGTGCAACGGTGGATTCCATAATAATAGTAATGGTGATGGGTGTGAGGAGAATACCGTAGCACACTGCAGTTCACCTATGGATGCCTGTCTTGCGCCGGATCATGCGACGCCGACCTGTATCAACGCAAGATGTGGATTTGTGTGTGCTGATAATTACACGAGCAACGACACTCGCTGTATTCTCACAGAGAAATATTGTGAGAATAATGGTGCTACGCGTTGTGTGAATAACGGAACTGCAGGTGGAATGCAGGAATGCGTCGACAACGAATGGACTGATACCAATCCGTGTGGTGACAATGTATCGTGCAACAGCGAAGGAACGACCTGCGGTGTGTGTGTGAATGGCGCAAAGCAATGCGATAACCGGACACCACAGACTTGTACAGATGGCGCCTGGGTTTCACAGCCGACTGCTTGCGAGGATGACGAAATCTGTGACTCCGGTTCGTGTCAGCCGTGTGCGTCCGGTACGCATGTGAGCGGTAATGATTGTATAGCGGATGATTGATAAGCGCAGCTTGTGGATGGTTTGCGGCGTCTGTGCAAGAATGCGCTCACGGCCGCAGGCCGTCCAAATAATTAAATAAATTATATAGTAAATATACTATACAAATTGAATAAACATCTCACCGATTACATGTATGTGTGTGTGGGATGTGTGTATTTAAGCGCAGATGATTGAATTTACAGGCGAAATCAATTATGGTTGTCGTGGTGTGTCTTGTGTTCCCTTATACAAAAGGAGAGACTATGTGGAAAAAGGGATTTTTATTGAGTGCAGCGCTTGCAGCGGTAACGGTATCAGCGTGTACGTCGGATGATGCGGTTCCGCGCAAGGACTGTCTGGACTCGGCTGGCGTCGTTCACAAGATCGGCGTGGATCAGGTGTGCTGCGACGGCCAGGGCGTTGCTGAGAGCGACTCGAACTGCGGCACATGCGGGAATGCCTGTCTGAACGGCAATGTCTGTGAAGCAGGCAGCTGCACCTGTAAAGGTACGGGCAGTTTTTGTTCCGAGACGTGTATTTCGGACGACTGCGTGGATTTGATGACGAATCCGAGTCACTGTGGTCGTGTGGGCAATGCCTGCGAGCCTGGTGAGGTTTGCAGCTCCGGAACGTGTTCGACGTCTTGCCAGGGTTCGCTTGAAAACTGCAATGGCCTGTGCAAGGACATCAATTCGGATGCGAAAAACTGCGGTGCATGCGGTCGTATTTGCCAGTCGACCGACAGTGCCAAGCATATTTCGAGCGGTTTTTGCCAGAACCAGGAATGCCGTATCGTTTGCGAGACCGGCTGGGTGGACAACGACGGCGATATGTCGAATGGCTGTGAGCTCGAAGTCTCATTTGAGTGCGGCAATGATGTCGTTGAAGCCGGTGAAATGTGCGATGGCAAGCGGCTGAACGACCAGAGCTGCGAGAGTCTCGTTGGCGTGGGATCGGTCGGAACGGTTGTCTGCCTGCCGGATTGTATGGGATTTGACACAACCGGATGCACCAAATCGACGACCTGCGGCAACAATACCATCGATGGCAGCGAGACGTGTGATGGCCGGCTGCTGGGTGATGCGACCTGCGAAAGCGTTGTGGGCGCCGGTTCGATGGGATATCTGGCATGCCAGGATAACTGCGGCGGCTATGATACCGAGGGCTGCTCCAAGCCGACGACCTGCGGCAACAATGCGCTGGATGCCGGTGAAGCTTGTGATGGTGCGCTTTTGGGTTCTGCAACCTGCGAGAGTATCGTGGGTCGGGGATCGAAGGGCAACCTCAAATGTGCGGATAATTGCGCCGATTTCGATCGTTCGGGCTGTACCGCAGCTGCGGTATGCGGCAATGGTGTTATCGAAGCGGACGAGGAATGCGACGATACCAAATTTAACGATAAAACCTGCGAAAAGATTGTAGGTACAGGATCCCGTGGCAATCTGGCATGTTCCAGTACGTGCAAAATCGACAGCACGAACTGCAGTGCGGCATCGACCTGCGGCAATGGCGTGATCGATGGCATGGATGTATGCGATGGTTCGGCGCTGAATGGAAAGACCTGTGCCGATGTATTGGGCGCCGGCTCGACCGGTAAGCTCGGATGCAAAGACAATTGCTCGGGTTATGATATTTCGGGCTGCACCGCTGCATCGAGCTGCGGCAATGGCGTAATCGAGAATGGCGAAGCCTGCGATGGCGCAAGATTGAACGATGAGACCTGTGAAACACAGGTGGGTCATGGTTCGACCGGAAAATTGCGCTGCAATGCGACGTGCACCGGTTTTGTGACCGACAGCTGCACGGCTTCGACGACCTGCGGCAACGGCATTATCGAGAACGGCGAAGTTTGTGATGGTGCCAAGATCAATGGCGCAACCTGCGATTCCGAAGTTGGTCCCGGTTCGAAAGGCACCGTGCTTTGTGCTTCGGATTGCAAATCGCTCAATCTTTCGGGGTGCTCGGCTGCGACACTGTGCGGCAACAATACCGTGGATCCCGGTGAGGTTTGTGAACCCTCCAAGCTGAATGGCGCAACCTGCGCATCTGTGGTCGGTGCGGGATCGACCGGAACGCTCAAATGCGGCGATGGATGCAAGCATTTCGATACGAGCGGCTGTACACCTGCGCATTCCTGCGGTGATGGCAACATTAACGAAGGTGAGACCTGTGACGGCAGCAATGTGTCCAATCTCACATGTGAAGATATCGTGGGCTATGGCTCCAAAGGCGTGCTCAAATGCAAGACCAATTGCTCGGGATACGATACAACATCGTGCACACCCGAAGTCAAATGCGGTAACAAAAAGCTGGATGCCGGCGAAACCTGCGACGGTTCGCTGCTCAACGGCGCGAGCTGCTCGGCTTTGGTAGGCCACGGATCGACCGGAACGCTCAAATGCAACAGCACCTGCTCGGGTTACGACACGAGTTCATGCACACCCGAAGTCAAATGCGGCAACGGTGTGCTCGACAGCGGCGAAATCTGTGATGGTTCAATACTCAACGGTGCGACCTGCGCAAGCGTTGTGGGCTTTGGTTCGACCGGAACGCTCAAATGCAACAGTTCGTGCTCCGGTTATGTATCCAGCAGCTGCTCGAAGGCCATTACCTGCGGCAACGGCGATATCGATCCCGGTGAATTCTGCGATACAACCGATATGAATGGTGCGACCTGCGCAAGCGTCGTGGGCGTCGGTTCAACCGGAACCCTGCTGTGCGACAGCACATGCAAATTCAATACGACCAACTGCACGCCGTCCCGCGGCTGCGGCAATGGCACCATCGAAGACAGCGAGGAATGCGATAAGACCGCATTCAAGAACAATATCACAACGTGCACGGCTTATGATGGCAATACCTATAGTAAGGGTACGCTCAAGTGCGCCGACAATTGCATGATCGACACCTCCGGCTGCACCACGTATTGCGGCAATGGCTCTGTGAATTCGTCCAAAGGCGAGGTTTGCGACGGTACAAACCTGAACTACAAAACATGTGCCAAGGTTGTGGGCGAAGGATCGACCGGTGAACTGGCTTGCAGCGATGACTGCAAAACGTTCGACACCAGCGGATGCAGCGAGCCCAAGTTCTGCGGCGATGGCAAGATCAATGTTTCCGGCGAGGAATGCGATACAAATACATTCGCAACCGGTTCAAACAGCTGCGCAGCTTATTCGTCAACCTACGAAAGCGGTGAGTTGAGCTGCACCAGCGGGTGCAAGGTGAGCGTAAAGAATTGCGTCGCAAAAGCCTATTGCGGTGATGGCGCAGTGAACAACGATGAGTTCTGTGATGGCGAGAAATTCCTGAATGGCCGTACAAATTGTGCGACCTGGAATCCCGACAAATACGTCAGCGGAAAAGTGAGCTGCAACAGCGATTGCACGCTTAATTACAGCGCATGCGAAGAAAAACCGACGGTTAAATGCGGCAATGGTGTGCTCGATGGTGATGAATTCTGCGACCAGAACGCGTTCATCGTGAGCTCCTGCCAGGAATGGAGTCCGACGTTCAGCGGCGGCACGCTCAAATGCAACACCAACTGCACCATTGACGATTCTTTGTGCACGCTTGCCGCTCCCGAGCCTCGCTGTGGTGACGGCAATATCGATGCCGGCGAAGAATGCGATGGTTCCAAATTCCCCGACAACATCAAGACCTGCAATGGTTACGATCCCTATACCTATAAATCCGGAAGCCTCTCGTGCACATCGGATTGCAAGATCGATACTTCGGCATGCAAGGCATTCTGCGGCAATGGTGAGGTGAATTCGTCCTATAACGGCTACACGATTGGTGAAAAATGCGATACGGCCAAGGCCGTCACCCGCTCTTGCGCTACCGAACTCGGCACCGGTTATTCCGGTACGCTCAAATGCGCAGCCGATTGCAAGTCTTTCGATCCCTCCGAATGCGTCGCGCCTTCCTGTGGTGATGGCACTGTGAATCAGACCAGCGAAAACTGCGATGGCTCGAAGTTCCGCAATAACAAGACGACCTGCGTCGGCTGGAACAGCGCGGCCTATTCCGGCGGCAACGTTTCATGCAATAGCGACTGCACCATCAATTACGATGCATGCGAAGTCAAAGTTGAGAAGATCTGCGGCGATGGCCTGGTAAACCAGACTTCCGAAGAATGCGATCTCAACGCTTTCCGCAATAATGTGACAACTTGCGCAGCCTATGATCCCAAGTATTCATCGGGTAATCTCAAGTGCACAACCGGTTGTAAAATCGATCCATCCTCGTGCGTCCTCGCCCCTGTCACCAACTGCGGCAACAACGTCGTGGATGATGATGAGCTCTGCGACGGCAGCAAATTCTTTGAGAATATCACGACATGCGCCGAGTACAATCCCAACCTCTATGCGAGCGGCGATCTCAAATGCGTGTCGTGCGATATCGACACATCGCTTTGCAAGCTGCATCGCTGCGGCGATAATGTGGTCGGCCCGGATGAATATTGCGACGGTACCAACAACATCAATCCGCTGTTCAATAGCTGCGAGTCGATCAACTCGATGTATACCGCCGACAGTCATCCCAAATGCAAGAGCAACTGTACGCTTGATACCAGCACCTGCGTTCCCAAATGCGGCAATCACGTGCTTGAAGCGAATGAGTATTGCGATCACAGCGATCAGGGTGACATCTTCCAGTCGTTTATGGACTCATGCGATAAGTGGGTTCCCGACAGCGTTGGAACATTGGTTTGTACATCGGCATGCACCATCGATTACTCTGCCTGCCAGCCTCCCGTTTCCGCCTATTGCGGTGATGGTACCGTGAATCAGGCAAGCGAGAAATGCGATGGCGGCGATTTTGGTGCGGGTAACACCAATCTGTGCGCTGCCTACAGTTCTGCCTACATCTCCGGTACGCTTGGATGCAACTCGGACTGCACGATCAACACGAACAGCTGCGTACACAAACCAGTCGTCGTCTGTGGCAATGGCGTGCTCGACGATGGCGAGGATTGCGACGGCGGCGTCAACCCACCCGTGTTCATGCTCGATGTCGATAAATGCTCGGATTACAGCAACGCCTATGGCAGTGGTAATCTCAAATGCACATCCGATTGCAAGTTTGATTTGTCCGAATGCGTCCGTAACTGCACCGAAAATGATATCCGCTGCGTCGAATCACCCATTGTGGCGCTCCAGGTGTGTGATGGTGGCCAGTGGACGAACTATGCAGAGTGCAACAGCAACCAGATTTGCAGTGTCGCCGCTGAAGACTGCATTGCCAAGCCCGACGATTACGTCGATTTGCAATGGTGTACATTCCACTGGCTCGAGAACTCCGGAAATCACAACGGTTACGGCCGCATCCTCTTCCCGTCCGGCATGTCCGACAGCGACGTGATTGCGCAGATGCGCTGCACCAACGATTTGTCAAAGCCCGTCAGCGAATGGGATGAGGTCGATGCTACCAAGAATTCGAGCTGCAGTGGCTGCGGTAACAACACCGAATACATGACCTCCAGTGCCTATGCAGGAAAAGAAGGCATCAATTACTGCACGTTCACATACTTCTTCAACGATGCCAGTTACTTTGCATGCCGTCCGCAGCAGGAAGGCGCAGCCGCGCCTATCAACCTCAACAACAACCCCATCCTCACGGCCGACCTCACTCGCCAGTTCACATCAACGTCATGCAATAACAATGCTGTCCGCTGCTCGGGCAATCTGCTCCAGATGTGCGGCGACGGCGAATGGGTGACGATCGAGACATGCGCATCTGCCGCAAACTGCGATGCTGCCAATGAAACATGCACCGGCGGCGGCGCGTCGTTCGATGTCCTCACCACGATGAACGGCTGGACGACAGTTGACCTCACCCCCTACGACACAACCCGCTCCGAAGGCATCTCGCCAAAAATCACAGTGAAAGCTGCACTCTGGGTCTCCTCTCACATCATCGATGGGGTCACGGCCGTGTTTAATGGCAAATCCTCCAACAACACGCAGATCGTCATCGACAACATTCCGTCAGGTGCCGGCATCGGCTTCGTATCGTTCAAATACAAGTCGTGGGGCACCGCCGAATCCCCGACGATTCAGGTTTCGGACGGCAAAACGACCAAATCGCTCACCGTCGACGGTTCCGAACAATTCGTTAAGACGGCGACGTTCACATTCAACAACCCGACGGCGACGAGCGTGACGATTAAACCGGTTTCGACCAGCTCGAACTCCCGCGTTCTCATCGACGATATCCGCTACACCAGCGCCTACTAGTCGAAACGCCTCACATCAAAGCCGCCCGCTTTTGGGCGGCTTTTTTTTGTTTTTTTATGGTCGCGCCGCTATGGCGGCCTGCAGGCCGCCATACGCTTTGCGCCGGCGCCTATTTCGGCCTGCGGCCTCAATACGTCGCCGATATATGCGGTGATGCAGCGGATAAATAGCGGCAGCTGCCGATTTATATGGTTTTTTGCCGTATTTCCTTTTTTGCACGCGGATATTCTGTTAAAATAAACTTGCGAACGTTTATTCGGAGGACGCGATGAGAATTGGAATTAGCCTCAAATGGACCGTAAGTGCAGTCGTCGTTGTTATCATCGTCGTGAGCGTTTATGCCTTCTTTATGATCAACGACACACAGCAGAGTGTGGCTCGCGAAACCGAACGCATTACCAATATTCAAAACGATGCGCTTGATCAACTCGGTGCACAGACGACACAGGCCATCAGCCAGCCAGCATCAGGTCTGCTTTATGACAACGACCGGGACGGTCTCTATAAACTGATATCCCCCGTCGTTGAGGGCCGCGAGGGCGGCGGCTATTCGGCTGTTTATACGACGCTGATTGCGCCCAATGGCCGCGTGTGGGCAACTGCAGTTGCCGACGAAATTCGTACGCTCGAAATGGCCGATTCAAAGTTTTTCGATCGCTGGCGCGACGAGCAGGTCGTCGAAGAAGTCAGCAGCGACTGGCTTAAATCCGCCATCACCAGCCAGAAACTGCCTCAGGCTTTCGATGTCGAACGCGCCGTCGAAACGACCAAAGGTGACGCCAAAAAGATAAAAATTCGTGAATATATCGTCGCCATCGAAGGCTCAGACGAAATTCAGGGATATCTGCTCATCGGCTATTCCATCGACCGGCTCATCGCTGAAATTGAGAAAATTCAACAGGATGGTGAGATTCGCAAAGACGATGCGCTGTCGCGATCGCTTTGGCTGGCTTTAATCGCCATTGTGATCGGTCTCATCATCGGTGGCATGCAGTCTTTGCTTGTTACGAGCAATATCAAAAAGCTGTCGAAAGCCGCCAGCCAGATTGCAAGCGGCGATTTGTCGGTGCGCAGCGACGTCAAATCCCGTGATGAAATCGGTCAGCTTGGCGAGCAGTTCAATACCATGGCCGACCGCGTTCAGGAGCTTCTGCACGAAACCGAGCAAAAAGCCATGCTCGAAAAAGAGGTCGATATCGCGCGATCGATTCAGACGACATTGCTGCCGCCCACGGGTTATGCCGAATGCGGTCCGGTTCGATTGAATGGCTATTTCCAGCCGGCCAGCGTCTGCGGCGGCGATTTCTGGAGCTATAACCGGCTGCCCGATGGATCGGTTCTGCTCACCATCGGCGACGTGACCGGGCACGGCGTGCCCTCGGCCATGATTACTGCGTGCGCCAAGAGCTCGCTCGATACGATTTTGAATGTTTCGGGCAATCAGCTCAATCTGGCCGGTATGGTCGCGAGCATTAACGATGCCATCTGCAGAACCGCCAAACGCACGCTGTTCATGACATTCCTGGCCATGCGCATTTCGGCCGATGGACGCGCATTCGAGATGGTCAATGCCGGACACAATTTCCCGCTCATCAACCGCAATGGTGAAGTGCGCGGTCTGGTGGCCCGTGGCGAGCGGCTTGGCGATAACCCCAACGCCACCTATACCGCTATCCGCGATAACCTGATGCCGGGTGATATGCTGTTGCTGTTCACCGATGGTCTCATCGAATACCTCAACGAAGCGGGTGTTGAATATGGCGAAAAACGTCTGCGTAAAGTGATTTCGCCGTTTGTCCGCAATAACGTGAACGATGCCATGCAGCTTTTGTGGAACGATTTCCAGTCGTTCTGCGGCAATGCACCACAGGCCGACGATATCACCCTGATGTTTGCACAGGTTTAGGCAAAATCAAAATGATCGCAGGAATTGTATTGAGTGCTGGCTTTGGTACTCGCCTGAAACCCATCACGGATGAGGTGCCCAAACCAGCGATTCCATTTTTGAACAAACCGATGGTGTGGTATGCGCTGCACAGCCTCAAGCTGGCGGGCATACGGCGATTTGCAGCAAATGTGCATCATCTGCCCGATATCATGGCGTCATGTCTGAATCGCTGTGCGATGTCTCTGCAAATCGAAAGCCCGGCGATATACCGCGAGCAGAACGGCATTCTGGGAACCGGCGGCGGCGCAAGAGCCTGCTGTATGCTGCTGCCCGATGCCGATCGCTTTGTGATTTATCACGGGGATGTGCTTTGCGGCGTCGATTTGGCCGATGCCATTGGGTCGCATGTTCAGTCGGGGTGCGACATCACGCTGGTGGTTGCGCCGCGCCCGCAGAATTCAAAGCTTGGGATGGTCGGTGTCGATGATAACGGCGATATCATGCGCATTCGCGACTGGTACCGGGAGGGATGCGACGAAACGACATCATTTCATCCATACTGTTTTACCGGCATTCACATCGTCGAAAGGCATGTGATCGAGCAGCTGCCGGCAGATGTGCCGGTTTGTCTTGTGACCGAAATCTATCCGGCATTACTGGGGCGCGGCGGGCGCATTCATGCCTATAGAATGGACGATTTCTTTGCCGATGTCGGTACGCCTGCGACCTATCTCGAAGCGCAGCAGCAGGTTTTATCCAATCCAGCCATATTGCCGGGGGCAGAGATTCAGATGCCGGATCTGGACGACAGCGTTCGCGTGGTGCCGCCAGTTTCGATATCCGGTGATGTGGTGATGCGCGATTGCACCGTTGGTCCGAATGTGTGCATTTGCAGCGGCGCGCAGGTCGCTCCGGGTGAGGTGATGCAAAACGAGATGCGTTTTGGGCATCATAGGGTTTGCGGGTAACCATTTTTTTGTTGTTTTGGGGCGGCCTATGCGCCGCCGGCGCATACGGCCTTTTGCCGCCCGCTATTGCTGCGCAATACGCGGGCGGTTACGCCTGACAGCTTTCAATAATACATGTATGTTTTTTATCCGGATCGTCCTTATCATAACTGATGCCGACCAATAATATTTCGTTTGTATAATTCTGAAGTATATCCGGATAGCGGCGATTCTTAATTTGTGCGATTGCGCCTTCGGCGTCATTTTGCGGATGCGCTTTGTCGAGGGCTTTTAATTCAATCACGAGTGCGGGATAGTCCGAATTGCGTTTGGGCATATAAACAATATCGACATATCCCGTGCCGCTGGGGAGTTCTTCCAACTGTAGATATTCATCTTTATATGCGAAATAGGCGAGTTTGATCGTGCCGCGCAAAGATTGTTCGTTGTTATAATGGCGCGGGCTGTATTCCTCGGTGTGCACCTTTTGCAGTTCTGCGGCAACGGCGTCGGCGCGCATATCCGCCGTATCTTTCATGAGCTGGACGCTGCGTTTTACGCGCTGGATCGTTTCCATGTGCGTAACCTGATGGATGAGTTCCGCATATTCTATGCGGATTTCTTCGTTGGGAATGCGCACGGTCTCGCGATCCTCGTCGTAGGAAAGATAGCCGTAGTGCGTCAGGATGGTGAGTACATCATCTTCGGTTCGTAACGAGAGCGGATCGTTGCGGAACAATCGAGGATTCATGCGCACTTCCTTGCCCGCGAGCAGATCGACGGCCACCCGCCCGAGACCGTCCTTGTCGAGGTTGAGAAATTCCAACAGGCTGGTGGGATCGGAAGATGCAGCCCAATAAGAACGATACTTTCGCGTGCGTACAACTTCCATCACGGAATTGGGATTATAAACAGAGCCAATCCCATCGAGCTTATATCCATCGAACCAGTATTTCATGGTATTGAGATCAAGCTGAAACTCTTCACAAATCGCCTGTACTTCCTTTCCCATAAAACCAACGTAGGGAGCAAAAACCCCAGGTTCCAGAATTGTATATTCTCGGAATTCCGAGATCGCCGATTGCGAACCGTCTTTTTTGATGGGAAGAATGCCCGTCATATAAGCTGCAGCAAAAACCTTATCCGTGATTCCACTGTTTTTGAAAAGGCTTCTCAGAAATTGCAAATAATCATATTGCAAGCCTTCCGTTGATTTTTTGTCGCGCATGGGGGCATCCCATTCGTCGATGATGGCAATGAACTTATGACCACTGCTCTCGACAGCTTTTAAAAGAACATCTCCCAAAGCCACAGCATGTTGAACATCGGGGTAACTTGTATAGATTTCCTTCGACACGGCATCCGTAATGAATTTCAACATTCCGTCAAGTCCGACATAACCGATGATTGCAGAAATGTCGAGGTAGAGAACGTTGTAATGGTTCAGGTGTTGTCGATAGGTTTCATCTTTGGCGATTTCGAGGTCGTCGAACAGAGGTGCCGAGTCGCAGCCCAGGCTGTAATAGGCGCAGAGCATTTGTGCGGCATAGGACTTGCCAAAACGACGCGGCCGGCTGATGCAGCTGAGTTTGTGCGGAAGTCCAATCGTTCGGTTGACGACGCCGATGAGTCCCGATTTATCGACGTATTTTCCGTTTCGCTTTACCCGAAACGCCTCGTTGCCTGGATTGATATAGATACCCATGTCGTTCTCCGTTGATCGCATACAAGGGGAATCTCCCTTGTCAATGTTCCTCTATCCCCTTTTCAAGGGGATAGATAAGGGAGTATAGTCATGATTGATATGGATAGCGAGAAAATTTATGGACACGTGTAAGTTATGCCGAGTGTGCTCTTCAAACCTGTCCATCTGGATGCATAAGACCCGGTAAATAATTTGCAGTAATTTTCTTTTTGAAATCCTGAATTCATAAAAATATTCCACATGTTTGTGACATTTGTAATATTCCACATATCCAGGGGCTGATCGAAACTTGATGCCTCAAGAAACATTTGAGACATGTTTGTGACGTTTGACGTGTCCCAATTATCCAACGGCTGATTGAAGGCACTTGCATTCCAAAACATATCCTCCATAGTTGTGACGTTTGATGTATCCCATTGATTCAGGGATTGATTGAAACTCTCGGCATGATCAAACATATAACTCATATTTGTGACGTTTGAAGTGTTCCAATTGTCTATCTGCTGATCGAATTCTGAAGCCCCCGAAAACATCGCATACATGGTTGTGACGTTTGATGTATCCCAATTATCCAATGGCTGATTGAAAGCTTTTGCACCACAAAACACTCTTTCCATATCTGTGACGTTTGAAGTATCGAAATGATTGAGTGGTTGATTGAAACTTGGAGCGTTATAAAACATCCAACTTATATTTGTGACGTTTGAAGTATCCAAATTCAGCGGTTGATTGAAAACACTAGAACCAGAAAACATTCCGCTCATGTTTGTGACATTTGACGTGTCAAAATTCAACGGTTGATTGAAAGCACCTCCACTAAACATTCCATACATATTTGTGACGTTTGAAGTGTCCCAGGTATCCAGTGGTTGATTGAAACCTGATACCGCAAACAATTTGCTCATGTCCGTGACGTTTGAAGTGTTCCAATGATCCAGCGGCTGATCGAATTTCGAAGCATTCCGAAACACCCCACTCATATTTGTGACATTGGAAGTGTCCCAGTTATTTAAAGGCTGATTGAATTCTGAAGCACCGTAAAACAAATCCATCATATTTGTGACATTTGACGTATTCCAGTTATTCAAAGGCTGATTGAATTCTTTTGCTTCAGAAAACATCGCACTCATATTCGTGACGTTTGACGTGTTCCAGTTATTTAGCGTCTGATTGAAGGCTCTTGCTCCCCAAAACATCTCACTCATATCCGTGATACTTGATGTGTTCCAGAAACTAATGTCCTGATTAAACTTTGAAACGCCATAAAAAACGCCTATCATTTTATTATCATTAAATCTAGGTGTGACTTGTGTCGGTAGACTTTCAAGTTCTTTCGCATTACAAAATGCATAGTTACCAAAGGTCGTTTTGCCATAAGATTGAACTTCAACGAGCTGTTTACAATAGGTATCAGTATAATAAATCTCTCGGCAGTTCAGAGAACAACTCCAATTGTTCATCTTTCCAGTTACTTCAATGGTATAAAGCTTTGGAGTGGAATAAATGTGTTCTATGTAATCACTTTGCCCAGAACTGATGGTGTCGCTATTGCCATCTCCCCAATCGATGATGATTGTTCCGGATCTTCCTTGTACAGGAAACTGTACAGTCATATTATCAGATGTTATATTCCATACGGTAATAAATGGACCATTCGTCATGGGTTCACATGTATCATTTATGAGTTCATGGTCTTCATTGCATGTAAAAGTACATTCACCGCCTGAACATATATTTGTGGCATTCTCGACATGACATTGTTTTCCATGTGTACCACAGTTTTCTGTATTGTCTGCTTCGCAAGTATTGTTATAGACATGGTATCCATCTTCACATTCTTCAGCGAAACAGGCTTTGTCGATGCAGCTGCCACTCTTCCACCCAGCTGTTTTGGTACAGTCGTTGGTATGTTTGCCACAATGGTTCACATCATCGGCCTTGCATTTGCCGTTATAGAGGTGTTCCGATTCAAGGCAATCGGGCCTCGAATTTTCATCACATGCACTGACCATCAGGGCACTTAACACTAAAAACAAAGCACTTTTTTTCATGGCAGATTCCCCTTAGACCATAGAATAGGTCATTGCAATGATAGGAGAAGATGGAAAAATCCTGAACCGGATGGCAGAGGACATCTTCGATGTGAGTGTACAAATAATCATAAATGCGTGTCAAGGTTGGTGAAACCAAGTATTCCGCCCGCGTATTTGCGCTTTAGCGCAAATAGCGAGGCGGGCGGAGGGCGTATTTTTTCTTGTAGAACCGTGCAAACTGCACGGCTCTACAAGAAAAAATAGCCCGAAGCGCGTGCCGTATGCGCAGAAGGCGTATAGGCACGCATCCCGAAGAAGTCATCCTTTCGATGTGCAAACGGGAGGTTTTCTTGCCGCCGTTAGCCCATATCATGGACATTTGTAATCGTGTACCATGCCCAGGGTGCTTTTAATGTTTGTCCAGGCAGAGGCATAGGGACCTGTAAATAATTTGCAATAATTCGTTTTTGTAAGCCCTGAAAAATGAAACAGATAACCCCCGGTCGTGAGATTTGAAACGTTCCAGTTGTCGAGTGGCTGATCAAAACTTGTTGCATTACCAAACATATAGCCTATACTTGTGACACTTGAAATATCCCAATTATTCAGTGGCTGATTGAATGCTGTTGCTTCCCAAAACATACGATTCATATCTGTGACTTTTGAAACATCCCAACCATTTATGGATTGATTGAAAGCGGTCGCTTTCTCAAACATTCTAGACATATTCGTGACATTTGAAGGAGTCCATGTATCTATCGGATGATTGAATTTGGTTGCCATCATAAACATCAAATTCATATCCGTGACATTTGAAACATCCCAACCGTTTAGAGATTGATCAAAAGAATCTGCTTGTTGAAACATCATACTCATGTTCGTGACACTTGAAGTGTCCCAGTTATCCAGAGGCTGATTAAAAGCCTCTGCAACGGCAAACATCCCACTCATATCTGTGACACTTGAAGTGTCCCAGTTATTCAGAGGCTGATTAAAAGATTTAGCAGAATAAAACATCGCATGCATATCTGTGACATTTGAAACGTTCCAGCTATTCAATGGCTGATTGAATGATGCGGCATCATAAAACATACCCGACATAACTGTGATATTTGAAGTATCCCAAAAACTGATATCCTGATTGAATTTTGAAGCCCCGTAAAAGACGGCTTTCATTCTATTGTTTTTAAATCGAGGTGTGCCTTGAGTCGGGAGACTTTCAAGTTGTGCGGCATTGGAAAATGCATAGTCACCAAATGTCGTGTTGCCATAAGATTGAATACTGACGAGCTGACTACATGACCCTAAAAAACTGCAAGTCCAATGATTGATCGTTCCTGTTACCTTAATGGTATAAAGTGCTTCGGTGGAATATGTATGATGATAGTTATTTTCTTCTGAGCTGAAGGTTTCCTTTTCACCATCGCCCCAATCAATGACGAGCGTGTCAGATTTCTCTAGAATAGGAAGTGTTATCGTCATATTATCGGATGTTACATTCCATTTAGTAATCAACGGATTGGCCAGTTTACATACATTATAGATGAGTTCATATCCATCATTACATGTAAACGTACAATCACCGTCTGAACATGTATTTGCAGCATTTTCGACATTACATTGTCTTCCATGTTTACCACAGTCAGTTATACTGTCTGCTTCACATGCGTTATCATATAAATTATACCCAGAAACACATGAAGTTATTGAGCACGATCCTTCCTTACAAACGCCGGCTGAGGCATGGTTTGCCGTGTTACAGTTGACGCACTGTATGCCGCAGTGGTCATCCTGATTGATACAGGCATTATTAAAGAGGCATTCGTTGTTGGTGCAGGTGCTGATGATACACTGGCTATCCTGACAGAGTTCATTGGTTTCGCACTTCTTATCACATTTGCCGCAGTGGAAGGGGTCGCTTTTGAGCTGGTCTTCAGGCATGCATGTTGGTTTCGCATCGTCACTGCTGCAATAAACCTCATTTGGCCCGCATATATCTGTGCATTCCCCTTGGGTGCAAACTTGGTCTTCACGGCATTGAATAGTGATGGAACCACAGGCATCGTGCGTATCTTCTTCACAGGCTGTTCTTTCTTTGTTGTCCTTGTCAATGATGTTGGCCAAATGGTATCCGATCTTGCATTCTTCAGCGAAACAGGTTTTGTCAATGCAGCTACCACTCTTCCACCCAGCTGCTTTGGTACAGTCAATGGTATGTTTGCCGCAATGGTTCACATCATCGGCTCTGCATTTGTCTTTATAGATATGTTCCGATTCAAGACATTCCGGCTTCGAACTTTCATCACATGCACTGACCATCAGGGCACTTAACACTAAAAACAAAGCACTTTTTTTCATGGCAGATTCCCCTTAGACCATAGAATAGGTCATTGCAATG
>JAEEGL013015077.1_pt1 | contig 20442 bp, 19 predicted proteins | sample 9134231 | NCBI WGS metagenome assembly JAEEGL01 (sample SAMN16246548, study PRJNA631951) | gut metagenome | biome: gut microbiome; feature: rumen; material: fiber-attached | host: Bos | place: Iran: Karaj | collected 2018-10 | reverse complement strand
TGTTTGAGACCAGCGCGTCTACCGATTCCGCCATCTGGGCTTCAAAAGCGGTGCAAAGGTACACATTATAATTAATAATCAAAAATTAATGATTAAAAATTATAAGGTGAGGGGGTATTTTTCTTTTTCGACGGGCTGATTACTGGTCTTCGAGCAGGTGGCGCGTCATGCGACGCACGGGGAACCATACGGCGACGAAGCTGACGACGAGCACGGTGAGGAAGATGAGGAGGATATCCGTGGCGTGGACGCTGACGGGATAAGCATCCACAAGGAAGGAACCCTCGCTGGCACCGAGTTTCACCAGCCCAAAAGCGATTTGCAGCTCACACAACAGCAAACCGATGCCGATGCCGATTAAAGCACCGATGCCGGATATCAGCCAGCCCTCGAAGAGGAAGATCTGGGCCGTTTGCCGATGGTTAGCTCCCAATGCACGCAGGGTCTGCACGTCGGCGCGTTTGTCGATCATCAGCATGGAGAGCGAGCCGATGATGTTGAAGCAGGCCACAAGAAGGATGAACGTGAGGAACAGGTAGGCGATGAACTTCTCCACCTGCATGATATGGAAGGTATCTTCCTGCTGCTCGTAGCGGTTGAGGACGAGGAAGCGGTCGCCCACGAGAGCGCGGATGTCGGCCTGCGCGCGACTGAGGCTAACGTCGGACTTCAGGCGCAGCTCCACAGCGCTGACCATGCCCTTGCGGTCGAAGAGCCGACGGGCGAAGCTGAGCGAGGTGAGGATGTAGTTAGCATCGTACTGTCCCTGATTGACAGCAAAGACGACGCCGGGGGAATAGAGCTCGTCCTGGCGGAAGCTCTGCATGGGATTGCCCAGGTTCACGCGCTCGCCACGACGGGGCGCATAGACGGGCAGACCGCCCTCGTAGCTGCTGCCCAAGCCAAGCTGCTGCGCCAGACGGATACCCATAATGCCGTAGTCGAGGACATCGGCGTGGAGGATAAACTCGCCGTCGCCATAGAGGAGGTCGTCGATGCGGGTGAGCTCATTGAAATTGTCGTCAACGCCCTTGATGGTGATGACCCACTGGCGCTCGTTGCCCACGATGAGGGCCTGATCCTCGAGCACCTCGGTGAGGACCTCAATGCCCTCGTAGGCACGGAGGCGCGTCAGAGCGGAATCGCCGGCCGACACATACTGCCCCTCGACAGGAATCACCTTCAGTTCGGGGTCGAAGGCAGTGAAGTAAGAGGCCACCATGTCGCGGAAGCCGTTGAACACCGACAGCGTTACCACCAAGGCAGCAGCTGCCAGCGCCACGCCACACATGGATATCATAGAAATGATATTGATGGTGTGGTGGCTCTTGCGCGAGAAGAGGTAGCGACGGGCGATGTAGAAACTAAACATTCAGCAGGCGGTCGATATTTTCTGCGTAGTCGAGGCTGTCGTCGATGAAGAACTTCAACTCAGGGATAATGCGGAGCTGGTGGCGCGTGCGCTGACCAAGTTCGTAGCGGATTTCACGGACATTGGCGTTGATGTTATCGCAGATTTCCTGAGCCCGCTCGCTGGGGAAGATGCTCAGGTAGCCGCGGCAGACACTCATATCGGGACTGATACGGCAGGCGGTGACCGTGACGAGGACGCCGCGCGTGGCCTGCGTCTGGCGCTGGAAGATGTCGCTCAGCTCCTTCTGGATGAGGCGGGCGATTTTATTCTGACGGGTTGTTTCCACTTACTGATTTAAAGATTTAATGATTTGAGGATTTAATGATTTACGTTCTTGAAAGCCAAAGCATATAGCTTCATTTGCTTGAGCATGGCGAGCAGACCGTTGCTGCGGGTGGGCGACAGGTGCTCGCGGAGGCCGATGCGCTCGATGAAATAGAGGTCGGCATCGAGAATCTCCTGCGGTGTGTGGTCGCTGAGGACGCGGATGAGCAGGGCGACAATACCCTTGACGATGAGGGCATCGCTCTCGGCTTCGAAATGGACAAGGCCTTCGGGCGTGAGCTCTGCCGTCAGCCATACACGGCTCTGACAGCCGTCAATGAGGTTCTGCTCGGTCTTGGCGTTCTCGGGGAGCGGCTGCTGGCTGCTGCCCAGGTCGATGAGCAACTGGTATTTATCCATCCAATCGTCGAAGTCGCTGAACTCCTCAATGACTTCGTCTTGGAGGGAGTTAATGGGAGAGGGAGTCTTCATTATCGTTATATAATAATTGTACTAAAGTTTGTCCTACAGCACGGAGCACGGCGGGGTCGATGTGCTCGGGCGTATCGTTGACGGTGTGCCAGGTGTCGCCGAAGCTGGAGCGGGCGCTCTCGGCATGGGCAATGATATCGATGCAGGGGATGTGCGCAATCTGGTTGACGGGCAGATGGTCATCGGTCACGTAACCGCTTTCGCGCGACACGAAGTAGTCGCCGAAGCCGAGCTGCCGAGCCAGTTGCCAATAGGTGGTCACCACCTGCTGAGCATAACGACGGGAGAAGCCTTCCATCGCAAAGCGGGTGCCACGGCCTCCCACCATGTCGAGATTCACGCCGTAGCGGGCACGATAGCCCACGGCGTATGCCTGCTCAGCCCAATAGCGCGAGCCCAGACACCAGAAGTTGCCCTCATCGTCGCCAGAGGCTTCAGCCCATTCGGGCGTGCCCTGATCTTCCACATCGAAACACACGAAGTCGATGCCGTAGCTCAAGCCCGTCTGCTGAATCAGGCGTGCCACTTCCAGCATCACCGCAACACCTGAAGCCCCGTCGTTGGCTGCTGCTACGGGCGTGTGGTGTAGCCCCTCGTCGGGGTCGTTGTCAGCCCATGCGCGGCTGTCCCAGTGGGCTGTGATCAGCACGCGGTTGGCTGCCTCGGGGTTCATGCGAGCCTGAATATTGCGGCAGGGTATCGACTGGCCGTCATAACCCTGTACCGTCGTGCTTAGCTCGCTGACCTCAGCGCCAAAAGCCTGAAAGCGCTGCACAATCCAATTGCCGCAGGCGGTGTGGGCTGCACTGCCCGGCACACGCGGACCAAAAGCACATTGGGCCTCGATATATGCCATTGCCGAATCCGCCACAAACACAGGAGCGGGCGCCAAGGCAATCGTGTCGGAATCGCTGGCTTTGCCAGTACGGCCTGTGCAGGAGGAGAAGGTCAGCAGCAAAATAAGGAAGAAAATAACGGACCCACCCCCCTGCCTGTCCGTCCTCGACTTAGGAGTTAAGTCTCGGTCGCTCGGGGCGATTGACATTAAGTCAATCCCCTTATTCCTCCCTACCCTATAATGGAGGGGAGTAGAATGTTTTGTTGCCGAGCTTTCTTTTTCTATCATATTGTTCTATTATCTATCTTTGGGTCTCCTCCATCACTCGCAGGAAGTTGGCACCCCAGATGAGGCGGAGGTCGGCTTCGCTGTAGCGTTCGCGCAGGAGGCGACGGGTGAAGTTGATGAGCTCAGAGGCAGAAGCCAGGCCGGGCACACCGCCATCGCCGTCAAAGTCGGTGCCGATGCCAACGTGCTCTACGCCCATCACGTCCACCATGTGGTTGAGATGAGCGATGGCATCGAGGATAGAAGCTTGCCCGTCGGTGCGCAGGAAACCATTGTAGAAGGTGACCTGTGCCACACCGCCCTTCTTGGCCAAAGCACGCAGTTGCTCGTCGGTGAGGTTGCGAGGATGGTCGCAGAGGGCACGACAGGAGGAGTGGCTGCACACGATAGGCGTAGCGCTGATGTCCAGGGCATCGAAGAAGCTGCGCTCGCTGGCGTGGGAGAGATCGACCATCACTCCGTAGCGGTTCATCTCGCGGATGACCTCGGCGCCGAAGTCGGAAACTCCCTCCAGTTGTTCGCCCTCGCGCGGACGGGCAGAGCCGCAGATATCGTTGTTGCCGTTGTGGCAAAGGGTCATATAGACAATGCCGTATTTCTCGGTGAAATGGCGCAGAAGCGAGAGGTCGTGCCCAATTGCATAGCCGTTCTCAATGCCCAACATAATCGCCTTACGTCCTTCAGCCTTCAAGCGGTAGAGGTCGGCGGGAGCGTCGGCAATAGCTACCGCAGGAGCACAGGAAGCAACCATCTCCTGCACGCGCTGCAGCTGACTCTCGGCATAGGCCGCAGCAGTGGCGTTGCTTTCAGGCGTGCGAGCACCCTGAGGAATGTAGGCTACCATGATAGAAGCATCGAGGCCGCCCTCGGTCATCTTATGCAGATCGACGAGGATGCGTGGGTCGCGCTGGTCGAAATGGATGTTCTGGTCGAAGAACATCGGCGTGTCGCAATGGCTGTCGAGCGTCAGCACACGCTGATGAACACGGCGTGCCTCGCGATAGTTAGCAGCCTCAGCCACTAGCCAACGGAAGAGGGGCATCATCGATTCGTCGCCGCGCAGACAGAAGCACTCGGGATGCCACTGCACACCCAAGATGCTCTTATGCTCTGAGGATTCAACAGCCTCAACGACACCGTCGGGCGCTGTAGCGCAGACGTGCAAGCGGGGACCCGCCTCGCGGACAGCCTGATGGTGGAAGCTGTTGACGAAGAGCTGGCTCTCGCCCATCACCTGATGCAACAGGGAACCCTCCTCCACCGCTACCGTATGCGAAGCCACCGTGCGGTCGAGGTCCTGACTATGCTTCAACAGCGAAGAAGCCGTCGGCGTGAACTGCGATGCCAGATCCTGCCAGACGCTACCGTCCAAAGCACTCGCCAACATCTGAATACCGCGACAGATGCCGAGCATCGGTATCTGACGGTCGTAGGCCAGACGGATAAGCAGCAGCTCGCAGAGGTCGCGTTTGGGATTGATGCCATGGAGCTGTGGACAGGGTTCCTCGCCGACGAACAGCGGATTCATATCCCCGCCGCCCGAGAGGATGACAGCATCCACGCGGTCGAGCATCGTCAGCAGCGCGTCCGTGTCTTCGGTAGGGGGCAACACCACGGGCGTGCCACCGGCACGGAGGACGCTCTCGTAGTAGCCCTCGGCCAACTCGCAACCTTTGTCGCCGAAGTTGCCCGTGATGCCGATGACGGGAGTGCGCTGAGAGCCGGGGAAAGCAGCGTGAAGCGCCTCGTAGCGGGATTTCCAGTCAAACATAGGCTTAGTCATCTGCTGTGTCGGAGATAAGCGCCGTTTTGCGGGATGTCAGCGCCTTGATGGCAGCCACGTCAGCTTCGGAAAGGCCAATGGGCACCTCGGTCTTGATGCTTTGCTTGAGCGAAATCAGGGTCTCGGTGGCCGTGACACCCGGAATCTCCTGCAGACGGTTGTTCAGCAGCTCCATCAAGTGGGCGTTGTCGCGTGCATAGAGCTTGATCAGCATGGTGTAAGGACCAGTGGTGAAATGACACTCCACAATTTCGGGAATCTTCTCGAACTCACTCACCACATGCTTATACATGGAGCCGCGCTCCAAAGTGATACCGACGTATGTGCAGGTGCTATAGCCCAACATGACGGGATTGACATGGTAGCCCGAGCCGGTGATGACACCTATATCTACAAGACGTTGTACGCGCTGGTGAATGGCAGCGCGCGAGACGCCGCACTCGGTGGCGACATCCTTGAATGGAATACGGGCATTACGAGTGATAATCTCCAGGATTTTCTTGTCAAGACTGTCAATTTTTTCCATGTTTTGATGCTTTAATTATCATTATGTAACGCAAAGGTACGTATTTTATAGACAAGAGCCATCCTTTTTAACAAAAAAATGACACCAAAGGGCTACTTTGGTGTCATTTTGTGCAATTCGCGACGTTTTACTTCACGATTTCCAGCAATTCCACGGTGAAAATGAGCGTGGAGAAGGGAGGAATCTTACCTGCCTCGCGAGAACCGTAACCGAGTTCCTGCGGAATGTAGATTTCCCACTTGGAACCAACAGGCATCATCGTCAGCGCTTCCGTCCAACCCTTGATGACCTGATTGCAGGCAAAGGTGGCAGGCTGATTGCGCTTGTAGCTGCTGTCGAAGACAGTACCGTCGATGAGCTTACCCTCGTAGTTGACCTTCACCTTGTCGGTGGCAGTCGGGGTCTCACCCGTGCCTACGGTGAGAATCTTATACTGCAGGCCGCTCTTGGTGGTCTGGACGCTATCCTTCTTGGCATTGGCAGCCAGGAAAGCCTCGCCGTCGCGACGGTTCTTACCGTACTTGGCTTCCATCTTCACATTGTTGTAGTACTCCAGCTGCTTGGCTGTTACGGCCTGAGCGCTGTCCGGAGTGATGGTGGTATTACCAGCAATAGCGGCGCGGAATCCTTCGATGAAACGGACGTTATTGATTAAATCTACGCTGTCGTTGACCTGCTTGTTCACCTGCGGGAGAATCTGGGTCTCAACCTGCTGACGAATCTCCTTACCAGCCACGTAAGCCTTCATCTGCTTGGACTCCTCGTCCATGGCGGGATTGTCGAAGCCGTTGAGGAAATAGCTGACATAAGCCGTGTCAACACCCATGCGCTGAACGAGATAGTTCATCAGGCCATTGGTCTGAGCGATACCATAGGCATAGCTGAAATCGTTCATGGGGATGGTGTCCACCTTCACGGCCTCAGCCTCCTTCTTGTTCTTCTTCGCCTTCTTGGCTGCTGTAGCGTTGACGCACAGCACCAAACCAAGGGCGATGATGACAAACTTGAAAATCTTCATCTTCGTGCGATTTTATTCTTCAATACCTTCCAGCTGGATGGTGAAGGTCAATGCGCTGAAGGGCTTGATGTTGCCCATATCCTGTGCGCCGTAAGCCTGATCCTGAGGAATATAGACAATCCACTTGGAACCAACGGGCATCGTAGTCAGAGCTGCCTTGAAGCCGGGAATCACCTGATTAGCACGGAAGGTGGTGGGCTCGCCATCCATGTTGCCGTCGAAGACAGTGCCGTCGATGAGCTTGCCCTCGTAGTGAACCTTCACGCGGCTGGTGTCAGCAGCAACTGCACCTGTGCCCTCGGTGATCACTTGATAGTAAACACCGTTGCCGAGTTCCTTGACATCGTCGAGCTTAGCGATAGAGGCCATATACTCCTCGCACTCTTGCTTGTTCTGAGCGTAAGCCTTGGCGCGAGCGGATTCGCGGATAGCATCCATGCGAGTCTGCACAAAAGCCTGAGCGGAATCAACAGACATCACGGTCTCAACGCCTGCTACAGCAGCCATGAAACCAGCATAGACATTGTTGGCGTTGATGGTCTGGGTGGAATCCTCGCCGAAGATCATCTGGTTGATGTTCTTGACCATACCCTGGCTCACCTGCTGACCAATCTGAATACCTGCATAGAAAGCAGCCTTCTTCTTGTCGTCGCCAGCTTTCACACCCTCGCGGAAACCTTTGAGGAACTCCTCAATGTAAGTAGTGTCAACGCCCATGCGCATAGCCAGATAATCCTTGAGGCCATTGGTCTGGGCCATTCCGATTGCGTAGCTGAGTGTGTCAACGTCAGTCTTCAGGCTGGCACTGGGGTTCTGATTGCAGGAAGCCATAATCATTGCTACGGCTGCTGCGATGAAAAGTGTAATCTTTTTCATTGTTGTTTTTTATTTTTAATAATTAATGATAGGGCTTATGGGGCTTATGAGGCCTATAGGATTTTATAGGACTTTGATCAACTCCACATCGAAGATGAGAGGGGAGTATGGGGGGATGCTGCTGCCAGCACCACGCTCGCCGTAGCCGAGCAGGTAGGGGATGAAGAAGCGGTACTTGGCACCTTCCTTCATCAGCTGCACGCCTTCCGTCCAGCCGGGGATGACACCGTTGAGGGGGAAGTCGGCAGGTTCGCCGCGCTGGTAGCTGCTGTCGAAGACAGAGCCGTTGATGAGTGTGCCCTCGTAGTGGCAACGCACTTTGTCGGTAGCCTTGGGGCTGCGGCCGGTGCCCTCGGTTAGCACCTGGTACTGCAAGCCGCTCTTGGTGGTGATGACTCCTTCCTTCTTACCATTGGCCTCCAGGAAAGCAGCGCCTTCGGCGATAGCACCCTCGGCCTGCTTGCGAGCCTGCTTGTCGAAATATTCATTGAGAAGTGTCTGTGCCTCGCGGTGCGACATTGCAAGTTCGGCATCAGTCAATACATCGCAGATGCTCTGCGTGAAATCCTGAACGTTGAAGTCCTCGATACCCATGCTCTTCAATTGCTGGCCGATACCGAGACCCAAAGCGTAACTAATCTTGTTCATGTTTTTGTATTCCTTTTTTTGTTTTTGCGGGCGCAAAGGTACTGCTTTTCTTTTATCTTTTACCCTTTCATCAGCATTTTTTAGCTTTTTTATCTTCTTCCTTGCTGTTGCTTCCTCTTTTTTCGCTACTTTTGCAGTTGATAAACCAAGAAAGACTATGAAAAAGCTGGTTATACTGACAGGTGCAGGTATGTCTGCCGAAAGCGGAATCTCCACTTTCCGCGACTCGGGAGGACTATGGGAACAGCACCGCGTAGAGGATGTGGCCACTATCGAGGGCTATATCCGGAATCCCAAACTCGTGATTGACTTCTATAATGAACGCCGCAGACAGCTGCCCCAGGTGAAGCCCTGCCGCGGTCACGAGCTGGTGGCAGCTCTGGAGCAGTTCTTCGATGTCACCGTCATCACCCAGAATGTAGATAACCTCCATGAGCGAGCCGGCTCCTCCAAGGTCATCCACCTGCATGGAGAACTCATGAAAGCCACCTCCTCGCAGAATCCCAACGACCCCTCGCAGATTGTCACCCTCGATGCTGACCACATTGACATTCACATGGGCGACAAGGCTGCCGACGGCAGTCAGCTACGCCCCTTCATCGTATGGTTCGGGGAGGCGGTGCCAGAGATTGAGCGAGCAGCAGAAATGGCTTCGCAAGCCGACATCTTCGTGGTCATAGGTACAAGCCTGAACGTATATCCGGCAGCAGGGCTGGTGCAGTTCGTACCCGACAGCGCACCGATCTACCTCATCGACCCCAAGGATGTTCCCTGGACTGCCAGCCATCGCTTCCGCCATATCAAGAAAGGCGCTTCCGAGGGTATGGAAGAACTGACCAAAATGTTAAAACTCATTGCAGAGGACTGACTATGAAGAAACTACAAGCCGTGCAGGAAGAGCTGCGCCGATGGCAGGAAATCGTGGGCCTCAGCACGGTGGCCGAATTGAATAATGCAGTTCGTAAAGGCGAAGCTACCAATATCATCAATGTGTCAGAGGCTATCCAGGAGCGCAAGATTGCAGCTGTAGCCGACGAGGTGAAAGCTCTTGGATGCCGTATCGTTCTGCTGGCAGGACCCAGTAGCAGCGGTAAGACGACGACCAGCAAGCGCCTGGCGGTGCAGCTGGCCGCCATAGGACTGCGACCACGCAACCTCTCGATGGACGATTATTTCGTCAACCGCGAGTTGACACCTCGCGATGAGAAAGGCGACTATGACTATGAATGTCTTCAAGCCTTAGACCTCAAGCTATTCAACGAAAACCTACAGGCGCTTCTGGCAGGCGAGACCGTGGAGCTGCCACGCTACAATTTCCAGTCGGGACAGCGTGAAAAAAGCGGCAAGCAACTGACCCTCGGCGAACACGACGTGCTCATCATCGAGGGCATTCACGCACTGAACCCCAACCTCGTTCCTCAGATTCCGCGTAGTATGCGCTACCAGCTGTATGTCTCGGCGCTCACGACCATCCAGCTCGACGACCAACGCCGCATCTCCACATCCGACAACCGACTACTGCGACGCATCATCCGCGACAGCAAGTTCCGTGGCTACTCTGCCACCGAGACTATCCGCCGTTGGCCCAGCGTGCGGGCAGGTGAAGAGAAATGGATATTCCCCTACCAAGAGAATTGCAACCGCATGATCAACAGCGCACTGCTGTATGAGCTGGCAGTCCTGCGCAGCTATGTACTGCCTGTGCTGGAGGCTGTTCCCACCAGCGAGCCGGAATACGAGGAGGCCTTTCGCCTTCGTCAGCTCGTAGGCTTCTTCGAGCCGATTCCCATTAAGCAGATTCCACAGGTCTCGCTATTGCGTGAGTTCTTAGGAGGATCTAGTTTTCAATATTGATGGCTAAGGAAGATTCTCGTTTAACAGCCCGTGGGGTGAAGCCGACTTCGACGCGCATCCTCGTCTATCGTGCTTTGGCAGAACAGCGGCATCCGATGTCGCTGCGGGAACTGGATGATGTGCTCGATACGGTAGATCGCTCGTCAATCTTCCGAACACTCACACTCCTGCTGGAACACCACCTCGTCCACGTCATTGAGGACGGCACAGGGGTGGCCCGTTACGAGGTATGCGAGGGGGATGACCATTGCTCGCTCAACGACCAGCATATTCATTTCTATTGCCAGCGCTGCCAGCGCACCTACTGCTTTCATTCGATTCACATCCCTTCCATAGAACTGCCCGAAGGCTTCGTCATGGAAGGTGTTAACTATCTCGTCAAGGGCATCTGCCCCAACTGCTCATGATTAACTGGAAGATTATATGGAAAATCATCGGTCAGCTGCTTTGTTTAGAAGCTGTCCTGATGGGACTATGCCTGATCATGTCAATCTGCTATGGTGAAAATGACCAAAAGGCATTCGGCATCTCTATTGCCGTGACGATGGCGATGGGGTTGCTGCTGAATAGCTTCGCCCACGATTCATCTAATACGATGTCCAGGCGCGACTCTTTCCTGGTGGTAGCGCTTGTCTGGGTTATTTTCAGCTTGTTCGGCGCGATACCCTTTGTGTTGAGCGGGTATCTGCCCAATCCGACAGACGCTTACTTCGAGACGATTTCCGGCTTCACCACTACCGGAGCGTCGCTCATCGATGATGTGGAGCGGCTGCCTCATGCTCTGCTCTTTTGGCGCAGCATGACGCAGTGGGTCGGAGGTTTGGGAATCGTCTTCTTCACCATCGCCGTCATCCCCTCATTGGTCGGCGGTAGTGTGAAGGTGTTCTCAGCAGAGGCCACAGGACCTATGCGCACAAAGATGCACCCTCGCCTGAGCACCACGGGCCACTGGCTGTGGGGCATCTATCTTCTTCTGACAGCGACCTGTGCACTGTGCTTCTATCTTGAAGGAATGGGCGGTTTCGACTGCATTAACTATGCTATGACCGTCACTGCTACCGGAGGTTTTGCTACTCACAATGCCAGCACAGGCTACTTCAATAGCCTTTCCATCGACTACACAGCCATTCTCTTTATGTTCCTCAGCGGAACGAGTTTCACGTTGCTCTATCTGACGTTCTTCAAGCGTCGTTTCAAGGAATTCTTGCGCAACAGCGAGTTCCGCGTTTATGCCACCGTCGTTTTCATCGCTACGATAGCCATTATGTTTGTCCTCATGCGAGGCTGTCACTATCGCATCGAGGACGCATTGCGCTCCAGCTTGTTCCAGGTGGTGTCGTTCCTTACCACCACAGGTGTCTTCAATGATGATGCTGGTCAGTGGCCTCATATCACGTGGGTTATCCTGACCGTTTGTATGTTCATCGGCGGTTGTTCGGGCTCAACGAGCGGAGGTTTCAAATGTATCCGTTTTGTGATGTTGTGGGAAGTCGTCCGCAACGATATGCGACGAATCCTCCACCCCAGTGCCGTACTGCCAGTTCGCGTGAACGGCGTCACAGCCTCCAATACCCAGCAACTGAGTCTCTTTGCTTTCTTTGTGGCTTACGTTGTCATGTGCCTGTTTGTCTATTTTGTCATGACGGTGGTGGGCATCGACAGCACCAATGCGTTCACGATTGCGTTCAGCTGTGCCAGCAATGTGGGCCCAACACTCGGCTTGGAAATAGGTCCTACGATGTCATGGAACCATCTGCCTGACGGCATCAAGTGGCTGCTCTCGCTGCTGATGCTCATGGGGCGTCTCGAAATTCTTTCCGTTCTCGTGCTCTTCACGCGTAGCTTCTGGAGGGATAAATAGATGGGAGATTAAACAATAAGATAAATAATTAAAAGAGAGAAGTTGAAGCGTTGAACGTTGAGGACTACATAGAATCACACAGCGAGGAGGAGCACCCATACCTGCACGCCCTGTGGCGAGCTACGCACCTTCACCTGAACTACCCTCGCATGGCCAGCGGCCACGTGCAGGGGCAGTTGCTGAGGATGCTGGTGCAGATGATTCGTCCGAAGCAAGTCCTTGAGTTGGGCACATTCACGGGTTACAGTGCTTTGGCAATGGCCAGCGCCTTGGAATCAGATGCCATGCTCCACACGTTGGAAGTGTCCGATGAACAGGAGGTTTTCACGCGTCCGTGGATTGAGCAGTCGCCCTGGGCAGACCGTGTCCGCTTCTATATTGGCGATGCGCTGGAGCTCTTGAGCGACAGATGTTCCGGTTTGCCGGATTTGTTTGATCTGGTGTTCATCGATGCAGACAAGCGCCACTATCTCGATTACTACGAGGCCGTGCTTCCACGCGTGAGCGAAGGTGGCTTTATTCTGGCCGATAACACACTTTGGAGCGGACAAGTGTGCGAAGTAGCGCTTCGAAAGAATAATGAAATAACGAATAAAGGGGCAGAAAGTGGTGCCAATGCCAAGGAGTCTCAGCTCTTGGGGATTATGTCCTTCAATGATTTTGTTGCCGCTGACAACCGTGTGGAAAAAGTGATCCTGCCCCTGCGCGATGGTTTGACCATCATCCGTAAACGCAACCATTAAAAAGATTCTTGATTACCATGTCAACAGTGATTTACCCTTCCCCCATCTTTGGTCCTGTCCATAGTCGGCGCTTAGGCGTCTCACTTGGCATCAATCTCCTGCCTGCCGACGGCAAGGTGTGCTCTTTTGACTGCATCTACTGCGAATGTGGCTTGAACGATGAACGTCGCCCCAAAGCCAAGATGCCAACGCGCGAGGAAGTGCGCGTAGCCCTGGAAGCACGCCTGCAGCAGATGGCTGCCGAAGGTCCCCGACCAGATGTTCTCACCTTCGCCGGCAACGGCGAGCCCACCGTACATCCGCAGTTTCCAGAGATTATCGAGGACACACGGACATTGCGCGACCGCTACTGCCCAGAGGCACGCATCAGCGTGCTGAGCAATGCCACACAGATTGTGCGCCCTGCCGTACACGATGCCCTCCTGCGGGTGGATAACAACATCCTGAAATTAGATACCACAGATGCCGCTTTCATCAACACTGTAGATCGCCCTTGCGGGCATTATGACGTAGAAAAAATCATTGAAGCGATGTGTCGCTTCAATGGTCATGCCATCATCCAGACGATGTTCCTCACGGGAACCGATTCGCACGGAACCGATGTAGATAACACCTCGGAACGCTTTGTCATGCCTTGGCTTCAAGCGCTGCAACGTATCCAACCCGAGCGCGTGATGATCTACACCATCGACCGCGAGACACCCGTCAGCACCCTGCGTAAGGCTGCGCCTGAAACCTTGGACGCTATTGCCGCCCAAGTGCGAGCGCTCGGCCTTGAATGTTCAGTCGCCTATTAATGCTTCGATTGCCAGCCAGTAGCTGTCGAGCCCGAAGCCACAGATGACGCCTCTGCATGCAGCACTGATCATGCTGCGATGGCGGAACTCCTCGCGCTGATGGACATTCGAGATATGCACCTCGATGACGGGGGCATCAATCGCACGGACAGCATCGTGCAGCGCCACGCTCGTGTGGGTGTAAGCTCCTGCGTTCAGTACGATGCCGTCAGCCTCGAAGCCCACAGCATGGAGTTTGTCAATCAAAGCGCCTTCGTGGTTGCTCTGGTAGTAATCCAATTGCACATCAGGGAAGCGCTGGCGTAGCTCCTCCAGATAATCCTCGAAAGAACGCCCGCCATAGATTTCGGGTTCGCGTCGCCCCAGCAGGTTGAGGTTGGGGCCGTTGATAATCTGTATCTTTTTCATATATTCCTTATTAGCTTTTCCGATCCACCACGAAGTGGAGATAAAGGTTGAGAGCACGGGCTACCTCGGCATCGCGCAAGCCGTCGAGCAAGGACAGGGCCTCATCGCGCAGGCGAGCCATCTCCGATTCTGCGTAGCCGATGCCTCCGCTCTTGATGGTAAAATCTACCAGCTCCTGGATTTCCATGCGCGAAGCCTCATGACTGCGCACACGCATCGCGAGATGGTGGTAGCGAGCATTAGCCGTACGGTTGAGCGCATGAATGACCGGCAGCGTCAACTTACCCTCCTGCAGGTCGTTACCCTTGGGCTTACCCACATTCAGCGTTTCATCGAAATCGAAGATATCATCGCGTAGCTGGAAGCACAGACCCACAAGATGCCCGAAGCGCTCCAGCCGCTGTACACGTTCGCGATCAGCACCGCCGAGCAAAGCACCCACATATCCGCAGGTGGAGAAGAGCACGGCTGTCTTCTTGCTGATGACCTCATAGTAGGCCTCCTGACTGAATATGGTGCTGTGGGTGTTGCCGAGCTGAAGTAATTCGCCATCGGCCAGTGTCTGTCCCAGCCACGCCATACGGTTCACAATATCGATGTTGCGTGTCAGCGTCATCTCCGTGAGCGCCTTGGACGTGATAAAATCGCCCACCAACACGGCAGCCTTATTGTCCCATAGTGCATTCACCGAGCGTTGGCCACGACGCATATCGCTCTCATCCACCACGTCATCGTGTACGAGGCTGGCGGTGTGGAGCATCTCCAGACTGGCAGCAGCGTGCAGCACCTCGTCGCTAATGGTTCCTCCCTCGCGTGCACATAGAAGCACCAGCGTGGGACGCATCATCTTTCCCAACTTACGCGTAAGATGGTTCAAAGCAGCCGCCAGCAGCTCGTTATCAGCCTGCAAGGCAGCACGAAAGAGCTCCTGATAGCGCTGTAGTTCCGCAGCAATCGGTTGTTGAATTTCTTCTAACATGGTGCAAAGGTAGGTCATTCTCATGAAAAATGAAAAATGAAAAATGAAAAAATGCTCTGAGCACAAGAAAAACTTTAAACTTTAAACTTTAAACTTTAAACTTTCTTCGTACCTTTGCCGCATGAAACTCTTTTTGCTCGACGCTTACGCACTTATCTACCGTGCTTATTACGGTTTTATCAAGAACCCTCGCATCAACAGCAAGGGTGAGAATGTCTCAGCCATCTTCGGCTTCATCAACACACTGGAGGAGGTGCTCGCCAAAGAGCAGCCCACACACATTGGTGTAGCCTTCGATCCTCACGGCGGCACCTTTCGCCACAAGGCATACCCGCCCTACAAGGCACAGCGCGAGGAAACACCCGAGGGCATCCGTTTTGGCGTACCTGTCATCAAGGAGTTGCTGGCCGCCTACCGTATTCCAGTATTAGAAGTGGAAGGCTACGAGGCTGATGACGTGATTGGTACACTGGCCTCACAAGCCGAGGCGCAGGGCATCGAGACTTATATGATGACCCCTGACAAGGACTACGGGCAGCTGGTATCGGAGCATGTGTCGATGTTCAAGCCGCGTTCGATGGGTCCTGGTTTCGATGTCTTAGGCCCTGCCGAGGTGTGCAAGAAATGGGGCATTGAGCGTCCCGAACAGGTGGTAGATATCTTGGGGCTGATGGGCGATGCTTCCGACAACATTCCCGGTTGCCCGGGTGTAGGCGAGAAAACGGCCATGCAACTGATCCAGCAGTTCGGCAGCATCGAGGGGCTGCTGGCTCACACCGACCAACTCAAGGGCAAACAACGCAAGAAAGTAGAGGACAACCGTGAGCAGATAGAGCTTTCCCGCTGGCTGGCACAGATTGTGCGCGATGTCCCCATCACCTTGGACTTGGAGGCTTTAGCTGTCAGCGAGCCAGACCGCGAGGCACTGATGAAGCGGTTTTCGGAATTAGAGATGCGCAGCTTTGTGGAGAGGATGAGAAAAGAAGAACAACAGACTCTCCCCCCGCCCTCCCTATCAGGGAGGGAGCGGTCACCTAAACCTACCGAGGGACAATTGGATTTGTTTGCCGATGGCCAGGGCGACTTGTTTAGTCAAGCACAACCCACGATAGAAGCACCAGCCTCTGCTCAAGTAGATACTACCCCCCTCCCTGATAGTGAGGGGCAGGGGGGAGAGTCTTCCGCTTCCTACACCCTGGTCTCCACCTCTCTTGCGCGCGCGAACCTTATACAATATTTATTGGCCGCAAAGGAGATCTCCTTAGACACAGAAACCACGAGCACCGAGGCTATTGACGCAGAATTGGTGGGCTTGAGTTTCGCCGTCAAGGAAGGCGAGGGGTTCTATGTCCCCATCCCTGCCGAGCGCGAAGCAGCACAGGCCATCGTAGAGGAGTTCCGCCCTGTGTATGAGAACGAACAAATCCTGAAGATCGGACAGAACCTGAAGTACGATTTCATGGTGCTGGCCTCCTACCGCATCGAAGTGCGAGGCCCCATGTTCGACACGATGATTGCCCACTACGTGCTGCAACCTGAGATGCACCACGGCATGGATTATCTCGCCGCCGCCTATCTCCACTATAAGACCATCCCCATTGAAGCTCTTATCGGCGAGAAGAAAGCTGGCAAGCCGCAGAAGTCGATGCGCGATGTGCCACCCGAGGAAGTCTGCCCCTACGCCTCGGAGGATGCAGATATCACGCTACGCCTCAAGAATGTTTTCCAGCCTATGCTGGAGGCTGAAGGGTCTTGGGAACTATTCCGCGACATAGAGATGCCGCTGATGCCCGTGCTGGCGGACATGGAACTGACGGGTGTCTGCCTGAACACCGAGGCGCTCAGGCAGGTGGGCGAGCAGCATACGCAGGAAATGCAGGCACTGGAGCGCGAGATCTACGCCCTTGCCGGCGAGGAGTTCAATATCCAGTCGCCGCGACAGGTGGGGGTGCTGCTCTTCGAGAAACTCCACCTCAACGACAAGGCGAAGAAAACCAAGACGGGGCAGTATGTCACCAGCGAGGAAGTGCTGGAGCGGCTGCGAACAAAGCACCCCATCATCGAGAAAATCCTGCTCTATCGCGGCAAGCGCAAGCTGCTGAGCACTTACATCGAGGCTCTGCCGAAGCTCATCAATCCGCGTACAGGACGCATCCACACCAGCTTCAACCAAACCATCACAGCCACGGGACGCCTCTCCAGTTCGAATCCCAACCTGCAGAACATCCCTGTTCGCTCTGCTGACGGCAAGGAAATCCGCAAAGCATTTGTGCCTGCTCCTGGTCAGGAATTCTTCTCTGCTGACTACTCGCAGGTAGAGCTCCGCATTATGGCACACCTAAGCGGCGACGAGGGCCTGATTGAGGACTTCCGCTTAGGGCACGATATTCACGCAGCCACAGCCGCCAAGATATTCCATCGCGGAGAACCCGACGGCCTCGATAAAGTGACACGCGAGGAACGCGGACGCGCCAAGACGGCCAACTTCGGCATCATCTACGGCATCACAGCTTTCGGTCTAACGGAGCGTTTAGGTATCAGCCGCTCGGAGGCCAAGGAGCTCATCGACAACTACTTCCTCACCTACCCCCGCGTGCAGGCTTACATGCAGGAAAGCATTGATCATGCGCGCCAGAAAGGCTACACCGAGACCGTATGCCATCGCCGCTGCTACCTGCGCGACATCAATTCAGCCAACGCCACCGTACGCGGCTTTGCAGAGCGCAACGCCATCAACTCCCCCATCCAAGGGTCGGCAGCCGACATCATTAAGATTGCTATGGTACGAATCCATCGTCGCTTCCGCGAGGAGGGATTGCGCTCGAAGATGATTCTACAGGTGCACGACGAACTGAACTTCAGCGTTCTTCCTGAAGAGCACGAGCGTGTGGAACAGATTGTTTTACAGGAAATGCAGGGGGCGCTTACGATGCGCGTACCCTTGGTGGCTGATGCCGGCTGGGGTACCAACTGGCTCGAAGCCCACTAATTGAGCAGCTTGCGTGCGGCTTCGATGATGGTGTCGATGCCTTTGGCTCGGTCTTCGTCGGTAATGCTGACGGAGAAGTCCGGCTGTATGCCGAATTCTATCTGATTCATGTTGCAATCGAACATCGGGGCGGCTGAGAAACGGACGCTCCAGCCATTGGGTAGCTCCGACGAGAAGGGCAACCCGCTGCCGCCACCCGTCTGGTCACCGATGACGGTGACATTGGGACAACAGCGAATATCACGCACAAAGGTATTCGTGGCACTGTAGCAACGGCGATTCGTGAGCACCACCGTACGTTTCTGCCAGCGCACACCCGTCGAGGGTTCCAGATATTCGGCTTCGGGCGACGAGAAATCGTTGCGTCCACGCCCTGTCTTGTGACTGATATACCCCACGTGGATGCGCTCATTAGTAAAGCGGCGTGCCAGCTTTTCGGCATTTGTGAGGTCGCCGCCAGCATTGTTGCGCAGATCCAGGATCAGGCCGTTGCACGTGCGCAGCGCATGAAAAACCTCATCGAGATTACCATTGCCAAAGCCCGTCGTGAAGCTGGAACACACCACATAGCCGATATTATCTTCGAAGATGCGGTAGCTGATGCCGGAGGCTATCTTGTAGTCGGTGCCGAGGTAGCTGTCCTGCAAGTCCTGATAGAAATTATCAGGAAAATCCTCGTACCACGACCAATTGCGCCCCATATCATGAGCGGCATAGAGATTCACGTGACCGTCGCGCAGTTCGCTGAGCATCTCAGCCAGCACCTCGAAGAGCTGTATCGACGTCATATACTTGGTGATGCGGTCACGGTAGCGGCTGTGTACCTCGTCCCAGTCGAGACCTAAGGCCTGCTGCTTGTAGTCGAGGAAGCAGTAGTGTTCATCGATCATCGTCCACAGCGCCTCGAAGTTGCCCTCGGGCGTGTTGTCGTACTGCTCCTCCTCAACACACGAGGCACAGAGCAGCACAGCACAGAGAAAGAGGATTTTCTTGAACACGAATTGCACGAATGACACGAATCTCTTTTTGATGAAAAGCGAGGGGCTGTGTCCTGCGAAGGATACAGCCCCTCTTTGCTTAATGGTTTGCTATGAGAGGGTTATTCCCAGATATCACCCCATTCACCAGCAGATTTTACTTCAACATCACTGGCATCAACATTCTCATCAGTGTTGACTGTGATCTGGGGAGCTGAAGCCGCTATAGGCATGCACTCGGCCATCTGTTCGACCGTCAGTGCTGGAACTTGATATATCTTTTTCATAGTCATATACATTTCTTATTTTACAAGCACTTTCTTACCATTGATGATGTTGATGCCCTTCTGAGCCTTCGGCAGACGCTGGCCGGCGAGGTTGAAGACAGCCTGAGCAGCCTCAGCGCTCACGGTCTGAACGGTCTGGATACCGTCAGCGTCGTTGAAGATGAAGGTGAAGGCCTTCACACCAGCTGTGAGAGCAGATGCAGGCAGCAGAGCCTTACCAGCGGGAATCGTTCCAGCATTCACTTTCTGGAACTGGTCGCCCTTGAGGCCGTAGTACTGATCAGCTTCTACAGGAGTTTCTTCTGTGATACCTACGAGCAGGTCCGTGCCGTCGGTAGTTGAACCGCCATCGGGCAGGATATTCAGGTTGACAATAGCATCTGCAGTACCCTTGAGGAGGACACCCACGCCGGCTGCCACATGACCTGTCAGCTGATCGAAGGTAATTGTGCTACCCTCAACCTTCGTAATCTGCCATGCGCTGAAATCTGCATCATTAGAATCCAGGAAGTCGAGGGCTGCGGTCGTTGCAAAGGTGGCGTAGCCGTAACTGTTGAGCGTTACGCTTGCAGTGGTTGCCACGGGATCACCGTCTTTCTCAAAGAAATAGACAAGGTCTTTTACGCTTGAACTCTCACCATAGCAGGAGAAAAGAGTGCTGTTGAATCTCATGTACCTACGGCTGTTGTTGCCTTGTGCCACAACAGTGGCATCCTTCGTGTTGCCATCAATGTTGACGCTCCACTTGCCTTCTGCATTGTTTGTTTCCTGAGACCTCAGATAGTTGCTACTACTGCTAGCGGCATATAGGTAGCCAGCAACACCTGTGTAGAAGGTATAGTTACCAGCTGCATCGGGACCATAGACAACCACTTCGCAAGCACCTGCATCGGACATCACACTGAGCGTAGTGCCCTCTATTGTGCCATCAACTGCGCCGCGGTTGTTGGTATTCTGGCCACCCATGACCTTAACGTCGCCAGCGGTACCACTTGCAATCACATAGGTCTTGCCAGGGCTGAGTGTAGTTGCGAGGGTGTAGGTGACAGTCTCTGCGGGAGCCACGTAAGCTGCTTGTTCAATCCAGATGAGGTCGGAGTAAACTACGTTAGCTTCACTGTCAAGGGCATACACCTTCATGCAAGCCGTGCGAGAATCACCAGTATTGGCGGAAATCACATATTCAATGTTGCCGTTGCCGTTGATTTTTGCGTCAATCCAGTCATACTCGGCAGGACTTTCGCCATCATACAGGTAGAACACAATATCTGGAGCAACAGGTGTGAAGTTATTGTAGGTCACGGTGATGGTTCCATCTGCCTCTGCATCCGTAGCCTCGATGTAGCTTGTGCTAACAGTAATGGAGGGATCAGTAGAAGGAGCCTCATAAGCTGCAAGGG
>JAEEGL011502314.1_pt1 | contig 20442 bp, 18 predicted proteins | sample 9134231 | NCBI WGS metagenome assembly JAEEGL01 (sample SAMN16246548, study PRJNA631951) | gut metagenome | biome: gut microbiome; feature: rumen; material: fiber-attached | host: Bos | place: Iran: Karaj | collected 2018-10 | reverse complement strand
TCTCCTTTTTCGTTTTGAACTATTCGGAAAAACCGAATAATTGACTCCCTGCGTCTGTTTTACCTACATATGGTCAGTAAAATTCATCTTTCTTGTCTGTTCGTATCTCTTTGCCCTAAAATGATGTTTCTATGCTTTTAAGTCAAAATTTTTCACCCTTTTAGACCTGATCTTACTTGAGTTCTTTGCCCTAAATGCTATTTTCTCATGTTCAAGTCAAAGTTTTTCGTGCAAATGCCCTTAAATGTCTCTGAACGTCTCGGAATTCTTTGACTCTAATCCGTACTTTCCCTTGTTTAGGTCAAAAAAATGTGTTATCCCCTGCTTAATTCGCACACGCATTCTATGTGAAAACTTTGCTCGAATTGGTCGCAAGGACAGACTTTTTTAAGTTCATAACCATTGCCAAGAAGGAATTTTATATCTCTTGCGAGGGTCGCCGGGTCACAGGAGACATAGACGATCTTCTTCGGTGACATGGTAATAAGAGTGTTTAAGAGCGATTCGTCGCAGCCTTTTCGAGGCGGGTCAACCACAATGACATCAGGTCTTTCAGAGTTTATTAATTTTGGATATAACTTTTCAACAACGTCTTCTGCGGCTCCAACAAAGAACTCCGCGTTGGAAATATCATTGAGTTTCGCGTTCTCTTTTGCGTTCTCGATTGCTTCGGGAACGATCTCAACGCCGTATACTTTTTTTGCATGTCTCGCCAGGAAAAGAGAGATGGTCCCTATGCCGCAGTAAAGATCCCAGACCGTTCCGAGATCATTTCCGTCAGAAAGGGCGTATTCAAGCGCCTTATCATAAAGCTTCTTTGTCTGCACCGGGTTCACCTGATAAAACGACATGGGAGAAATCCTGAAGGAGACATCTCCGATCTTGTCGGTTATATAAGGCTCTCCATAAAGAGGAATCAGCTTCTGTCCCAGTATGACATTGGTATTTTCACGATTAATGTTTACTGAGAAGGAAACGAGCTTATAATCCGGTACTTTTTGATCGGTTCCGGTCTTCAAATTTGAATACATCTCTGAAGACATGCCGTCGGAAATCGGACTGCACCCCCCGTCCCCACAGACCGTTTTGGACCTGTTAAACTCTTCTATTGCTTTTTTGGTCCCTTCGACAAATGCTTTTACGATCTCTCCGTCCTTATCCCACTTTTTAAGTTCTTTATCGGACGCATTAAGGACAAGGCAGACCATGACCTCTCCGGTGGAAAATCCGGAGCGGATAAGGCAGTGGCGAAGCACTCCTTTTCCGGTCATTTCATCATATAAAGAAATGTTAAATCTTATTATAACTTTCCTGATGCCCCTTATAATAAAGGAACTCACAGGGTTTTCAATACAGCACTCATCGTTCTCAACGATCCTGTGGGAATGGAAAGAATAAAAGCCGATGAGGAGATTTCCTTCCCTGTCTTTACCAACGGGATACTGAGCTTTGTTTCTGTAATGCCAGGGATATTCCATCCCGATCCCGGGTTCAAATATACTTTTAAGGAAATCCGGGTCCACCCCTCCTATACGTGTAAGGCAGTCGAAGACTTTCTTCTCTTTATACTTAAGCTGCGCCGGATAGGAAAGGAACTGCAAAGAACATCCTCCGCACTTCCCTGCCACCGGGCATTTTGGATCCACTCTGTCGGGAGACGGCGTTATGATCCTCTCGATCTTTCCGTAGCCGTAATTCTTTTTGACTTTTAACAGTCTTGCTTCGATCACATCACCCGGCACGGCGTTATTTACAAATATGGTGAAGCCGTCGGTCTTACCGACGCCTTCACCATCCGTACCGATATCAAAAATCTCAAGTTCTATAAGATCATTCTTATTCATCCGATACACTTTGTCGCAGGCATGGTGCTCTTCGGTGATGTGCCTGCTTCATCATCGATCAAGGTTAAAGAAAAGCTCCTTCAAACTCCTGCCAATAAACTTTTATAATTACAAACGCCCGTATATGATTATTTAATCACGATTATACTTTTCCTGTAGCTGGCTATTCCTGCTGTGTTCCGAGTTTTTTATAAAGGCATATAGGCCATTTGATTGTCTCATTCAGCCCCCGTCGCATTAATTCCCCGACGTCTTTCTGATATTCGACTCGAAGTTCTTCTGGAACCCGAGCCATCCGTCATCCACCGCTGTGTTGAACAGTTCGTTAAGTGTTTCCATTTTGGCATCGAGGTTATCTGCCATACTGAGGGCAAGTGCTTCGGCAAGAGCCGGCTTTTTGGGACTGCCGAACTCCAGTTCACCGTGATGGGCAAGTATGCAATGGATAAGTTCATTTCTGAGCTTTAAGGGGAAGTTTACGATCTCATCGATTTTCTTTCCCACGAACTCGGCTCCCATATAAATATGTCCGAGGAGCTGTCCCTCATCGGTGTAATCATTTTCGGGGAGATCAGAGAGTTCTTTGAGCTTTCCGATGTCATGAAGCATGGCTGCCGTAATAATTAAATCTCGGTTTAACATTTTGTAATTATCCGCAAATGCCCTGCACAAGCGGGTTACTGAAACCGTATGCTCAAGAAGTCCTCCTCTGAAAGCATGGTGTATGGACTTTGCTGCGGAGTGTTCACTGAACGCTTTTGCCGTCATTTTGTCTTCTATGAACACCGAATTTAAGAGTGCGGACAGGTAAGGATTGGAAACCTCTTTTATGTAACCCATGAGTTCCCTGTACATGTCTCCCACATTTTGTGTGCTTGAAGGAAGGAAATCCTCCGGATCGTACTCGTCCTCTTTTAATTTCCTGAGTCTGTTGATGGTTATCTGAAGTCTCTGGTTGAAATTCTTTACGAAACCTTCAACATACACATAGTCACCTGATTCGAACTCTTCGATGGCCGGGTTGTCGGTATTCCATATCTTTCCATCGATGGTTCCCGTCTTATCGATAAGAAGCAGGTTATAATAATCGTCGCCGGACTGTTTTTTACCCAGTTCCTTTTTCCTGCAGAGGAAATTCTGCTGTATCTTATCCGTTTCTCTAATATCCTTTATGTATTTCATTGAATCGAAATCCTTCTTCCTGTCTTATTTTGAACCAAGGGTTACCATGGCTTTTTCCTGCATGATGCCGTCCCTGTCCATCCGAATGTATCTGACATCAAGAACAGCTCCCGGGGAAAGGGTCGCCACAAGCTCCATGAGATCTTCAAGGCCCTTAACTTTCTTATCGTTTATCTTTACGATGATGTCACCGTTCTTTAATCCCGCACGGTATGCAGGGGAAGACGCTATGACTTCGTTTACGTAAATGCCTTCTTTGGTTTCAACAATGTCTGCCACCGCGTCAGAAATATCTTTTCCGGTTATACCGAAAAAGCTCACGCTTCCGCCGTTAAGAAGCTTACTTATAACGGGTTTTATGGCATCCAGTGTGATACAGCTCGTAATGTTATCGCTGATATGGTCTTTGTAAGAATGTGTCACCATTCCGCACACTTCGCCGTCAAGGGAGAAGACAAAGGCGCTGGAACCGTCATAATCCGGCCAGTCTGTGGTAAAGAATTTTACTTTGCCGTCCCTGACCTGAACAGAACTTCCCGGGCTTGATATAATGCCGATGGCGATGGAATTTTTATATCCGTTTGCATTTCCCAGGGCCACTACCGGCATTCCGGTATGCATATCCTTTTCGGGCTTGAATGAAGCAAAATCCAGCGATTCAAACAGATCCTGTGAAATAAGGCTCTTGTTCACGGCAAGTATCGCTATTCCGAAATCCCTGTCGTAAGAATATAACCTGGCTTTTGCACTCTCCTGTCCCGCAAAAGTCACTTTAAGGTTTGCTGCCCCTGAGACCGCTCCGTAATCCGCGAGTATCAATATATCTACTCCGTCCTGCCCCATAAGGAGTCCGGAGGATACGGTGGTTATCTCATACTTCTCGCCGAACCAGTCGGTTCCGAAGGAAGTGATGTCAATATCGACTACCTGGGAGACAACTTCCGCCGCAGATGCCATAACGGATGAAAGGTATGCCACATATTCCGCTGCCCCGGTAGCTTCCGGTGTAGGTGTTACCGATACTGCGCTTTCTGTGGGTGTCACTTCGGGAACCGTTGCTTCACCCGAAGGAGTGGGAGTCGTATTTTCCGCAGCCTGAGTGATCTCGGGGTCCTCCGGTGCTTTGGTAAGTTCAGGATCTTCCGGAACTTCCGTTACTTCCGGAGTCGCGGTAGGCTCCGGAGCCTCCGTTACCGGTATCCCCGAAGGTGCCGGTGTTGGTGTCACAACCGCTGCAGAGGGCGTTGCCGGAACCGGCGTTGCACTGACTGTTTCTGTCGGAACAGGTGTTACCCCCTGAGTCGTTTCGGCTTTTTCCGTCGTCTTGGGTGTAGGCGTGACCTTTTCCGCAGGTGTGGGGGTTTTAGTCTCCGATATCGCAGGATAAGTCTGGTGGGGCGTAGGTATCGGTGTCGAAGTCGGTTTCGGAGTGGGTGTGCGCTCTTTTATCGTAACCACCGCCCTGTTGGGGTCTTCAATACCCAGCATCCTTGTCACATTATCCTGGGAAAGCACAAAGGTGATGGATGCGGCGACGCCAAACACGATGCCGAGCAAAATGACAAAAAACAGCGTAAACAAGCGTCCGATCCATTTCCTCTTACGCCTGTCCATTATAGTTTCGCGTATATATTTTTCTTCGGCCTGCTCATTAGTGAGCTTGTCGTTTTCATCAGCAGTCATATATAACCCTCATCTGCCTCTCAGATCATTCTGCGGATTTAAGCGTAAACACAAACTCCGTTCCCACGCCTTCCGTGGAAACCACAGATATCTCCTGCCCGTGAGCCTTTATTATCTCCTTTACGATGGAAAGTCCAAGCCCCGAACCTTTTTTGTCACGTCCTCTTGACTGATCGCTCTTATAAAATCTGTCCCAGATCTTGTTTATAGACTCTTTTGGTATTCCGGCGCCGTGATCCTTAACGGAGACAGAAACCTTTTTACCTTTGTTATCTGTCGTTATCTTAATGTCCGACCCCGCCGACGAGAATTTGATGGCGTTGTCGAGGAGATTGTAGAGTACCTGCTGGATCCTTGCGGGATCTGCTTCAACAAAGGTCTCTTTCTGTGAGAACACAAGATTTAACACAAGGCTCTTTTTCTTGAAGGTCCCCTCAAACGTAAGAGCCATCTGTCTGATCATACGGTTTATGTCGAACGCGGAGATGTTCAGCATAAGCCCGTTGTCATCGATGTTGTTCAGCTGCAGCAGGTTTGAAGTGAGACCCGTCAGTCTGTCCGTCTCATACAAAAGTATGTCGAAATACTTATCCTGATCGTCTTTTGCGATGGTTCCGTCCTTCATTGCTTCAAGATATCCCCGGATGGAAGTGAGCGGCGATCTGAAGTCGTGTGAAACGTTTGAAAGGAATTTACGCTGGGTCTCATCATTTCCCTTGAGGCGCTCACCCATATATTTAATGGTACCGCCCAGCTCGGAAAGCTCCTTGGGATATGAAAGATTGAAATCCCCTTTGAAATTGCCGTTTATGTAGTTTCTTGTCTTTAAAGAAAGCTTTGATATGGGATGCACCGTCATCATATACAGTGCAAACATGAGCAGAGCAAGTATCGGTGTAAAGAACAGGAAACATATGTTCACGAAATCGGAGTAATAAACTCCCTCGGAATATATGTTGCTCATAGGGACCATGATGGAAAGATAGCCCCTGAGCTGGTAATTGTGCACCACCGGAACCGTAACGCAAAGCACGGGGTCAGCGATCATACCGGGTTTGGTAAGATCCGTGATGGCCGTATATTCGAGGAAGTTCTCATATACATCGTTCACGTTCGTGTTGTAAGCCAGGTTTCCGGAATCCATGGAAACTATGCCGGTGGCCCCGATCATCCAGATGCGGGTGCCTGTGATGCTTCCCGCGATCTCAAGACGGTCGATGAGCTCCACCGTGTTCATGGCCCTGTCGTAATAGTCCATGAGGTAATCGTTTATGATCTGATTTGCCTCGGCATACAGCTCATTTTCCTTGTTCCGGACCAGCCGCCTCTGCATAAGATTGAGACCTACGGTATTCAGGAGCACGAACATGGCAAGGACAAGGATTATCCCGGTAAATATGTATTTGGTCAGTGCTGAAATATTTTTCAATTCTCAACCTCAAATTTGTAACCGACGCCCCAGACCGTAGATAATGACCAGTTTTCACCGTCTTTTATCTTTTCTCTGAGACGCTTGACATGAACATCGACAGTACGTGTGTCACCGATGTATTCGTAGCCCCAGATCTTGTCGAGAAGCTGCTCGCGGGTAAATACGCGGTTCGGATTGGAGGCAAGATAGAACAGAAGTTCCATTTCCTTCGGAGGCATATCCACCTTGGCACCGTTATAGGTCACCGTATAATTGGACTTATTAACGATAAGACCCGGGTATTCCGCTATCTCGCCCTTATTCTTGGGCTCCGTTGCCTGGGTGGAAACTCCCGTATTCTGCTCAAAGCGCCTGAGCACTGCTTTGCAGCGGGCCACGAGTTCCTTTGAATCAAAGGGCTTCATGACGTAGTCGTCCGCGCCCAGTTCAAGGCCCAGCACCTTATCAAACACTTCTCCCTTTGCGGAGAGCATGATGACGGGTACTTTTGAAGTCTTACGAACTTCACGGAGCACTTCATATCCGTCGATCCCGGGAAGCATTATGTCAAGAAGGATGAGATCCGGCGAAAACGAATTCACTTTTTCAAGGGCGGATTCCCCGTCATAAGCGATCTCAGTGGAATAGCACTCCTTATTCATATAAAGAGCGATAAGCTCTGCAATGCTCTCGTCATCATCAACCACAAGGATCTTCTGCTTGTTTGCCATATATACCCCCTTTTATGATCGCAAGGGATTCCCCTTACGAGATTATTTGAAAGTAACTATCGTCACGCCCGCATCTCCTTCTCCGAAGGTGCCGAGCCTGAATTCCTTAACGTATTTCAGGGTCTTACATTTCTTATGGACCGCCTCTTTCAGCGCACCGGTGCCGCGTCCGTGGATTATGGTGCATTTCGGAAGGTGAGAAAGATATGCGTCGTCAAGATATTTCTCAAGTACCGGAAGCGCTTCATCCACGCGCATTCCAACAAGATTGAGTTCGGGATGTATGGTCATGGCCTTGGACATTGAATGTTTCACCGTGCCCTTGGTGTTCTTGGGTTCTTTAACTGCTCTTGAGATCCATTTTATGTCCTTTCGGCTTACCTTTGTCTGTATAACGCCCGCTCTCACTCCCATAACGCCTTTTGCATCGGGAAGAGATGTAACAACGCCTTCGATGTTTAAGGTAAGGAGAAGCACCACATCACCGAGCATTATCTCTTTCTCGGCATTTTCGTCATCATTTGCTTCCGAACGCTTTACGGAAAGTGCCTTTGATGATGCGGAAACCCTGTCGCGAAGTGATGAGCGCTCCTTTTCGAGCTCAGACATATTGAAGTCCGCCCCCAGCTTGTTCAGCCTCTTAATGGCTTCATCGGCGTATTCCTTGGCTTCTTCAACGATGCGCCTTGCCTCTTCGTTGGCTTCGCGCATTATGCGGTCGCGGGTTGCCTCAAGACGTTCGTTCTTTTCTTCGAACTTCTTCTTAAGGTTCTCGGCCTCGATCTTCATGGCCTCGGTCTTTTCCTCGTCACGCTCCATCTTGGAACGGCGGTTGTCGAGATCAGAGATCACGTCCTCAAAGGATTTGTCTTTCGTTCCTATGAAGGAGTCGGCCATGCTTATTATGCCGTCGGAAAGCCCGAGTTTTCTTGATATCTCGAAGGCATTGGATTTGCCGGGGATACCGATGAGGAGCCTGTATGTGGGCTTTAACGTTTCAACGTCGAATTCACAGCAGGCGTTTGAAACTCCGGGTGTTGAAAGAGCATATATCTTAAGTTCGGGATAGTGGGTAGTCGCAACGACTCTCGCGCCCCTGTTATGAAGGTCTGTGAGGATGGCCTGGGCAAGCGCCGCGCCTTCGGTGGGATCGGTACCCGCGCAAAGCTCGTCAAAGAGCACAAGGGACTTTTTATCTGCGCTTTTTAAGATGTTTACGATATTGACCATGTGGGACGAGAATGTGGAAAGGCTCTGCTCAATGCTCTGCTCGTCGCCGATATCCGCATATACCTCATTAAACACGGAAAGCTTGCTCCCCTCCTGTGCGGGGATATGGAGTCCCGCCTGTCCCATAAGGCAGAACAGTCCAACAGTCTTTAGAGTGACTGTTTTACCGCCAGTATTGGGTCCCGTCACGATAAGGAGATTGAACCTGCTGCCCACATATACATCGATGGGGACTACCTTCTGCTTGTCAATAAGAGGGTGACGCCCCTTTCTTATGCTGACATAGCCGTTTTGATTGAACTCGGGTTCAACGGCCCGCATTGCCTTTGCAAGCGTGCCTTTCGCAAATATAAAATCAAGTTCCGTGAGGGTTTCGATGTTATATTTCAGCTCCTCGGTATATTGTCCCGCCATGGCGGAAAGATCGTGCAGGATCTTTTCGATCTCCTTGGCTTCCTTTATGGAGAGTTCGGCAAGCTCGTTATTGAGTTTCACGACCACCGCGGGCTCTATGAACACTGTGGAACCTTTTGCGGACTGGTCGTGGATCATGCCGTCAAAGCTTGATTTATACTCGCTCTTTACGGGAAGACAGTATCTGCCGTTCCTCATGGTTATGATGTTGTCCTGCAGCCTGTCTTTGGCGTCTTTGGAATTGACTATCTTATTCAGTTGTTCACGGATCTTGTCGTTGGTGGATGCCATCTGGCGGCGGATCCGCTGGAGTTCCGGTGAAGCGTCGTCTGCGATCTCTTCTTCGGAAAGAATGCATCGCCTTATCTCGTTGTTGACGTTTGAAAGAGGCTCAAGCATGGAGAAACGTTCTGTAAGGGAATCCCCTTCCTCGCCTTCGGCAACAGTCCCGCCGTACTGCTTAACCCTTAAGGTCGCGGTAAGAACTGAACTTATCTTTAACAGTTCCGACGCAAGGAGCTGGGAACCGACTTCCAGGAGCTTAATGCTTCCGTGGATGTCCGGAACGCCGTTAAAGGAAAGGCCTCCGCTCTTATATATCCTCTGAAGCGCATCACCGGTCTCTTTCTGAGCTTTTATTATCTCGTCTCTGTCGTTCATCGGAAGAAGATCTTCGCAAAGTTTTCTTCCGAGCTCAGAGCCCGCATAGCCTGCGAGCATGTTTATTATTTTATTGTATTCAAGTACTTTTAATGCTTTTTCGTTCATGTCTTTTAATTCTCTGATGAAGAGGGCATGACATCCGCCCAATGGTGCCTGTGGAGCTCACCTTTTAATTCCATTCCGGCGAAATCCTGCTGCCTCAGCGCCTCATAGAGCACTATAGCAGCTGAATTTGAAAGGTTTAAAGACCTTATCTCGCTGTTCATGGGGATCCTTATGCATCTCTCGGGATCGGTCATCAGTATCTCTTCGGGTATTCCTGCGCTCTCTTTGCCGAACATGATGTAGTCGTCGGGCTTGAATTGAGCTTCGGAATATAAGTATCTTCCTTTTGTTGTAGCCATGTATATCCTGGGGAATCCGTTCTCGGACATGAATTCTTCGAAGTTCTCATAGACATACAGGTCAAGATCGTGCCAGTAGTCCATCCCCGCACGCCTTACAGCCTTGTCGGATATGTCAAATCCGAGGGGTTTTATAAGGTGCAAAGTCGTTCCCGTGGCAACACATGTTCTCCCGATGTTTCCCGTGTTTGAGGGGATCTCGGGTTCAAGCAAAACTATGTTCATTGTATATCCTTATTTCTTTTCAAATCTCTTCATAAATCTTTCGATGCGGTCCAACGCGGTCTTTAAGTTCTCTATGGAATATGCATAAGAGATCCTGAGGAACCCTTCTCCGCAGTCACCGAAAGCAGTTCCCGGCACAAGCGCCACCTTTTCTTCCTTAAGGAGCGCAGTAGCAAACTCATCGCTTGTCATGCCTGTGTGCTTTATTGACGGGAATACGTAGAATGCGCCTTCCGGAAGGAACGTGTGGAATCCCATGGCATTGAGGCGTGTAACAAGATAGCGCCTGCGCTCGTCATAGGCTTCGCGCATCCTCTGCACATCCTCGTCTCCGTTCTTAAGGGCCTCTATCGCAGCGCACTGGCTCGTTGTGGGAGCGCACATTATGGCAAACTGATGGATCTTCGTCATTTCCTTGAGAATGGCTGCGGGGCCGCATGCGTAGCCCAGTCTCCAGCCGGTCATGGCGTATGATTTGGAGAAACCGTTGATAACGATGGTCCGTTCCTTCATTCCCGGGAGTTCCGCTATGGACACGTGATCCCTTCCGTATGTGAGTTCGGAATATATTTCATCGGATATGACAAAAATGTCTTTTTCGATAATGACATCAACTATCTTCTCAAGGTCTTCCTTTGTCATTATGCCGCCTGTAGGGTTGTTGGGAAACGGCATGACAAGTATCTTCGTCTTGTCGGTGATGGCATTTAAAAGCTCGTCACGGGTAAGCTTGAAGGAATCCTCTTCTTTCAGCTCGATGGTCACGGGAACGCCGTCCGCAAGGGTCACGCAGGGCCTGTAGGAAACGTAGCTGGGCTCGGGTATGAGCACTTCGTCGCCGGGATCCAGCATGGCACGGAAAGCCGCATCGATGGCTTCGCTTCCGCCTATGGTGACCAGAACTTCGGATTTCGGATCGTAGTCAAGGCTAAAACGGCGCGACATATAGTTTGATATCTCGCGGCGGAGCTCAATGAGTCCGGCATTTGACGTATAAAACGTCTTGCCGCGCTCCAGGGCATAGATACCTTCTTCCCTTATGTGCCAGGGAGTCTCAAAATCGGGCTCACCGACACCGAGGGAGATGGCTCCTTCTATCTCCTGAACTATATCAAAGAACTTCCTTATGCCGGAAGGCTTTATCTCTCTTACTTTAGAATTTAACGGTTCTCTCATGGGTCTTACCGTCCTTAAAATAGTAATGTGCTTTTATCACGGGCTTATAAGCTGTCTCTCGTCGTCATTTGTCTCGCCTGTGAGAGGCATGCCGTTTTCCTTGTATTTCTTTAAGACGAAATTGGTGGATGTGGATAGTACGGCTTCAAGAGGCGCAAGCTTGTCGGAAACAAAGCTTGCCACTTCTCTCATGGACTTTCCCTCAACGGTTATGGCAAGATCGAAGCCGCCGGAAACAAGATATACGGCGCTAACTTCCTCAAACTTGTATATTCTCTCGGCGATCTTATCAAAGCCGCGCCCTCTCTGGGGTGTGACCTTGACCTCGATGATGGCGGTGACTCTTTCCTTTTCATCGAAATCCCAGTTGATAAGTGTGGGGTATCCGCAGATGATGTGCTCATCTTCCATGGCCTTGATCTCTGCTTTGATCTCCTCTTCGGTGGCCCCGAGCATCATCGCCAGCTCTTTTGCTTCTATCTTGGAATTTTTGGCTATGGCATGTAAAATCTTTTCTCTCATGATCTTTCCTTTCCCGAGTGATAATCATCCGTGCGGTTTGGTGTGAGGAACCTTCGTTCTTCGCCGTTTATGAGGACACGGTCCTTTCCGGGAGCCGTACGCCCTATCACCGTCCCCAGTTCCTCTGCTTCCGGGGTGTCCGGCACGATGGCCAGCATCGCTCCGTCTCCCCTCATCTGATATGGATTTATGTCAAGCACTTCGCATATCTCAACTGTGGTCTGCCTTATGGGGACGTCCATGATATTTATCTCGCATCCCACATTTTCCCGCTCACAGAGTTCCCAAAGCGCTCCGAACACTCCGCCGTCTTCCGCGTCATGCATCAGAGTTGCGCCTTTGAGCTTATCAAAGAGTTCAAGTGTTCTGTGTGCCGCAAGGCTTTCATCAAACAGTTCCTCAGCCTTTTCTATAAAAGACACCGGAAGCTTCGCGGACAAAATGTCCTTTTTTTCTGCGGCGAGCATTGCCGCTCCCGCGTTTCCGGTCTCTCCCAGCATGAGTATCAGCGCATTGTTCTTATCAAATTCATCAGTTTTAAGATCCTCCGCCTTGTTTCCGAGAGCGGTGACCGTAACAACAAATTCTTTGTTATCCGTGACTATCGTGCTTCCGGAAAGCACCTTTACTCCGGCTTTTTCGGAAGCGTACAGCATCTCATCCGTGCGTTTTTTTATCTCCGGCTCTTCAAATGCGGCAGGCACCGCAAAGGACACTGTGATCCATAAAGGCTTTACGCCCAGGGCCGAAAGGGAATTGCAGGCCCTGTATACCGCAAGCTCTGTGACGTTTTTCTCATTTCCCGAAATGCAGGAAACAGCCGCTGCCGTATTGTCCGAAAGAAATGCTCCGTCCGAGCCGATAGTCGCTTTATATGCCGTCCCGCTCTTTCCCGACTTTTTGTTTATCTCATTTATGACGGCTCTTTTTAGCGGATTTTCAGAAAGTTTTCCGATTGACATAATTGACAAAACCCGTTTGTGCTCGTATCATTAAACGAGGTACGCAAGGAACGGGATCACCATGCAGAGCACGAGCACAACAACGATAACGCCCGAAACGATCCTTCTGTTTTTCCTGTTCATATGATTAACTCCTTTCAATATCGAGGGTACATTTTATGCATATACCGGTTTTTCTGGTAAGTATATTTGTTGTCATACTTCTTGTAAGTCTTGTCGCCAGAAGAAACGACAAGAGCTACAACGAAAAGGAACGTGAATATCAGGACAAGATCCGCCGTTCAAACATGACAACCAAAAAAGATATTTCAAATCTTGATTTTATCACAATTCCACCGTGTTTATCAAGTACTTCGGGGCTCGATTCGGAAGAAATTAAGGAAACGGAAAAGCAGATCGCAGAGCTCTCGGACAAAAAGATAGTCAACTTCACGGGAATATCAAACACAGACCTCAAACTCACTTACGGCACGGCTAACATAGATTTTCTTTCGGAATATGATAATAACTATTTAAAACTTGTAAGACTTGTAGTAAAATACTCTTCCCTGCTCATAGAGGCGGGAATGAAAGACAAAGCCCGCGAGATCCTTGAATTCGGTGTCTCCGTAAAGAGCGATGTCAGTTCAAACTACACGATGCTTGCCTCGCTTTACAAAGAAGCGGGCCGCACCGATGATCTTGAAAACTTAAGAAGATCGGCGGAAGCCCTTTCTTCCCTCACCAAAAACAAACTACTTAAAGATCTTGATTCGATAACGAACGGACAGGAGTCATAGCCGGTAATGAAAAGCAAAGAAATCTCCGCAGCAAGAGACAAAGTTTTCGGGAGCGTCGCTTTTAAATACTTTATGTGTATTTTAGGCGGCTTCATCTATTCAGTCGGAGCCAACATATTCGTAAGACCTCTCGGACTCTATAACGGCGGCGTTGTGGGTTATGCCCAGTTCATCACCCACTTTATAGAAAACGCCATAGGCCACACCACAAACCTTTACGCCGTTCTCTACATTGTTCTTAACATACCGCTTTTGATACTGGCGTATAAAGGGATAAACATGCGCTTCTTCTTAAGGACCATTGCGGGAACGGGAACCATCGCCTTATTCGGTTATCTTCTCCCGACCCTTGATCACCCGATAGTCGACAACATCCTCACCTGCTCCATCATCGGAGGACTGTTCACCGGCACGGGCTCGGGCCTCATCCTCCTGGCGGGTGGATGCGGCGGCGGCATCGATATACTCGGTGTCTGGGCATCAAAGAAAAAGCCGGACAATTCCGTCGGCAAATTCTCACTTGCCTTCAACATGGCTCTCTATGTGGCACTGTTCTTCTCCTTCTCCGTTGAGACAGTCATCTATACAATAGTTGTCGCTCTGGCCAGCGCTCTGGCGATAGACAGGGTACATTACCAGAACATAACCGCGGAGATAATGATATTCACAAAGAAGGACGGACTGGACAAGCTCATCATGCAGGGTGCCGCAAGACGAGGCGTTACCGAGTGGATGGGTGCCGGTGCCTACACAAACGAAGAAACACACATCCTTGTATCATGCATCAACAAATATGAGGAGCACGATTTCCTTGAAAAGGTCTACGAATACGATCCCAAAGCATTCGTTATCATTGATGAGAACGTCAGGGTAAGAGGAAACTTTGAAAAGAGGATGTAATGGCAGTAGCTGCAAAGACAAAGAAAATACTTGAACTTCTCGATAAGGAATACGGTACTGAGCCGTATTCCTTTCTTGAATATAAAAATGCATACGAGCTTCTCGTGGCAACCATACTTGCGGCCCAGTGCACGGACAAGCGCGTGAACATTGTCACAAAGCACCTGTTCCCCCACTATCCCGATGCGTTTGCTCTTGCTGAAGCAGATATAGATGATCTTGAAAAAGAGATCCATGAAGTGGGTTTTTTCCACGCAAAAGCAAAGAACCTTAAAGAGACCGGAAAGATCCTGGTTGAAAGATATAACGGCGAAGTTCCCCGGACGATAGAGGAACTCACCGCACTTCCCGGTGTGGGCAGAAAGACCGCCAACGTCATCCTCGGAAATGTCTATAACGTGCCTTCCGTGGTTGTCGACACCCATGTAAAGCGCATTACAAAGCGCCTGGGCCTCACCGGGAACACGGACCCCGAAAAAATAGAATACGATCTTATGAAGGCACTCCCGAAAGACCATTGGATCCTGTGGAACCTGCATATAATCACCCTCGGACGCACCATATGCACGGCACAAAGTCCGAAATGTAATGAATGCTTTCTTAAAGACCTCTGCCCGTCATGCAAAACAGAAAAGTAAACACAAAAAGGTCCCTCAGAATCTTGAGGGACCTTTGCTTTTATCTGTAGATGATGTCGTCTCTGCTGGGACCGTTTGATACCATTGTGATGGGTACTCCGAGCTCTTTCTCGATGAATTCGATGTACTTTCTTGCGTTCTCCGGAAGGTCTTCGTACTTCTTTATGCCTCTTGTCTCGCAGCACCAGCCGGGAAGTACCTCATATACGGGCTTGCAGTGTTTAAGCTTTGATGTAACGGGGAAATCCTTGATGATCTTGCCGTCAAGCTCGTAGCCAACGCAGACAGGGATCTCCTTTAAATATCCGAGAACGTCCATTACAGTGAAAGCCACTTCGGTAGCGCCCTGCATTCTGCATCCGTAACGGCTTGCAACGCAGTCGAACCATCCCATTCTTCTCGGTCTTCCGGTTGTTGCACCGTACTCACCGCCATCACCGCCGCGGCGTCTGAGCTCATCTGCCTCATCTCCGAATATCTCGGAAACGAACTCACCTGCTCCGACAGCGGATGAATATGCCTTTACAACGCATGTAACGTTCTTTATCTCATAAGGCGGGATGCCTGCGCCGATGGCACCGTAAGCTGCAAGTGTAGAGCTTGATGTAACCATGGGATAGATACCGAAATCGGGATCTTTCAGTGTTCCCAGCTGTCCCTCAAGAAGTATGTTCTTTCCTGCCTTGATGGCATCGTGAAGGAAGCTCTGGGTGTCGCAAACATAAGGCTTTATCATCTCACGGTATTCATGGAGAGTGTTGAGCAGTTCTTTGGGATCGATGGGATCCTTGTGATACATATGCTGTAAGAGGATGTTCTTCATCTCGCATACGCGCTCAACCTTCTCGGTAAGGACTTCCTCATCGAAAAGCTCGGAAACCTGAAAACCGATCTTTGCGTATTTATCGGAATAGAAGGGTGCTATACCGGACTTTGTGGAACCGAATGACTTCTTTCCGAGTCTCTCTTCTTCATACTGATCAAAGAGTATGTGATAAGGCATGAGGATCTGTGCACGGTCGGATACAAGGATCTTCGGCTTCGGAACATTCCTTGCGGTAAGGCCGTCAAGCTCCTTGATAAGATCAGGGATGTTGAGAGCCACGCCGTTTCCGATGATGCTTGTCGTATGATCGTAAAATACTCCCGAAGGAAGAAGATGAAGGGCAAATTTGCCGTATTTGTTTACGATGGTGTGACCTGCGTTGCTTCCGCCCTGAAAGCGGATGATGATGTCACTCTTCTCAGCGAGCATGTCAGTGATCTTACCTTTTCCTTCGTCGCCCCAGTTGGCGCCTACAATTGCACGTACCATTGCTAATCTCCTTAATTTTATCGGCCCGAAAGATCGGTGCTTCCGAGTCCGCCGTTTCTCACTGCGGAGACCTCGTCATCTTCAGTCAGACCGTATTGTAAAAATATACCTTGCGAAAAAGCATCGTTCCGCTTGAGTTCAACTGTTTTTCCGGTTCTTGAGTCGTTCGTCATCTTGACGAAGATGTGACCTTCATTGTCGGAATAGTAGTAATCGCTGTCTATGACACCAACGGAATTGTCAAGCTGGAACCTGAACTTAAAGCCCAGACCGCTTCTGGGGAACACAAAGAGTGCGTAATCTTCACGCATCCTGCATCTCACCCCGGTGGGGATCATCACCGACTCGCCGGGCTTTACCGTAACATCTGCGGTAGTCCTTATGTCATAGCCTGCGGAACCTTTTGTTGCGCGGGTAGGCAATACGATCTCGTCGTATGCCTTTTCCGCCTCTTCTTTTGTGAAAGCGGGGAAGACTTTCAGGTAATCCGTTAAGAACCTTTCCCTGCTCACTTTTTCAAATACGGCGATTCCCATTACATTTCCTTTAAGAATGCTTTATATGCCTTGTATGCCTCGTAAACATCGGACTTGGAAACGATCTCCCAGGGAGAATGCATGCAGAGCACTGCAACACCTGCGTCGATGACCTGCATGTTGTATTTTGCCATGATGTATGCGATGGTTCCGCCGCCGCCTACATCGACCTTACCGAGCTCTGCTGTCTGGAAAGCGACTTTGTTCTTGTCCATTGCGGCACGGATGGATGCGAAATATTCGGCATTTGCATCGTTTGATCCGGACTTTCCTCTTGAACCGGTGTATTTGTTATATACAATGCCCTTTCCGAAGTATGCGGTGTTCTTCTTCTCGAACACTTCGGGATAGTTTGCGTCGTATGCTGCGGAAACATCGGATGAGAGCATTACGGAATTTGCAAGTGCGCGGCGAACCTTAAGCTCTGAGTAATCTGTGGTGAGGTTGATGAGCTCTGCCACAGCGTTCTCAAAGAATACGCTGTGCATACCGGTTGCGCCTACGGAGCCGATCTCCTCCTTATCAACGAGAAGGCATGCTGCGGTGCGGTCGGTCTCCTTTGTATCGATCATGGCTGCAAGGCTTGTGTATGCGCATACTCTGTCGTCATGTCCGTAACCTGTGATCATGCTGCGGTCAAAACCGAGATCTCTTGCGCGTCCTGCGGGAACGACTTCGATCTCTGCGGAAAGGAAATCATCCTCTGTGATCTTGTATTTGTCCTTTAAGAGTTTTAATACGTTAGCCTTAACAGCTTCCTTTTCCTCGCCCTTTAAAGGCTCGCTTCCGACGATGACGTTCAGTGCCTCGCCCTCGATGACCTTTGCACCGGACTTCTCAAGCTGCTTTGCTGCCAAGTGGATAAGGATATCGGTAACTTCGAATACGGGATCGGAAGGATCTTCACCCACATTAACGGTAACGACGGTTCCGTCCTTCTTTGCGATAACGCCGTGAAGAGCAAGCGGGATCGTTACCCACTGATATTTCTTTACGCCGCCGTAGTAGTGTGTGTCAAAAAGTGCCTGCTCGGTGTCCTCATAAAGGGGAACCTGCTTAAGATCGAGTCTGGGAGAATCGATGTGGGCGCCTAAGATGATCATGCCCTTTTCAACGGGCTTCTTGCCAACGATGAATGCTGCGACTGCCTTACCCATGTTGTTCTTGTAAACCTTGTCGCCGCTCTTTAATGTCTTTCCCTTTGCAACGCACTCATCAAGATCGAGATAGCCGTGCTTTTTGAGTATTGCAATGCTCTCTGCTGCGCATTCTCTCTCAGTCTTGCAGTCTGAGATGAATGCCTTATAGTCTTCGCAAAGCTTATCTAAGTTCTTTCTCTCGGAAGCGCTGTAAGTAAGCCATGCGTTTTTCTTTTTATCGTCTGCCTTCTTTGCTTTATCCTGTGTTTTCTTAGCTACAGGTTTTTTCTTTGAATCTGCCATAAAGTATGTCTCCTGAATGAATAATATACGGCAAAACCGCCGCTCTTTAATATATCCCATTTTTCGTAAAAGTACAAGAAAAAAAGATGTTGACAAATAAAAATAAAAGGAGTAATATACAGACCAGTTAGCGATGGCTAACTTTTAAAAATCCAATCGGTTAGTTATTTCTAACCGCCATCCATTCAGTTAATAAGTTACTCCTATAGATTATGTTGTTGCACATTAGAGTCACTCCGAAAGGATGTGGCTCTTTGTGTTTATATAAAATACCAAAGGGGAGCCGCGGCTCCCCTTTTATCTTTATTCACTTCTAAGTGCTTCCACGGGATCGCGCTTAGCTGCAAGTCTTGAAGGTATAAGTCCTGCGATCACTGTGAGCACAACGCTTATAAGCACAAGTATTCCGGCATATGTGAGCGGAAGTGCCGCGATGCTGCCGAGACCCGAGAAATGATCTATTATCATATTGATCGGGATGTTTAAAAGCATCGTCACTCCGACACCAAGGGCACCGGACACAAAGCCCTCGATAAGAGTCTCCGCATTGAACACGCGGGAAACATCCTTCTTTGATGCGCCGATACTGCGGAGTATTCCGATCTCCTTTGTTCTCTCGAGAACGGAGATGTAAGTGATGATGGCTATCATTATGGATGATACCACGAGAGATATGGCAACAAAGGCAATGAGCACGTAGGTTATGGCACGGATGATGCTGCTTATGGAGCTCATCATGATGCCGATATAGTCCGTGTACTGTATCTTTGCGGCTTCGTTGCCGTTTTCTTCGCACATCTTATTGTACTCTTCTATCTTGTCCTCAAGAAGATCCTTTGACTCGAAATCCTTCGGGAAGAGTTTTATGGAAGAAGGCTCGGAAAGGTCGCAAACTCCCAGGATCTCAATATTTGAATCGTAGGTTGCCTTTGAGACCGCATTATCCGCATATGTAGCCATGAGCTTTGCGATCTCTTCCTGAGAAAGTGATGCGAAATATGCCTGCTGCTCAGGGCTTAAGTTCTGCATCATGGCGGTAAGATCCATAGCCTGTGACGCTGCCTGATCCGCTGCTTCGGAGCCCTTGAAAGGCTTTCCGGTGAACACATCCGTATCTTTATCCGCAAGCTGGTCTTTTACGATCTTTGAAGCATTTGTTTTTTCGACAACATACTCTGTGAGCTCTCTTGTATATCCGATGGCCGTTCCGATGGATGAAGCCGCTGCGCCTTCACGGGGCCTTATGATGCCGACGATCTTAAGATCAAGTCCCGAATCGAGCACTTTCTTGAATTCATCGCTATCTTCCTCGATGAAATCCCAGCTCTCCGTCTTTTCGTTATATGTGTAATAGTCGGGATCCGTTATGAGCTTAAACTTAAGTCCCATTATCTCATCGTATGTATATTCGTCTTTTCCGCTCTTTTCGATGGTTCCGCCGTTAATGACTCCCGCAAGCTGCTTTTGGTCTTTCAGTCCGAGGGTATAGAATGCGGTGTCTTCAACATAGTTTCTGGATGAAACTACAAATACGAGTTCGGACTTGTCTTCCGGCCAGCGGCCCTGCAATACATCGTACTGATCGCGCAGAAGATCTTTATTGTCAAGCATTTCGCTGAATATGTCGTAATCCGTTCCCATTATGGACATGGATGCAAACTGGCTGTACATGCCCATCATATTGCCCATGCCCATGGAATCCATGACAGTTGAAGGATTTACCCTGAGTGTCTCTCCGAAAAGATCGGTTCCGTAGATCTTGGGCTTAACATTGTAGGAATACTTGATGTCGCTTGTAAGTTTCTTTATGCCGGAATCGTCCTTCTCGATATATTCCCTGAAAAGAGCAAGATCGTTCACGGTCTTTTCCGAAACAAGGGCATTATACATGTCGGTAGACACGTCAAAAGGCTTTATGACATTACGCTCAACGGCGCTAAGAACAACCTCGCCCTCCTCGCCTTCATCGTCATCACGATTTCCGGTCATTGACTTTAACAGTGCCGACATATCAACAGATTCGCCGTCGATGGTAATGGGATATGTTGAAAGGGTATCTTCCTGCACCTTGTCGATGTATTTCTGAAAGCCGTCGGAAAGGGAAAGGATAAGCGCAATGCCGATAATACCGATGGCTCCGGCAAAAGCGGTAAGGAATGTCCTTCCTTTCTTTGTCATAAGGTTATTGAAGGAAAGTCCAAGTGCCGTAAGGAATGACATGGAAGCTTTCTGTCCCTTATATTTCGATGTGGTATAAAAATAAAAAAGTCATAAACCGTCGTAAGGCATTGAGTCGTCAACAACCTTAAGGTCAAGGAGCTTAACAACACGTGTGGAGTATCTCTCGGCACGCTCGGGATTGTGAGTTACCATGATGATGAGCCG
>JAEEGL012942514.1_pt1 | contig 20443 bp, 18 predicted proteins | sample 9134231 | NCBI WGS metagenome assembly JAEEGL01 (sample SAMN16246548, study PRJNA631951) | gut metagenome | biome: gut microbiome; feature: rumen; material: fiber-attached | host: Bos | place: Iran: Karaj | collected 2018-10 | reverse complement strand
GCTCGAACCCCTGACCTCCAGCGTGACAGGCTGGCATTCTAACCAACTGAACTACCGGGCCAAATGGTGGAAACAATAGGGCTCGAACCTATGACCCTCTGCTTGTAAGGCAGATGCTCTCCCAGCTGAGCTATGCTTCCAGCTCCGTCTATCGACGGCTTGAATATTCTACACGAACCCATCGGCGTTGTCAATACCCTTTTTCAAAATATTCGCAAATTTTTTGATATATTGACTTGCCGCCGGTATTGATTGTTTTTCGGCAAAAAAAGAAAAGCGCCCCGGTTTTTGACCGGAGCGCCGGGCGTTTATCATTCGAATATGAACCTGGCGTTCAGTATGAGCGTTTCGAAATCCTCGTTATCAACGTTGAAGTAATTGTATGCGGCGAAGGAACTCATATCGACCGTGAATACAATGGTGATGAGATTGCCCGAGCCGTTGGTGCCGAAGAGAGTCAGATCCGTTACGGCCTGCTCTCCGGGATCGGCGGAGGCGCGCTGCACGATCACCCCGTAAAAATCAAAGCCGTCGATGCTGTAATGATACAGATCCGTCGCGTCTTCAACCGTGCTCAGCAGGAACGAGAGCGAATCTCCCTCCCATGCGGAGGACTTGAACTCGACGCTTTCGACGTTCTTTGCGGGGGCGGTGAGCTTGAAGCTGATAACGGTATTCTCCGCTACGGAGTATCCCTCGGGCAGGATCACGCTGAAATGCCCGTCGGTGCTCGTGACCGCCGCGGGGCCTCCCCCGTGTGAAGAACCGGTGAAGAAGATATGCGGCTCGCAGCCTTCGGGAACGATTATCACGGGAAGATCCCCGGTGCTGCCGCCCAACAGATCGATAGCGTCGGCGCAGCCGTGCTTGATGAAGTAATCGGTAGCCTGGGGGCATATGCTGCTCATGGCGATCGCGTCGTCGGGACGGACGAGGACGATCTCGATGCGCATATGATCTGCGACGTCGCCGTAAACTTCCACAAGGGTAAGCTTGTTGTCGGCAAAATCAAAGCACCAATCCACGGCTTCCCTGTCTATCATGCCGCTTATGTTGAGCGAGTTGCCGGAGATCGCGGCGGTGCACAGCGCGAACAGGTTGCTGCTGCCGCTGACGGAGCTGCGGCCCATGCCGTTGACCTGCAGGAAGCAGCTGCCCTTGCCGTAACCGTCGACGGAAACGCGCATTGCGCAGTCGTTCTGCACGTTGGCGTTGGGCGCGAAACGCCCCTTCGCTTCGGAAACGGTGAAAGTTCCGTACCAGTCGCCGAGGAAATTGTTTATCGTTTCGATGCTGAGCATCGCGGGGATATCGGTCGGCCCGGTGGTGGGTATGTCGATCTGGGTGTAGCCGCCGTCGCTCTTGCGAAGGTATTTGCATCCTCCCGTAAGCGCGGTAACCGCGGCGAGAGCTATTATCAAAACCGTGCGTATCAGCTTCTTCATGCGAACACCTCCGTTCTGGGTCCCCAAGCGGGGATCATAGCGGTGGGAGAACCGCTGAAGGGTACCATAACGTGCGCCGCGGGGAAGCCTCCGCCGCCGTGTATGGCGCCGGGCTCGTCCGCGATTATGACGAAGTTGATGCTGAGCGTGCGACCGCCGGAAACGGTGAATTCGATCGATAAGCCATAGGAGCCCGCAGCGGTGATCACGCCGGAGAGCGAGCAGGATCTGTCGGTCGCGGAATTGTTCTGATAAGTCACCGTGGCGGGCAGATTGCCGTAATAATTGGTAACGGTAACGCCGTCCGAAATGCCGTCGAGCAGCACGATATCAAAATGCTCGTTGATATTCACCCTCAGCAGCGTATCGGCCGCGCCGTTCCAGAGCGAGATGACCGCGGGCCCTGCGGGAGTCGGCGTGGGAGTCGGCGCGGTATAGGGCGTTGGCGTCGGAGTCGTATAATGATACGGCGTCGGAGTCGGCCCGGCGGTCGGCGTGGGCTTGGGCGTCGGCGTGGGAGTTGCCGTTGGCGTCGGCGTCGGAGTCGCCGTGGGCGTCGGAGTCGGCGTCGGGGAGGCGCTGGGCGAAACGGAAGGCCTCGGCGTGACCGGAGCAGTCGGCGTGGGAGTCGGGTCGTCATCGGGAGGAGCAGCCGTCGGTTCCGCGGAAGGTTCCTCCGCAAGGATGGACTCGCCCGCGCTTATCGCAGAGTTCTTAATGCCCGGGCCTCCCGCGACCGCGGAGGCCGAAGCGGCCAGCGCGCAAACGATCATCGCGGAAACTGCGAGCAGCAGCATGATCTTTTTTATCATAATCAATACCTGCCTTTTTTCAAACCGCGGCTAATAATAAGGATTTTCCGGCCGCGGTGGGATAAAGGAACGATCAATCTATTCTTTCCTAATTTTATTATAGCAGATAAATCCATACTTTGCAATACCGAAGCGGCGGGGGCGGTTTTGCCGCTCCTGCGGTCGGACGGTTTTGTTTGACAAAACGCCCGCGGTATGATACCATATCCTTACCGAAAGCGATTTCGGCGGGCTCGGCCCGTAATCCGCAAGGAAGGTTTTCTTAAGATGAAAAGGTTATTGGCGTTTTTGATGGCATTAACGGCGCTTCTGGCTTTATGCGCCTGCACCGCCGGGGAAAAGATAAAGGACGATGCGCTCAAGTACGATCCCGAAGGATACAAAACGCTTCTTGACAACGCTCTGAAGCTCACCGCGAATTTCGACAGGAAGCTTCTGGATAAGGTATCCCATCCCAACGAGACCGAGTATTATATCAATTACTATAAAGAGAAGGATCAGGATTACATCGATCTTCTCAAAAACGAGTTTAACGGCATAGGCGAGGATTACGCCGAAAGATACGGCGATGACTGGAAGCTTTCCTACACCGTCGATTCCGTGGAGGAAAAGGATGCGGAGGGTATTGAGAACTACAAGAAGTTCGACAGCTACTACTTCAAGACCTACAACATCAATACCGACGATATCCAGGCGGTCACGTTCGTCAAGGTGACGGTCCATATCGAAGGCAGCCTCGGCTCCAACGATAAGCAGAAGACCATTCAATGCTTCTGCATCGGCGGCGAGTGGTATTCGTTCTATGCGATAAGGCTCGGCATCAAACTGTAAAAAGACCGTATCGAGGCAGGGTGCTCGCCCTGCCTTTTACATGTTTTTTACACGGCTTTTACGAATTGATGATTTACTGCGCTCCGGATAGGTATTATAATATGGACATAGGCCGGGGCGGATCGGACGGCACGCAGCGGGGCGGCGGAGCCGAAGCGACGGACGCCCGTCATATACGCCCTTAACAGGAAAGGAAAGAAAAATGAACTGGAAAATCATAGCAGGAATACTTGTGATGGTATTCGCAATACTGCTCATGGCGCACGTGATCGTATCCGTTAAGATGCATATCCCGGCCGACGGCGCGGGGACGCTCTATCAGTATCAGCCCCCTTATCACAACGCGGGGCTCGTCAAAGTGGTCCAGATGATACTTGCCGTTGTGGTATTCCTCACGGGCTGCATCCTGCTTGCGCTCGGAAAGAGGGACAACAGGTAAAGCCAAAGGCGTTTGACGGGAAGCGGGTTTGTTCCGCATGAAAAGAAAAATCGACCAATCGCCGGAAACGGTTTTTTTAAGGAGTCATACATGAGCAGAAGTGAAAACAGATTTGAAGTCATCTACAAGGAGGGCGGCGGGCTTTCCACGTCAAAGAAGATCCTTCTCGATACCGAGACGGGAGTAAAGTATCTGCTGATCGAGAGCGGCTACGGAGTCGCACTGACGCCCCTTCTTGACAGGGACGGCAGGCCGGAAGTCGATCCCAGATACGAGTATCGATGAGGCTGCACATCGTTATGTGGATGTGCCAAAGGGCGCATTCGCTTGAAAAGATGAAGGCTTTTGGCTGATCCAACTAAGGTTTGTACTTTAAAAAACTCCGTGAGCACTTAAGTGTTCACGGAGTTTTACTATGTTTTCCAAAGGCCGCGTTCCCGGTTTTGTTACGGATTGAGCCTGATCGGGCTCCTGAATATGAACTCGGCTTCCTTGATGCCGATATCGAGGAGCAGCATGGTCATCCTGTCGACGCCGAGGCCGAAGCCGCCGTGGGGCGGGCAGCCATAGCGGAAGAACTCCATGTAGAACTTGACGTCCTCGCCGAGGCCCTTCTCGTCCGCCTGCTGACGGAGGATCTCATAGCGGTGCTCACGCTGTGCGCCGGTGGTGATCTCGGTGCCGCGCCAGATAAGGTCGTAGCCCTGGGGCACGCCGTCCTTGCGCATATGATAGAAGGCGCGCTTGTCCTTGGGGAAGTCGGTCACGAACAGGAACTCATGCCCGTAGACCTCCTGAGCAAACTTGTAGGAGAGCTTCTCCGCGTCGGTGGAGAGGTCTACCTTCTCCTCCTCGGGCACGGTGTAGCCGTAGCGCTTCTCAAGCTCGTCGTAAAGATCGTGCAGCTTAATGCGGGGGAAGGGGAGAGAGGGGACTATCGTCTTCAAACCGTAGAGGTTTTCGATCTCCTCGCCGTACTTTTCGGCTACGTTCTTCAGAGCGTAAGTCAGCATTTCCTCCTCGATCTTCATGACGTCCTCATAGGAATCTATGTAGCTGAACTCAAGATCGAAGCCGGTGAATTCGGTGGAGTGGCGCGAGGTGAAGCTCTTTTCCGCGCGGAACACGGGCCCGACCTCGAAAATGCGCTCTAAACCGGCCGCCATAGCCATCTGCTTATAGAACTGCGGGCTCTGCGCAAGATAAGCCTTGCGGTCGAAATAGGTCAGCTCGAACACGTCCGCGCCGGATTCCGAAGCCGCGCCGATTATCTTCGGCGTGTGGATCTCAACGAAATTGCGCGCGAGCAGGAACTCGCGGAAGGACTTGACCATCTCGGTCTGAGCCTTTATCATCAGCTTGTTCTTCTCTGCGCGAAGGTCGATCCAACGGTAATCGAGCCTTGCGTCGATGGAGGAATCGGCCATCATGGGCATGGCCTCCGCAACGGATTCGACGACGAGCTTTTCAACTACCATTTCGCGGCCGCCCATCTTGACGGCGGGGTTGTCCACTACCTTGCCGTATGCTGTGACGACGGATTCGACGGTGAGCTTTTCCACCTCGGCGGCGACGTCGGGGTACGCACCCTTATCAACGGTAAGCTGAAGCTTTCCGGAGAAATCGCGCAGCACGATGAACGCCATCCAGCGCTTGTTCCTGAGGTTTTCTACGAAGCCGCCAACGCGGACGTATTCGCCCGAAACGGCGTTTGCCACCAAAGTTCTTTCCATAATATAAACTCCTTGATCTCCAAGTGGATTTTTACCGGAGTATTTTACCACAGCGGAGGGGGATTTACAATATTTTTTTATAATATGAGCCCGCCGTTTGAAAGAAGAGCGCCGCGTTTTTCTTCTGCCGCCCGAAAGACGGAAAACGCGGCTCGGCATGGACCGCGGAACCGCAAAAAACTTGAGCTTTTACCGCCGATATGGTAAAATCTTCATTGACGCAAGGGTTTTTTAACTCCGTTTAAGGAACGGACGGTATGATATCCTATCATAAGGAGGTGCGGATTATGCGCATATTGCTTGCCGAGGATGAAAAAGCGCTTTCAAAGGCGATAGTCAAAATATTCGAAAAGAACAATTACTCCGTGGACGCGGTGTATGACGGCGAGGACGCGCTTGCCTACCTTGAGGCAGGATGCTACGACGTCGCCGTGCTCGATATCATGATGCCCAAGATGGACGGCATAACGGTGCTCAAAAAGGCGAGAGCGGAGGGTATTGGCATACCCATATTGATGCTGACCGCGAAGGCCGAGATCGAGGACAGGGTGCTCGGGCTCGACAGCGGGGCGAACGATTATCTGCCCAAGCCGTTCGACTCGCGCGAGCTGCTTGCAAGGATCAGGAGCATCACCCGCTCGAGGACGGAGCCCGATACCAGGCTGACCGTCGGCAATATCACGCTCGACCGGGCAACATTCGAACTGTCCTCGCCCACGGCGAGCTTCCGCCTTGCGAACAAGGAATACCAGATGATGGAGTATCTTATGGTGAATCCGCGCAGGATCATATCGCCCGAGATGTTCATGGAAAAGATCTGGGGCTATGACAGCGAGGCCGAGATAAACGTGGTGTGGGTGTACGTTTCGTATCTTAGAAAAAAGCTTGCGGCGCTCGGAGCGAACGTGCAGATAAAGTCTTCGCGCAACGCGGGATATTCGCTGGAGGAATGCGATGATAAATAAACTGAAACGCAAATTCCTGCTCATAGGTACCGTCTTCATGTTCATACTGATGGCGGTGCTCGTGCTCATAATGAACCTCGTTAACTACCACGAGGTCGTTTCCGAAAGCGACTCGGTGCTCGATCTGATCTCACAGCCGAACCTGCCGTTTTTCGGCGAGCAAAAGCCTCACGAGGATCGCAAGGACATATCCGGTTTTATTCCGCCGGGGATGTCCGTGGAGGTGCCGTATGAATCGAGGTTCTTCGTTATTGTGGCGTCGAATGACGGCGAGATAATCCAATCGGATCTTTCGAGGATAGTTTCCGTTGACGGCGAGTCGGCAAGGGATTATATCTGCTCGGCTCTGAAAAGCTCCAAAAGCCGCGGCTTCGTGGGCAGCTTCAGGTATTCCAAAACGAGCGATGAGAGGGGCACGAGGATCGTATTCCTCGACTGCGGGCGAAAGCTCGATCAGTTCAGGAGCTTTTTGTGGATAAGCGTCATCGTGGGGCTCGGAGGCTGCGCTCTGGCGTTCATAGCATTCGTGTTTGCGGCAGGCAAAATCGTATCGCCGATCGCCGAAAGCTATGAAAAGCAGAAACGGTTCATATCGGACGCCGGGCACGAGATAAAAACGCCGCTGACGATCATTAACGCCAACGTGGATCTCTTGGAGCTCGACGGTGAAAACGAGGAGCTCGCCGAGATCCGGAACCAGACCAAGCGCCTGACCTCGCTTACGAACGATCTCGTTATGCTCTCCAAGATGGAGGAGGCGGAGCACACGCTTCAAAAGATAGAGTTTCCCTTATCCGATCTTGTAAACGAGACGGCCGCCTCGTTCCGCGCTCCCGCCGCCGCCAGGGGGCTGGCGCTCGAAACGGACGTTGAGCCCGGTATCACCGTGAACGGTTCGCCGGAGGACATCCGCAGGCTTGTTTCCGTGCTCCTGGAAAACGCAGTCAAGTATTCCAAGGAGGGCGGCAGAATAGCGCTGGGCCTTGCGGCGCACAGGAAAACTGCGCTCATTACCGTGGAGAACGATACCGAAACGGCGCTTGAAAAGGAGAGTATCGCTCACATCTTCGACCGCTTCTACCGCGCGGATGCTTCAAGGAACTCCGCAACGGGCGGTCACGGGATAGGGCTCTCGATCGCAAAGGCCATAGCCGAGGCGCACGGCGGAAGCATATCCGCCTCGACACGGACGGGCAATGATTTTCGCGTCACGGCGGTCATTCCGCAGTAAGCGAATAAGTTTTTGAGAAGCGGGTGAAAAATCCCGCTTCTTTTTTATGTCCATTTTAGGAACGTGCATTATGCTTTGCATATAAGGAGGATGAGCTATGACTTACCCGGAATTCTACGGAAGCGAATATGAAGGCTTGAAGCGAACGCAGAGCATACTCGTTTCCATCATCGATGAAATGAAAAACGCCGGCGATCCCTCGGAGGATCTTTAGCCCATAGTGTATTGCTGTTCGCGCATCAAAAGCCCGGAGAGCATGACGGATAAGCTTTTAAGATACGGCCTGCCGGTCACGCTCGAAGCGGCGCTCGAAAACGTCTATGATGCGGTCGGCGTCAGGATCGTCTGCTCGTTCGCAAGCGACGTGTTCGATATCGTTGAAAGGCTCGAGAACGATCCGGAGATAGAGGTGCTTATAAAGAAGGACTATATGACGCATCCCAAGCCGAACGGCTACCGAAGCATTCACCTCTGCATCCGCGTGAAAAAAACGGGCAGGCTTGCGGAAATACAGGTGAGGACGATCGCCATGGATTTCTGGGCGACGCTCGAGCATCAGATGAAATACAAGAAAAGCGTTTCAAATGAAGCGCTGATAAAGAGCGAGCTCAAACGCTGCGCGGATGAGATCGCCTCCGTGGATATCTCCATGCAGACCATCCGCGAAATAATGAAAGATATATAATTTCGCTTAAAGCTCATTTAAACTTGACGGATAAAATAGAGCTTGTAAAGCAACCGAAGGAGGTGTTCAAAATGAAATTCACGAAGAAAAAGATACTTGCCGTCATCCTCGCGGCGGCGCTCGTTATCGCAATGGCGGCAATGGCGGCATGCTCGATGATAGGCGGCGGCACGGCGTACACGCAGTCCGATGCAGCCGGCAGCACGGCGTCGGCATCGTCGGTGATGCTCTCCGCTTCCTCCAAAACCGTCACGGACGACCTTGCCGACGGCGCCTTCTCCAAGCGTGATCTCTCGGGCGAGTACGATACCGACGAAGCGTTCACGATAGACCTAAGCGCGTACAACGGCTCCGACGTTGTTATATCGGAAGCCGGGACCTACATCCTGACCGGCTCCCTCGCGAACGGCAGCGTCATCGTCGACGCGACCAACGAAGACAAGATACAGCTCGTGCTGAACGGGGTCGAGATAAGCTCCTCAAGCTATGCGGCCATATATGTAAAGCAGGCCGACAAGGTCTTCATCACCCTGGCGGAAGGCACCGAGAACAAGCTTTCGAACGGCGGCTCGTTCGTGCAGACGGACGAAAACAACGTCGACGGCGCGATCTTCTCAAAGGACGATCTCACTATCAACGGCGAGGGCTCGCTTACGATAGTCTCCCCCGCCGGGCACGGCATAGTCTGCAAGGATGAGCTGGTCATAACCGGCGGCGTCATAGATATCACGGCGGGCGAACACGCCGTTCAGGCAAAGGACAGCATCGCGATATCCGGCGGCAGCATCACGTTGAACGCCCAAAAGGACGGCCTGCACGCCGAAAACGACGAGGACGACTCCCTCGGCGCCATATACATCACCGGCGGCAGCTTCTCGATCAACGCAGGCGACGACGGCGTCCACGCGGAATCCCTGCTCCGCATAGACGGAGGCGACTTCGATATCACCGCAGCCGAAGGGCTTGAAGCGACCTATGTGCTCATAAACGACGGCGAGATCAGTGTTTCCGCCTCCGACGACGGCATAAACGCGGCGAGAAAATCCACCGCTTACACCCCCACGGTCGAGATAAACGGCGGCAGCCTTGATATCTCGATGGGGCAGGGCGACACCGACGGCATAGACGCCAACGGAAACCTTGTAATAACGGGCGGCACGATCAATATCACCGGCAATTCCGCCTTCGATTGCGACGGTTCCGTGACCTGGACCGGCGGCACCGTGACCGTAAATGGTCAGCAGCTGTCCGAGATAACCAACCAGATGATGGGCGGCCCCGGCGGCATGGGCGGCTTCGGCGGCAGAGGTCACGGCTGATGCGGCGGGCCAACATCTGACACAACGATAAAAGGAGGCATAAAACCATGTACGAAAACGATTATTATCCCGAGCTTAACGAGGCCGTTCCGGCGGTCGTCGATACGCATACAGATCCCTCCCTCTTAAAAAACCGCTCCAAAGGCAGAAGACTGCTTTCCATGCTGCTCTGCGGCCTCTTATTCGGGGCCGCGGCGGCGGGAGCTTTCAAGGCAACAATTCCATCGTAGTAGGATCTTTGAAATGTCTAATTGCTGAAGATCAATCCAATATTGAACGAGTCGGTTTCTGCAATGCTGTATTAAACGAGATATACCAAAAAGAGAAAACAAATCCGATAATACCTTCACTTCGAGATGTTCGATTGAGCTTAAGGAGCCTTGAGATCTGAAATAACGATAAGCCGAGATAATAGGAACAATCTCGGCTTATCTTCACCTTTTCTGTACCATATTGTTGATAGTATCCTTATCAGGAACGTTCCACCGCGGCCCTTTTTCCGGCTTTCAGCCGTCGTACCCGTTCGATTCCCATCACCTGCTTAACCAAAAAACAAATGATGGCTTTGCCGAATCGGCTCTGAGTAAAGACCTGCAAATCACCGGTGTACTAAAAAGCGCCGCACCGCGGCCCTTTTTCTGGCTTTCAGCCGTCGTACCCGTTCGATTCCCATCACCCGCTTAACCAAAAAAACAAAAGGGCCGATGGCCCTTTTATTACAGGACGGACGTCGATCACCAAAAGATGGCTTTGCCGAATCGGCTCTGAGTAAAGACCTGCAAATCACCGGTGTACTAAAAAGCGCCGCACCGCGGCCCTTTTTCCGGCTTTCAGCCGTCGTACCCGTTCGATTCCCGTCACCCGCTTAACCAAAAAAACAAAAGGGCCGATGGCCCTTTTGTTATTTGGAGCGGGTGATGGGAATCGAACCCACATTATCGGCTTGGGAAGCCGACGCTCTGCCACTGAGCTACACCCGCCTGCGTTTAATTATTTTAATGCCCGGAGAAGGATTTGTCAAGAACAAATTCTCTTCTTTGCGCCGCGTATCGTGAGGAAAAAACGCGCTTATCCGCGATTCGTTTTCATTGACATATCCCCTGATCGGATATATAATGATTTCAGCTCATTCAGGAGGTATATTCATGAAAAGAACCATACGAATGATACTTGCGGTCGGGCTTGCCGCCGCTATGCTGCTTGCGCTTCCCGCGTTTGCGGCTCCCGTTGGGGCCCGTGAGTATGACGAACATGACGCCGCGCTCCTTCGCGCCTACTTCGAACAGGAAGGCCTTATGAGCGTTACGAACGGCGTGGCATTGAACGGCGAAGAGTACGATCCCGACGATATCTCGACATGGACTTCGTGCACGTGGACTGACGACGGCAGGCTTTTGACCTTTGCTCCTTCGGTCACAAACGTCGGCACGGCCACAGGCGGCAGCCTCGATCTTTCGAACTGCTCCGCGCTGACCACCGTCAACATCGCCGACGCGCATATCTACGGCAAGCTCGATATCTCGAACTGCCCCGCGCTGACCACCGTCAACGTTACCGGCGCAACGCATCTTACCTCCGTGGATTTCACGGGAAGCGATAACATCACCCTGCTGTGGGTGTCCCGTAACGAGATCGATTCCATCGACATCACCTCGTTAAAGCAGATCGACAGCTTCGACTGCTCATACAACCCCATTACCGAGCTGGATCTTTCACAGGCAAAGCAGTTGAGGATACTGCGCTGCGGCAACTGCAGCATTTCCGAACTCGATCTTTCCTCATGCCCCGGCCTTACCGAGCTCTCCTGCCGCACTAACGAGCTGACCGAGCTGGATATCTCCATGCTCACGAACCTCAGGCTCATCTACACTCAGTACAACAAGCTCACAAAGCTCGATATCTCCGTTCTTAACGGGGGCAAGAGCTACCTCGTTGATAAGATAGGCAACGGCTACGTAGCCGTCACTACCTCCATCAATTCAAGCGGCCAGCCCGTTTACTACGGCTGGAGCAAGCCCATGGACGGCGAGTCCTTCTACGGCTGGTACAGGGAGGAGACCAAGCTCGGCTCGTCCTCGCTCTATAAGCTCCCGTTCGAAGGCGGTCAGGATCATATCACCGCGCATTTCTGCAACGCAGAGTACTACACCGTCACGTTCGCCGACTATGACGATACCGTGCTGAAGACCGAAAGGGTGCCCGAAGGCGGCTCCGCGCTGGCTCCCGAAGATCCCGTCCGCGAGGGCTACACCTTCATCGGCTGGGATAAGGATTATTCCAACGTGACCGGCGATATCACCATCAGGGCGCAGTACAAGCAGGACGGCCCCGCCGCTCCCGTCATCGAGAGCGAGAGGTTCGAAATGCGCGACAGGCTCATCGGGGACGGCAAGAAGGATATCCGTTTCCTGTTCAAGATCACGCTGAACGATTCCACCATCACCGCAGAGGGGATCACGTACGGCGCTGAAGGCGGTTATGTCATTACGAGGTACTATGCGGAGCTCACCGCGGGAGTGCTTCCCATGATCATTGAGGGCGAGAAGCTCTATTCCTTCGACCAGGAAAACAACAGCTGCGAATACACCGCCGTGCTGACCGGCATACCGCAGAGGATGTTCGGGGTCACCGTTACCGTCACCCCCGGTATTGAATACAGCCTCGGCGACTCGGCCGAAAGCGCCTTCGGCGAACCCATGGCCACAAGCGTCAACGCTATCACGGGAGATAATCCGTGATCGATCGCCGCTCCGCGCCCGCGCGTTTAACGCGCGGGCGCTTTTTGAGCATACGAAATGAAAAAAATGTTGACTAATATACGAAACGTGGTATAATATACTCGTTCGATAAGAACGCCGGAGCGATCTGCCCGGAAAAATTTTTATGGGGGTATTTTTATGTACAAAAATATCGGTAAAAAGATCAAAGGCCTTGTAAAGGTCCTGCTCACCATCTCGATCATCTTCATCGCCATTGCGGCTATCGCGGGTATCATCGCAGTATTTGCAAGCGGTATTGACGCCGGCCCCGCTATACTCGCGGCTATCGGCATACTGCTTTTTGCAGGCATTTGGATCCTTCTCGCCTGGATCTCCACATGGATGCTTTACGGCTATGGCGAGATCATCGACAAAGTAACGGATATCGAGAAGAAGATGCCCGTTCAGCAGCCCGCTCAGCCCTATCAGCAGCCCGTTCCTCCGCAGAACAGCTATCAGCAGAACACCACTTATCAGCAGTATTGAGTTGAATAATAAAAAGCGCCCAAAAAGGGCGCTTTTTTGTTATGCTTTTCTGATCAGTTTTTAACCGGCTCGGGCGTAAGATCGGTCGTCAGGCGGTTAGTGATATCGTCTATCGCGGTGGTTACGTCCAGCTTTTGACCTATCTCGCTCGCGATCTGGTCGCAGGCGTACATTACGGTGGAGTAGTGCTTGCCTCCGAAAGCCTTGCCGATATCGGGATATGAGATATTGGTGAGCGTGCGGCAAAGATACATGGCGATGTGCCTTGGAACGGCAATGCGCTTTTCACGCCTCGTGGAAACTATCTCGTCGACGGTGACACCGAAATAATCGGAGGTGACCTGCTTGATAAGATCGGGCGTGACCATGTGCTTGCCCTCGGAGGAAACGTAATCCTTGAGGACTATCTCAACGAAGCTGCGGTCGATAAGACTGCGCTTTGAAAAATCGGCGTAAAGCACCACGCGGTTGTAGCAGCTTTCAAGCTCGCGCACGTTGGAGGAGAACTGTTCCGCCATGAAGAGCAGAGCGTCGTTCGTGATATCGACGTTGTCGCGCTCGGCCTTGCCCTTTAGTATCGCTACCCTCGTTTCCACCTCGGGCGGCTTGATGTCCGCGGTGATGCCCCAGGAGAAGCGGGTGCGCAGGCGCTCCTGCAGGAAGGGCAGATCCTTGGGGGATTTATCGGAGGTGATGACTATCTGCTTATTGGAGCCGTGCAGCGCGTTGAAGGTGTTGAAGAACTCCATCTCGGTCGCTTCCTTGCCGCCGATGAACTGGATATCGTCAACGAGGAGCAGATCGAGGTTGCGGTACTTCTTGCGCAGCTCCTCACGGGTATCGTACTTGATGGCGGCGATGACGTCGTTGGTGAAATCCTCGCTCGAAACGAAGCAGATATTGAACTCCGGGTGGAGCTCATGCACGTAGTTGCCTATCGCATGGAGTATGTGGGTCTTGCCGAGGCCGCTCCCGCCGTAGATATAGAGGGGGTTGTACGCGGAGGCGGGGTTGTCCGCAACGGCTACCGCCGCGGCGTGCGCAAAGCGGTTGGATTCGCCGGTAACGAAGGTGTCGAAAGTATACTTGGACTGAACGCCGAAAAAGACGCCCTTCTCCGCGGAGCCCTGAACGGGCACCGAAACGGAGGGCTCGGCGTCCTCCTTGACTATGAAGCTGACGGTATAGTTGGAGCCGTTAGCCTTGTTGACACATTCCGTAACGATATTGGAATAGAATTGACGCAGCGTAGTGAGATAAAGCTCGTTCTGAGCCATAAGTATCAAAGTATTCCCCTCAATGGAGATAGGCCTTATATCCTTTACCCAAGTCTTATAGCTTGTAGGCGTCATCTCCTCCTGAAGTACCGGAAGCGCCTTCGCCCATATTACCTGTGCTGAAACCATGATTCCCCCGAATAAAAAAGCAAACGATAAAAATAAGAACCGAAGCTTGGCGTCGGCTCCCATGGGTATAATATCAAAAATCGACCTCGAATACAACCCGAATTTTAAGCGGATTGTATTCGGGATATACTATTGGATACAAGATATTGTGGGGCTGGAACAAGTATATTAAAATTTATGTTGTGTAATTCAAAAACGGTAGTACCATTTTTCGACGGCTTGCGACTTTTATTCCGCTTCATCCGAATCGTCGTGAAAAACCTTTTCATCCTTATGAGAAACGGAAACGAGCTCCGGAATAAATCCCGCGCGTTTTGCCTTCTTGAGGGTGATAACGAGCGCGGCGGAGCTGACTGCGATCAGCGCCAAACTGATCCATTGAGAGGTGGACAGCCCGCCATAGATGCCCCTGATCTCATCTCCCCGCAGGAACTCGATGAGGAACCTTTCGACGCCGTAGGCGATAAGGTAAACAAACAGGGCGGTGAATTTGTAACGGCGCTTCCTCGTAAAGAACAGCAGCGCCGCAAAGAGCAGCAGGTTCGCTCCCGATTCGATCAGTTGGGTGGGGATCACCCGCGTGGTGGGAATGGAAGAATAGGGGAAACACATCCCTATCCATGAATCGGTCGGTTTGCCGTAGCAGCAGCCTGCGCAGAAGCAGCCGATGCGCCCTATGGCGTGGGCAAGGGGCAGAGTCGGCACGATCGCATCCGAATAATCGGAAAGCCTGCTCCTTGTGAAGAGCGCGCCGAGGAAAGCTCCTCCGACGCCGCCCAAAAGGCCGCCGTAAAATACGAGCCCCGCCTGCATGAGCGATAAGAAACCGTCCTCGCGGATGTACTCCACCAGCTCCTTCCATGAGAAGGATACCAGAACGTAGAGTACTTTTGCGCCGATGATGCCGCATACTATCGCGGCGAGCGCGATAGTGAGCAGCCTGTCGACGTCTTTCCCGCGCTTTTTAGCGCGAAGACAGGAAAGCAATACCGCGAGCAGCATTGCGGTCGCCATGCAGAGGCCGTACATTGAAATATGAAGATCCAGATATGGAAGCATGATCCTCCTTCAGCGGATCCCTGGCCCTGCCAAAGGATCAGTCGCCGTAGTTTTTGAAATAATCCTGCACGAGCACTATGGGAGTGCCCTTGTCGCCCGAGCCGGAGGTCAGATCGCAGAGCGAGCCGATAAGATCGGTAAGCATACGCGGAGTCGTGCCCTGGGAGAGCATGGAGCCCTTCAGATCCTTGTTCTTCTCGCGGATCCTCTCGCGGATGCGGTCGGCAAGCGCTTCGCCCGAAAGATGGGCGTAATCGTTATCGGCAAGGAATTTGAGCTTCAGCTCGTTGGGAAGCCCGCGCAGCCCCTCGGTATAGCCGGGGGAAACGACGGGATCCGCCAGCTCCCAGATCTTGCCGACGGGATCCTTGAACGCGCCGTCGCCGTAGACCATGGCTTCAACGTGAACGCCCGTGCGCTCCAGCACGAGCTGCCTTATGCCGTTGGCGACCTCGTATGCGTTCCTGGGGAAGAGCTTTACGGATTCCTCGGTCGCCTTATTGGAACCGAGCAGGCCGTATTCGGGGCAGCAGCCGGAGCCGTCGACCGGCGCGTTCAGAATATCGCAGAGCGTGAGCACTTTGGCGTTAGGGCCGTGCTTCAGGATGCGGTTCTTCGTGCGCGTCCTCGTATGGGTGTCGCAGCAGAGCACGTTGGAGGTATAGTCTAATATCACCTCGGGGCGGTTGGAGAATATGATATTCGCCTCCGCGCCCTCGGCCTCAATGAGGGATCTGTAAAAATCGATATAATCGACGCCGGTGAAGGGATGGCGGCATTCGCCTCCGCACAGGGCGTAAAACTCGTCGCTCGTCAGCGTATCGGCCCAGGGATTGACGCCCTTGTCTTCAAGCAGCTCGGGATCCACAAGGTGATTGCCTACCTCGTCGGAGGGGTAACCGAGCATCACGGTGACTTTCTTAACGCCCCTCGCGATGCCCTTTAAGCAGATGGAGAACCGGTTGCGGGAAAGTATGGGGAAGACTATGCCTATCTCGTCGCCCAGCTTTGCGTGAACGTCCGAAGCAATATTATCGACCGTCGCGTAGTTGCCGTCGGCCCTCGCGACGACCGCTTCGGTAACGGCGATGACGTCGCGGTCATGAAGGGTGAAGCCGTCCCTTTCCGCCTGCTGAAGCACGGAATCAACGGTGATCTTGACTATATCGTCGCCCTGTCTGATTATGGGCGCCAGGATACCTCTTGAAACGGTTGCCATGGTTATATCCTCCCGGGGTCAGTATTTGGCTGAAAGGGACGTTCCCATTGAGGGGACGTCCCTTTATCAATATTATCATATTTAAGGCGTTATGTAAACTCCTTTTTGAGCTTTCGCCGGGGCGCTTTACCGCTCTCACTCGGGCTTCTCCCTGCCGAAAAACGTGTCGGGGCTTATCCTGTAAAGACGGCGGAACCCCTTGGGGGAAAGATCCGGGTCGAATCTGCACACGTCCCCATAGGGGCAATAGCCGCAGGAGTTGTCCTTACTGTTATAGACCGCTTCGTATGGGGATACCTCGTCCGCGCCTTCGAATATCCTTTCGAGCGCGGCGGCGGATCTTTTCCGGGCCGTTTCGATCACAAGGGCGTATTCGTCCCTGTCGGCAAAGCCCCTGCAAACGATCTCGCCGGAGTTGAGGCGGCGCGCGTTTATAACGAGCGAGCTCTTGTCGAATTCATCCGTCGCGGCGATCACCTCCTCATCGCGAAGGGATACGCCGTTAAGCTTGAACTGCGTCATAAGCTCGTCCGTGAGCACCTTAACGACCCCGCCGTTCTCGGAGGTCACGGGAGGTATGTCCATAACGCGCATATAATACATGCCGACGGTCTCCGCGGCGTCGATCGCCGCCGCGTACAAAGGAAGCTGCAGCTGAAGCCCCGCGTTCAGATGCGCGTAATCGAATTCCTTCTTATAGGATTTGTAGTCTACCACGCGGCTCATGGTATTGCCGGCGGAGTTGGTAAACGAATCTATGCGGTCGATAACGCCTGTTATGCGGAACGCCGTGCCGTCTGAGGAAGTGATCACGATGGGAGGGAAGAGCGAATCGGGCTTTCCGAAGCTCACTTCACAGCCGGAGGGGCGGAACGAACCGGCGGCGATATGCCTGGTAATCGCGCAGCACGTGTATTTTATCGTTTCGACAATGGTCACCAGCTCATGCCGCTGCCTTGCGGTATCGTAGAGCATGCCGCTGCCCTCCGCGCTCATGATCGGCGGGATTATCTCACGAAGGATCTCAAAGGTTTTTTCGTCGTCTATCTCCTTCCAGTCAAGGCCGTTTTCAACTACGTAATTGACGTACGCTTCAAGCGCCGCGTGACGGAAAGAGCCCTTCGTGGTCTGCTCCATGCGGTGCAGGCGGCGCTCCTTCGCGCCGATGCCGTACTGCATAAAATGCCTGAACGGGCAGGAGTTGAAGGTCTCGAGCCTTGAAGCCGAGCCGTAGATCGAGGTGCCGTAGAGCTTTTTCGCAAGCTCCGTCCCGAAAGGCTTCAGCTCCGCATCTCCGAAGCAGGCCGAGGCTATGCGCATGAGCCTTTCGCGGTATTCGGGCGATCTTGAAAAATACGACCAGAGCCTTGCGGTCTCCTCGTCGGACGAGCCCGTGTCCACCAGCCTGCGGAGCCTCTTTGCGAGCGAGGCGAAAGCGGCCTTTTCGTTGCTCCTGACGCCGGGGTCGAGTATCCCCTCGTAAACGGGGATCATCGGGAACACCCGTTTTACGGAGCCCACAAGGGCGCAGGGCAGCGCGGCGTCGCCCGAACCGGTCACGCTGACGGGATAGGAGAACACGATGCGCTCCGTCGCCTTTGCAAGCGCGGAATAGACGGTCAGCAGGTCGCCCTCGGAAAGGCTCTTCGAGCTTCTCCAAAGCTCATAGCCGTGTTCTGAAAGGCGCTTCAGGTCGCCGTCGTCAATAACGCCGTCGTCCGCTCTGCGGACGGGGAACAGCCCGTCGTTCATGCCGAGCACGTATAAAAGCTTGACCTCGCGAGAGCGGGTCCTGTCCATCGATCCGACGAGCACCTGGTCGCAGGTGGTGGGTATAACGCCCACCTCGTATGAGGAGAAGCCCTCCTTTACTACGGCGGAGAAGCGCTTCAGGCCGATATCCTCGTCGCCCATTATCACGAAGAGCTGATCCAGCACTTCGATTATCGTGTTCACTATCTGCGCGTTCTCCTCCTCTTCGAGGAACTGCCCGTTTTTATGCAGCTCCTCACAGAGCGCTCGCTGCTTGGAGTATACGTCGAGCGCCTCGAGGAAAGAGTGTATGGCGCGGGTACGCGCTTCGCAGCTGCCAACGCGCACCTGCTCACGGAAAGCGGTGAGCGGCTCCATCACGCGCACGCGGATATCCTCCAGCTCCGCGCCGTCTTCGGGGAATGGCCTGGCAAGGCTGCTTCCGTAGAAGCCCTTGAAGAGCAGATAGTTTTCAAACCGCTCCGCCTCCTCCGGCGTAATATCGAGATAGCCCGTTTTGACCGCCTCTATAACGCTCTCTATGCCAAAGCCGCTCTCCGCCGCCTTCAGCGCGGAAAGGATCAGCTGCGCTGCGGGATGCGTCGTCAGGCTGCGCTTAACGTCGGTAAAAAACGGTATGCCGTATTCGGAAAATATGCGCGTTATAAACGGCGTATAGCCCGCCATATCGCTGACGATGACCGCCATATCGCAAAAGCGCATCCCGTTTTCCGCCGCTTTCAATATCGTTTCGGCGGCTTCGGTCACTTCGTCGCTCCTGTCCGCGCGGATCGAGATCGAAAGCCCCTCGGGTATTCCTTCGAACGCTTTATACGGGAACGAGAAAAGCTCCCGCTCAAGATGCCTTATCGCCGGCGTGCCGGGGCGCTTGCGCTCCGTGAGCCGCGTTACGGAATACTCCGCGCCGGCTTGTTCCGCTGTCTTTTTTAATCTTTCGAATATCCTTAACTCGGGCGAAAAAACGCTCCTGTCGCGCGAGGAGAGGTCGCAGTTCAAAGCTATATGCACGCTTGCGGCGCAGTCGAGCAGCCCGCTGAATACCGGGTAGGCCTGTTCGTTCACGGTGTCGCCGCCGTCTATGAAAACGTGCGCGCCGCGCAGCCTGCTCTCGCCCATGCGGCGCAGCATCTCGTTCATCATATCCTCCGGATCGATATAGCGCGATTCGCATCTTCTTTCAAGGTCGGAGAATATTACAGAGATATCCGAGAGCTTGTCCCTTAACGGCAGACCTTCCTCAAGCTTTTCGGCGGCCTCGCCGATATCGGCGGAGGAGAATCCGCAGCGTTTGAATTTTCTGATCAGCTCGTCGCATGCGGCGGGGAAGCCTTCAAAGAGCGCGGATCTTTTGAAAACCGTCAGATCCTTCGCGCACTCGTCCGCGCAGCGCCTTAGAAGCATCACCCTGCCCTGATCGGAAAGGAATGCGCGCCTGTCGCCGAGGTCATCCAGCACGCGGCGGGAAATGCCGCTCCATGAGGTGACAGTTACGGAAAAAAGCCCGCCCGAAAGCGCGCCTGCAAGCCTGCGTTCGGTCTCGAACGAGGCCTGCTCCGGAACGATAACGAAGCATTCCGCGTCCGAGCCGGAAGCCTTCAGCTCCGCTATGCGTGATATAATGGTCTCCGTCTTGCCCGTGCCGGATCTTCCGAGTATGAATTCGAGTGCTGCTTTCATCGCTTACGCCCGCCTTAAATGCTTTTCATATATTCATTGTACCATACAAAGCGCCGCGGTTCAAGACCGCTGGATACGGCAGGGTCATTTCCCCCTTGCAAAAAGCGCCCGGCGGGTTTACAATTAATAAGTAAAACTATGCTTCGCCGCGAAACGGCGGCGATGAGGAAAGGTAACGTATCATATGAAGCTCGGAGTTATCGGTCTTCCCAACGTGGGCAAGTCCACCCTTTTCAACGCGATCACCCAGGCCGGCGCGCAGGCCGCCAACTATCCCTTCTGCACCATAGAGCCCAACGTGGGCGTCGTAGCCGTTCCGGACGAGCGCCTTGACGTGCTTGCCAAGATGTACGATCCGCAGAAATACACCCCCGCCACGATCGAGTTTGTGGATATCGCCGGTCTCGTGCGCGACGCGCACAGGGGCGAGGGCCTCGGCAACAAGTTCCTCTCCCATATACGCGAGGTGGACGCCGTCGTGCACGTCGTCCGCTGCTTCGAGGACGACAACATAGTCCACGTCGACGGCTCCGTCGATCCCATCCGGGATATGGAGACGATCAACATAGAGCTCATATTCGCCGATATGGAGACGATCGAGCGC